>JABUBO010000507.1_pt1 | contig 12640 bp, 18 predicted proteins | sample 7240361 | NCBI WGS metagenome assembly JABUBO01 (sample SAMN07256346, study PRJNA390944) | subsurface metagenome | isolation source: Methane hydrate marine sediment | place: Pacific Ocean: Eastern North Pacific, ODP site
AAACTTCTCTTTGACCCTTTGAAAGCAAAGTATCTGGTTACAGGTCATAAACTTGTTTTCGATCCTTTGAAGGGAAACTATATCACTCTAGGAAAAAGGGAAAAGTTACGCTTTGATCCTTTGCGTTGTGAATTTGTGGTAGTGAGTAAAAAAAGAGAAGAAATATAAAAAAAGTAAGGAGACCACATGGGCTATTATGAAGGCAGAAATTTACCTTGTAAATTTATTTGGGATTTTTGGATCGGCCTGTTCAGATGGATTTTTGGATGGATTTTTGGCAGGAAAGAGAAAAAAAGACGCTGATAGAGGCTCATATAGGGACTTTGGCAAGGCAAGGCAGCCTATATAACCTATGTATCTTGAGAATCGCTGAATTTGAATCTGAAGATATAGGCTGGTTGCTAGTTACAAGAGAATGAGAAAACAACCCCTTCTGATAATAAAATTGAGGCTATAAAACTCAACAGGCAAAAACCTATCGGAAGGGGTTAATATGAAAAGAGAATTTGGAAGATACCAGGGGGATATCCAACAATTCGAGCTTTGGGATCCGAAAGTAACTCAGAGGCAAAAGGGCTTTTACTTTACCGCAGTTTGTGAATGGTTGCCAGATTTGGGGGGCTGGATATCGGTTTGCGAAAAATGTCACAATTTCAGGTGTCTGAAAATCGATATCCAAAAACAGACCTGGCAATGTTCAAAATGTGACCGGAAAGGCACGTTTAGGAAGCCGGAAGAAAAATCGGAAAAAAAAATAGATAGATCTACTGAAAGCGAAAAGAAAGGAATGAAAACACAAAAACAATACCTAGATGATTATACCAAGAAATCAAGCGTTAAGAAAAAAGTAAATTGGAGTGACTATCACCTTGAAAGCGAATATGAGTATAAAGACAAGAAAGGCAATGTCCTTTGGCAAAAGAGAAAATATAGACATAAGAACGGTATAGATAAAATATGTCTTTGTGGACATTATGAAGGCAAGTTTTGGAAGGTAGGAATCCCTGAAAAAACTGAAAAGCCTTTATATAGACTGCCAGAGTTTGTAAATTCTAAGGATAAAACTTGCTTTATCTGTGAAGGTGAGAAAGATACAGACAATCTTAGACAATTCGGTCATACCGTAGTTTGCTCACCTTTTGGCGCAAAATATTGGAATCCAGAATTTAATCAACATTTCATTAGTATAGAGACTATCTTAATACCGGACAATGACGAAGCCGGTCAAACCTTTGAGCAAAAGATAGGTGAGAATCTGATAAAGGTTACTACAGTCCACGTTGCCAGGATACCAAAAGAATATAAGGACTTTTCAGATTGGCAGGCAATCAAAGGCAATGATAAAGAAGCCTTTAAGAAATTAAGATTTGAGAAATGGAAGCCAAAGAGCAACCTTGTTTTGCGGGACTCTAAGAATCGAAAAAAGAGAGAAGAAGGAAAAGAATATCAAAAAGAAATAAAGCAGGGGGTTCAAGAAATTCTTGAATCAGTCATTGACGGACAAGAGTTTTCTGAAAAGAAATTTGAGCCTGAACAATTTTGGATTAGTGACGGACTCATACCAAAGAGAGGCGTTGTCGTTCTAGCCAGTTATAAAGGCAGAGGAAAAACGTCTTTTGCTTTACTAATGTCACTAAAACTAAGCAAAGGTAATTGTAAATTTCTTAATACCTTTGACATTAAAGACAGTCCGAAAAAAATCTTATTCTGGTATGCTGAAAATCAACCGGAAGAGATACAGGCAATAAGGAATTTACAAGAAGAATCTATGAATCTGAACTTAACAAAAGCACAGCGTAGAATATTAAACCTTATGCCTAGAGAGAGATTAGACTTTGTTCGTAGAATCAACATTGATAAGATAAAAGGGGCTATTAGTGAATTGAATCCTGACATTATCATTATTGATACTGTAGGCTGGTTCTTAACCGGTAAAAAACTGAATGACGCTCAAACCTACTTCTATCTATATGATACCCTGAAAGAGATAAAAGAAGATTGTCTTTGGCTCTTAATAACTCATTTCAGGAAAAGAAGCAAAGAAGATATTGAAGATGAGCCGATACACAAGATAAGAGGTAGCGGGGGTTTAAGTCTTAATGCTTCTAGTGTTATTATGATAGACCGCTTTAGCTCAAAGAAAAGTGTCTTGTATTCTAAGATATTCTTTGAATTAAGAAGAGGTAAGCCGGTAGAGCCTATCAATACAAAGTTTAATCTTGAGACCAGATGCTTTGACGTATTGCCTTCTGAAATAGGTGATAAAATGCCAGCGGTTGCCAGTCCGGAAGATATAAGAAATTTAATCAAAGAAATAGGAAAAGGTGAAGCAACACCTAAGCAAATTATAACCTGGGCTATGAAACTTTATAAATTAAACGATAAAACAATTTATAATTTACTGAAACAAGCTAAGGATAAAGGTTTGATAAGTCAGGAAATAATTAAAGGTAAAACTAGAGGAAATAAATATCACGCTCTTTGAAAAATCTCATATATACACACTTATACAAACTTCATATACTTATATCCAGAACTGGCTTAACAATTTGAAAGTTTGCGGTCAAGTTTATAAGAAGTTTATAGTATGTTTATAGAGGTTTATATAGTATCCATAGACTATACAGAAGGTTTGTCACAAACTAAAACTATAAACCGCTATAAACTAAGGATAAACTAATATCAAACATAGATAGATAATAGATTATAGAGAATAGGGGGGGTATTAAGAGATTTTTAAGTTTGAAATAGAAGAAAAAAAGGAAGTATTTCCTAATGTCCTAATCAAGAAAATATTAACAATGAATGTTAGAAGAAGCAATACTAGAAAGGATTATAGGACTTAGCAGTAAGAAAAAATAGCCTTATGTCGAAAATATCGGACTCTGGAAGGCTGATAAATAAAGGAAATATGTCTATATAGGGGAAGCTAGTTGAGCTTTTTTTTAACCCGGATCCGGGAAATATCGAGCGAAAAATCTCAAGAATTAAGAATATCCTTGTAAAGCCTTATAAATACAGGCTTTGATAGATAGTATCAGGATATTAAGAAATATGTCCAGGATAGAGGAAAATAACCTTGATTTGGGTTATATAAAACGAAGAATATTATCCAAAAAGAAGAATGTTAAGCCTAAAGCCAATTGTTTGGGTTACATAATTATTCTTATCGGAACTTAGAGGCTCAGGATCATAAAATGTTCAAGTCACTAAAAGACTATTATAAATTTTGGGTATGCTCGGGCAAAAATGTTCAAAAATTGAACAAGAAATCTCTGAAATACAAATCTATACTTCTATTACAAATAAATATATCTCAAAAATCGAGGCAATAACTATGCTCGTAGATTTTCGTACATCATACGAAATTATGAACATTAGAACTAATACCGGATACAGTAGAAGTAATAGCAATTCGAGATATGACCTTAAGGAAAAGTTTCCTTAAGATATATCCGCTATAGGCTTGATACTTGTGGGGGAAAACTTTCTCCCTTGACAAGTAAATTGACTTAGTATATACTTAGAAAAATATTAGAAGGGGTAAATAATGGAAAAAGAAGCAAAGAGTATCATAGCCTCAGTCCCTATGAAACCGTCTGATTATGTTTGGGTAAAGGCTATGGCTGATTTAATGGGAATCAGTATCGGAAGGCTTTTTAGAAAGGGAATAGGTGAACTTGCCTATAACTTCAATGCCTTATCAGACCAAAAAAAAATAAAATATGTCGATGATCTGCATAAAAATGAATAGAAAGGAATCCATTATGAGAGGAAAAGCCGTTATCATTCGAGGCGAAGAAACATTAGCCGAGATCTCACCTTCAATAAAAGAGCTATACGATAGAAAAATGAGCGCAATCGTTGCCAGGAAGGAAGAACAGCAAGCCGAAGTAGAAGAAACAAATGAAGAAATGCAAAAGACTTTCCTTGAGGCAATTATTGATCTTACTGAACGAATTGAAAAAATTGAAGAGGTAATTACCCAAGCAGGTTTGAGCTTACCGGAAGAAGAAGAAGAATAGAATGAACAGCGCAGAGCTTGAAAAAAGATATCGAAATCGAGTCCGGTTTTGGTATCAACGCTTTGAAGCCTTATCAGACATAATCGATAAATTACAGACTACCCTTGAGGCACAGAGAAAGTTAATCGAGAAAATTGTTAATGAAAATACTCAATTAGTAATTGAACTGAGGGACTTACAGCAACAAAAAGAAGAAATGTCATTTGATAATGTAGTTTTAGAGCAATAATGTTCTTTGAGACCCTTAAAATTTGTTCTTCTTTTCAAAACTCGGTTGAGTGATAGAAAGAGACGCTTGAGCTATCGGGGCTAAGGTGTCGGTAGCTCAGGTTGCTATATAGCGAGCCAAAAAACTAAAGTAACCCACTACATTTAAGCGAGCCATGATATTTAAGTAACCCAGAAGGTAAAAGCGAGCCATATGAGAAGAGTAAACCACGCAGTATAAGCGAGCCACTATGTATAAGCAAACCATGACGAAAAAGCGAGCCAGAGCAAAAAAGAAATTTCTCCTATAGCCAGGGGGTAGTGATTGGCTTCTATCCCCTGGAACATTCTATAGCTGCTTGATGAGTTTAGAGAGCGTAGAGTCGGGGGATGAGTTCTTAACCACTTCTCCTTCCCCTGGCTGCAATATTAAGGCGTTGACCACGTCTAAGATCCGGAGGAAAAGATTTTATGGGTTAGAAAATTTGAAAAACAAGCGCAAAGGCTGGTGAGGTGGTCACTTGCCAGCCTTACACAAAAGGCAAAGAATTGAGAAAAACTGAACAAGAAATGAGCTTTGACAATATCGAGCTTGAGCCAGAGCATGTCGTGGAAATGATAGTTTTAGAGCCGGAAGAGGTTGATAGACATAATCATATTCTATCTGCTAGCGAAATTGAAGAAGGCAAAGCCCTTTGGGAATCTCTAAGCCGGACAATAGGAATCCAGCACAGAAATAAACTTGGTGAACTTTATAATCTGGAAGATTTTGATCCTGAGGGTTCTACCTGGCGCAATAACTATAATCAAGACTTTGAAATCCTATCTTCAATAATCACTAATCAGGACACAATTATTGAAGGGGAAAGGATAAAGCAGGGTAGCTGGATTTTATCGTTGAATGTTCTCAATGATAGTATCTGGGAAAAAATACACGAAGAACAGTCATTGACAGGGGCTAGCGTTGGGGCTTTGGGAGTCATTAACAAGGTTAATGGATACTCAAGAATCTATAACCTAATACCGTTTGAAATAAGTTTAGTTAATCGGGCTGCTAGCGGTAGAACATTCCTACGAAAAGAATTTGAAGAGGTAATCGGAGCTTACCCTAATGAAATGAGTTGTCGCTTGAAACCCCCTACCTATAGCGATTATACCAGAGGAACACGAACATCAGGCGGTAAGCAATATGGTATTGTCTATGGAAGGAATCCAGAAGGCAATCTTGAACAGCAAGCCTATAGATACAATAAAAATGTCTGGAGCAAACAGAGCGCAGAGGCTCATTGTAAAAGACATCAAGGGGTTTTTCACGATATAAAAAGAAAGGAGAACAACGAATGATGAGAGAATCACCATATCAGAGAGAAGAAGAAAATAATGATATGCCTTCTGATGCTGAATTAAAGCGAAGACAGAAAGAAAATGAGCAAAAAGCAAAAGAAAGGGAAGCTAAAATAGAAAGAGATTACCAGGAAGAGGTGAAGAATCTTCTTAAACCCTTCTTTGATGATCCTATTGATTTTCTAAATAGGTTTTATCTAAATGATAGGGGAAGAGACCAAGAACGTTGGTATCTTCTCCTGATAAGTTTGACTCAAATTAAACAAGCCTTAAATGATGTCGTTGAGCAATTAGCAAGGATTAAAGGCAAGTAAAGAAAAAAATACGCTCATAGAGGGTCAAATTAGAGATACTTTTAACTCAAGGCTTATAATACATCAAATGAAAATAGTTAGTTTGTGGACTTATCAGCCTTGACGATTGAGTTAGAGAATTTGACAATCTCTCAGGGGGTAAAAATAGCGGTCCCGAATTGTGGACCGCAGGAGAAAAAAATTGATTAAAAAAATGCCACTGGTCCAGAGCAGAAAAACGCAATATCACAAACCGGTTTTTGAGCTTGAGGAATCGTTGACTTTCCCTAGAGAAATTATTGAGCAGTTTAACGGTAGTCGGTTTTGCGTTCAATGCTCAAGTTGTCATGGTTGTAAGTAGGTAGAATACTTTAAGAAATCCTGAGCCTTTGAAGAGAGCCAGGCAAATATAAAAATCTCTCGGGGGGCAAAAATGAGCTTTGAGCCGATAGGAGAATTACTTAGTTTTTGGCACTGGTGGGAAAGGTGGTGCAACCTAAACAAGAATAGTAATCAAGAAAGAAGGGAAGAACAGGAAGAAATTGAAGCTGATCAGGAAGAAGAAAATATCGAGCGCGAAAACTGAAAAACTATCTCTAAAGGATATCTGGCGGTTGTTTCATATATGGTGGGTTTTCAGACGCAATGGACATTATATCAAGAAAAGGAATCCTGACCGGATAGTTACCTTAACCCTTACATTAGGAATCATAGGATTTATAGCCTTAATAATTGTGTGTGGATTATTGAAATAGCAAATTGACAAGGCAGGCGCACCTGATATAATCGGGTTGCCTGCCTGCCAAAAGAGAAGAAAGGAAAAATTGCCTTTCAGGTAAAGGTTGTTTGAATTAGGCTTTTGAACACCTAGACCTGAAAGTCAAACAAAGTATGATAAAAGCATATCATAAAAAAAAGGGAAGTCAAGCAAACCGGTCGAAATCTCAAAACAATGAGATTGAAGCCGGTTTTTGTATTTGATATACCAGGATAACGAAAAGCAACGAAAATAATACGAAATATAAAAGGGGGTAAGAAAGAATGAAAAGCAAAGAGATAATACCGATTGTTAATAATGTCTTGAGTCAATATGATTTCAAGCTGACTGTCAGACAGATATATTATCGGTTGATAAGTGACCCTTATAGTCTGTTTGATAATAATAGAAATAATTATACCGGTTTTGATAGGATACTGACAAGAGCAAGGGAAGAAGGACTGATTGACTGGACTAGAATTGAGGACAGGACAAGGCAATCTCTCGGGGGGGAAGGACATATTGAAGAAGAAACTCCTGAAGAGTTTATGCAAAGCTATCTATGGACTTTCAAGAATTGTTATAACTACTATGACAAGAAAATGTGGACTAGTCAACAAAACTTTATAGAGGTTTGGGTAGAGAAAGACGCTTTATCTTCTCTAGTCGCTCAAGTCTGTGATAAATATAGAGTTTTGACTTTTCCTTCAAGGGGTTATTCTAGCTTTACCAAAGTCAAAGAAGGTATAGGCAGGTTACACAAAAATACAGAGATTATATCTGAGAAGCCAGGAGAGCCTATCACAAACAAACCTACCTATGTTTTACATTTGACTGACCTTGATCCTAGCGGTTTGGGTATGACTCAAGACTTAAAAAAGAGACTTCTCAAATATCAGGCTGACTTTATTAAGGTCAGAAGGATAGGGCTTGATATCTCTCAGGTAACAAAATTTAACCTTAGACCGAATCCGGTAAAACAAGCTGATACAAGAACTGCTGACTATGTTCAAGTTTATGGTTCTGACTGCTGGGAATTAGACGCTTTACCGCCTGACGAACTTCAGAAAATAATAACAAGAGAGATTAAGAAATACATTGATAAGAAAGCCTGGAAGGATACAGAGGAAGAAATAGAGAAAGGGAAAGAAGAGATAAAAGATAGAATAGAAGAGATAACAGAAAGTTTTGACGAAGAAGAATAAAAGGGGATAGTTATGACTGATCAGCAGATAGGGAAAATTCGGAATTGCCTGACTGCTATCTTGGATCAGGTAGAAATGTTATCTTATTATGGAGTTTTGGTTGAGCAACGAAAAGAAAGATTGGAAGAAATCGAAGGTCGGGTTTTGCGAATTAGAGATATTTTGAAGGCTGAGAAGAAAAGACTTAAGAAAAATAATAAAAAGGTGGTGAGAAGGAATGATAAGATTATTTCTATTAGTGGTTAGTGCTTGCTCAGTTTGCGCTATACCTTCAATCTCTAGCTGGCTCAAGGAATATGAAATCACGAACAAGCTGGCAATAACTAATAGTCTTTTGCCTTTCATTGTCCTAGCAGTCGTATGTATAGCCTTCTATAGGATAATAGTGATATTAGAAGAGATAAGAGATAAGGAAAAATAAAAAGAGAGCTCCCTACCCGTTAAGATAAAAGGAGCTCCCAGGAGAGAATCATGAACAACACTCCCACAAACAAATATAGCGAAATAGTGGAACAATGCAAACAGGCATTGATGATACTTCTTCTGAACGCAGATTTAATTGGAACTGGGGAGGCTTTGAGTCCGGAAGGTAAGAAACGTTTACAGCAAATTAAAGATCAAACCTGGCGGATTGATACAGAACTGAGCAAAGGAGGAGACAAAATAGAACAGGAGCGGGAGGAAATCAAGGACTTTTTATCAGAAATTCGCAAGCAAAATACTGTTATCGGCAAGCATTTGGCTAGCCTGATAAATTTAATTGGTTCGATTAGAGCCAGCCAGTTAGGAATTTCCATTATGATCTCAGACCTTGAGGAGAACATGAAATGAAGGGAGGTTTGATATGCAAGGCATAGTTAAGTGGTTCGATAGGAACAGAGGCTTTGGGTTTATTGAATCTGAGGGCAAGGATTACTTTTTCCATATCTCGATGCTTGAGGCAAACTCAAAGATAAACAAAGGAGATAAAGTTAGTTTCGAGGCTAAGGAAAGCTCAAGAGGGATAAGAGCGGTAAAAGTGAGGAAAATATCTGAAAGATCGAAAAAATGAAAAATAATAGTTATGAGAGCAATCTAAAAATGATAATGCGAGCAATAGAGGGAAGAGGAATCGAAACCGCAGAGGCTATGATTAAGGAAGAAGTCTATCAAAACAATCGAAGAAAAAGAAAGAATAAGGAACACAAAATAAAAAAGAGAAAGAGAGAGAAATAACTACCCTTCTGATAGTTAGAATAAGGCTATGAACAAACAGGCAAATAAAATCAGAAGGGGGGAAAATGTTAAGGGAATTCGGAAGATACCAAGGGGATATCCAAAATTTTGAGCTTTATGACCCGAAACCCAAACGAACTGATAGAAAACAAGGCTTTTACTTTACCGCAGTATGCGAATGGTTGCCAGATATACCAGATGAAGGTAAAGGGGGCTGGTTATCGGTATGCGAAGTATGTCACAGTTTTAGGTGTCTAAAAATTGACGTTCTCAAACAGACTTGGAAATGTTTGAAATGTGATCGAAAAGGAACTTTCGAGAAGCCGGAAGAGCCTATGAAAAAGAAAGGGAATCCAAAAACAGATAAGCCTGCCGAAAGAGAAGAAGAAGGAATGAGTTATAAGCAAATGAGTAAAAAAAAGATAGATTGGCCAAGTTTTAAGATTATAAAAATTTATTCTTATCGAGATAAAGAGAATGTCTTAAGACATGAGACAGTAAGAGCAAAAGACAAAAATCATCCAAAACTATTTCTGCAACGTCAACCAAAGCCGGGAATTAAAGCCCCTGATAATGATAACAAGAATCATTGGCTTTGGAATCTTAAAGGGGTAACTGTTCTACCTTATCGGTTGCCAGAATTGATAAAAGGTAAGGATCCTGTCTTTCTCTTTGAAGGAGAAAAAGACGTTGACAATGCTAGGGAAAAGCTAGGGATAACCGCAAGCACTAATCCTATGGGTAGTGGTAAATGGCCTAAATTCTCAAAACAGTTGAATCCCTGGTTTAAAAATAGAGAGCTCTTTATCATACCGGATAATGATAAGCAAGGAGAAAAACACTTAGAACAAGTTGCTGAGAGCCTTCAAGGTATTGCCAAAAGTATAAAAATTTTAAGGCTGCCTACTGATATTAATGACTTTTCAGATTGGCAAGACATAAAAGGCAATAGCGAAGAAAAGTTTTTAACCTTGAAGTTTGAAGCAAAAGAATGGAAGCCAAAGAGCAACCTTGTTTTGCGGAAATCTAAGAAGAAAGAGAAGAAGCAAAAGGACTTTAAGCCTTCTCTCTATGCAAAAAAAATCCTTGAAAAATATAAGGTTATCTATGACAAACATAAAAGATTATGGTTCTATGATCAGGAAGAGGGAATCTGGAAGGATAACTTTGAAACTTTATGTCGTTCTATCTTGAGAAAGGGGCTTTTAGCTTCTTTTGACTCTCAAGTCCATGAAAATGAGGTTATCTTTGCACTCAGAGACTTATCTTATCAAGAGAACATACCAGAAGAGCCAGAGAGTCATTTGATACCTTTCAAGAATAAAATCTATGACCTTAAGAAAGACAAACTCTATGACTTCAAGCCTGATTACTTCTTCATTAACAAGTTAGGAGTCAATTATAATCCTAAGAATAAGGACTATCCTAACATTGAAAGACTGTTTGAACAGATTGTATCGAAAAGAGAAATCATTACTCTTAAGGAAATTATAGCTTATACAATGTTCAGAGATTATCCATATCCAAAAGCGTTTATGCTTTATGGTAATGGTGCGAATGGTAAAAGCACCTATTGCCAGGTAGTAAGAAAAGTAATCGGTAATGAAAATGTATCTTCTGTTTCCCTAAACACTTTGATATATAACACTTTCGGAACTGCTGGACTCTACGGAAAATTGATAAATATTAGTCCGGAGATGAGTTATAACGTTCTTAAAAAGACTGATGTTATCAAAGCGTTGAGCGGTAAGGACTTAGTGAGAGGCGAGCGAAAATTTAAAGACGAATTTCATTTTGTCAATTATGCAAAGCTGATATTTATTGGCAATGAAATTCCTTACTCAACCGATAAGTCCTTTGCCTTCTACCGTAGAATGTTCTTGGTTGAATTTCCTAAGAGATTTGAGATAAAGATAAAGGCTGATCCGTTTATAGTTGATAGAATACCAGAAGAAGAATTTGAAGCCTTAGCTTATGAATCAATAAAGACTCTCAAAGAATTAGGAAAGAATCTATTTACCTTTACCAGACATAAAAGGACAGATAAAATAATGGAAGAGTATGAAAGACTGTCAGACCCTTTAGGTTCTTTCTTAAAAGAAAAAACTGAAAATGACCCTGAAGATGATATACCGGTCAAAAATTTCAATCAAGAATTTAAGGACTTTCAAACAGAAAAAGGCTTAAGACAATGGACTGACTTAACTATAAGTAAAATTATGACTCAAAAAGGATATATCAAAAAAACGGTCAGAATAGCAACAAGTATAAAAGGCGAGTATCGTTTTTATAAAGCCTATCTTGAATTGTCTTGGAAAGTGTAACTACTTTAACCATGTAACCACTTATTGTTACCTAAGGAAAGTCTGACTTTTAAAAATAAGAATTAAGAAATAAGAAATATATATGTAGTTTTATATATACAAGTAGGTTTTACTGGTTAACAGGTTAAGGTAGTTACAAAAAATATAAGAAGTAAAATATCGAAGCCGAAGAAAGGCAATTAAAGGGAAAACATAGTCGTTTGTGGGGAAGCTAGTTGAGCTTTTTTTTAAGCCGGATCCGGGAAATATCGAGCGAAAAATCTCAAGAATCAAGAATATCCTTGTCAATCCTTATGAATAGAGGCTTTGATAGATAGTATTAGGATATTAGGGAAATACTGGCCAGGATAGAGGAAAATAACCTTGATTTGGGTTATATAAAACGAAGAATATTATCAAAATCCAATAATGTCAAGCCTAAAGCCATTATAAGAAGATAATTTGGGTTACATAATTATTCTTATCGGAACTTAGAGGCTCAGGATCCTAAAATGTTCAAGTCACTAAAAGACTATTATAAATTTTGGGTATGCTCGGGCAAAAATGTTCAAAAATTGAACAAGAAATCTCTGAAATACAAAGCCTATCTTGATTACAAAAAATATATCTCAAAAATTGAGGCAATAAAAATTTTCGTAGATTTTCGTATATCATACGAAATTATGAACATTAGAACTAATACCGGATACAGTAGAAGTAATAGCAATTCGAGATATGACCTTAAGGAAAAGTTTCCTTAAGGTTAGTCCAAATTGGACTAAGATATATCCGCTATTGGCTTTTCCCAACCCTAATTGGGAAAACGTGTTTCCTTAAGATATATCTACTATAGATTGATACTTGACAAGTAGGGAAACATTTCCCCACTTGACAAGTAAAATACCTTATGATATAGTTAAGAAAATATTAAGAAAGGATAATAATGGGAAAAGAAAGAAAAAGTTTTATAATTTCAGTCCCTATGAAAAAGTCTGATTATGTCTGGGTAAAGGCTATGGCTGATTTAATGGGGGTCAGTATGGGAAGGCTTTACCGGTTATCTCTTGGCAAGTATGCGTATTGGTTCAATGAACAATCAGACGAAGAGAAAAAGCAATATCTAGAATCCTTACATAAAAGCGAATAGAAAGGAATCCATAATGAGAGGAAAAGCCGTTATCATTCGAGGCGAAGAAACACTAGCCGAGATCTCACCTTCAATAAAAGAGCTATACGATAGAAAAATGAGCGCAATCGTTGCCAGGAAGGAAGAACAGCAAGCCGAAGTAGA
>JABUBO010000508.1_pt1 | contig 12637 bp, 4 predicted proteins | sample 7240361 | NCBI WGS metagenome assembly JABUBO01 (sample SAMN07256346, study PRJNA390944) | subsurface metagenome | isolation source: Methane hydrate marine sediment | place: Pacific Ocean: Eastern North Pacific, ODP site
ATCGATAATTGAAAAGTTTTCGGATATCAGAAGTGTAAGAAGCAGCAATTTCTTTCCAGCGAAATTCGCTGCCGACAGTCAGACTGTCGCTACCGGTATTTGTTGGGTCAAAGGGTGTCTGAAGTTTCACAAATCCATCTTCGAGTTCCAGTGTAAATTTACTTCGATCGAGCCATTCCACAGCATAACCCAATTGGATCTCACGGTCCGTTAGAGAAAGATCCGGTTTATAAAACAAATCCAATTCCAGGATGGGTCCATGATTTGTTATGCGACGCGATTTCGGGAAAAACTTATATTCAATGGTGGGATTTATCTGGTAAAATCCTTTCCGTTGTATATAACCCACTTCAGCCAGGTAATCAGGGCCTACCCATGCCTGATTAAGAGAAGCTGAAAATTGTTGAGTTTCATAGGTAAACTGACCTGCCAGGGTGGAAGCATCAACTGATGCACCAGGGTAGAAGGACTGATGGTAAAAAGCTTTCCCTGTCCAGCGGCTATCTGCACTCGAAATGTTCAAATCAATACCTGCCACGCGGTTATAACCTGAATAAGAAATATCCTCGCCCGCCATGGGATATGTTATTTGCTTGTTGATCATAAATGCAGTAATATTCGATCTGCTGAAAATTTGCCGTTGAATGACTGCAACACCGAAATTGGCAGCCCGGATATCATTTTTTGTACCTGTTTGTATATCCATTAAACCTATGCGCCAATTTTCTCCCAGTTGTCCGCTCAGCCTTGCTCCGGCCCGTACGGGGTTACTGAGTCCGATCCGGCGGGAAAAAAAGGGACGGATGTTTTCAGTGCCCAGGCTGGCAAATAAGTCACTGTTCTCAAGAAAAAACTGCCTTTTTTCCGGAAAAAACAACTCAAAGCGATCGAGGTTAGTTCTCTGCCGGTCTACTTCCACCTGGGAGAAATCCGGATTCAGTGTCAGATCGAGGTTCAAAGAAGTGGAAAGGATGACCTTCGCATCCATGCCTGCTGTAGCATCAATATTGATGTTTTCTCCGGCTGCTACATCCTGGGTCGCTTTGCTTGATATATACGGGATCAGTGAAAACCGTGTGCCTGATTCAGGTAATGGCCTGTCCCATACCAGGGTTCCGGTAAAAGCAAGGTTGGCTGTTGGAAACTGTCTTGGTACCGGGGCCCAGCTTGATTTTTCGTTGGTTTTGAGGTCGAGACGACTAAAATTAATGCCCCATTCGGATTCGCCATCACGGTACCGTATACTTCTGAAAGGGATTCCGAACTCGGCCACCCAGTGGTCAGCGTAATTTTTTACCGCCGATTTCCATTTGGTATCCCAGTCGAGGGAAACAAATCCGCCGTTTGCCTGGAGGCCGTCCCACTGGGCCCCGGCTGCAGAAATACCAAATGCAAAGCCATTGGTTTGGTCATTATAGGTGTCAATAAATGCAATGAAATTATCATTTTTTGGGAAACTCCAGTCTCTGCGCAATGACTCTATCGGTCTTTTCCCGGGAAATGTGTCATGGCAGATTATGGCGATGTATAAATTGGATTCGTCATATGTAAGCATCACTTCTGTCTGAGCAAGAGCATAACCTGTATCAATTGGTAAAACCCGGTGAAAAAAATCAGCATGCTCAGCCTGAGACCAGGCTTTTTCTTTCAGAATGCCATCAATTACCATTTTGATCCCGGTCCGGTGAATATGAATGCGATAATTTTCGCGGTTTACCGGATCGGTTTGCCCGAAAAGGAAAATTTGGACTAACAAAAACAAAGTTGAAAAAGAAAATGCAAAGGGTAATTTCATTGCGGAGATTTGAATTGTGCGCAAGATAAAAAAAAGATCCGTGTTGTCTTTTTAAACACAAAATAAACTTATCTTATAATAATTTCCGGATTTCCCTTATCACCACCGGTAGTAAGGTTTACCAGGCAGCGTCGAGGAATCCTGCTGACTCATTACGGTACGAGTGAAGACGGAATGGATATTAACCTGAGATCGGGGGGAAGGCCATTTTTAAGATAATTTAATGAACTGTTTAAATATCATGAAGTCTATTTCCTTATTCAACTTTTAATTTGGTATCAGTTATTCTGTACATGACCTAAAGGTATACTTATACCGATTAAGGATATAATTCCACTTACATTAAGATTTTCAACCGGGGGTGGAATAAGATGGTTATATTTAATTTCGCAAGTCAGCATAACTTTTTTGTTTAAAGAAATGCGAATACCTCCAACCATGTGATAACCATAGGTTCCTGAGAAATGAGGTTCTTCGAACCAGGGATTTTTCTACTCACTTTCCGTCAAAATCTCCAGCCTGATTTTTTTTGGAAAAGGATTTTATGGTTGCATACTATATATTAGGACAAACTACGTATTTCTATCAATTATCTGTTGGATCATTACGCCGAAAGTAACAGTTCACCCCTGATTAGCTAAGGCAGTTTCGACGCGTTTGTACATTAGTCTGTAATTTCTACAATAATCGAACCTCTCCGAGGTTCTTTTTTTTCAAATTCACATTCAAAGTCCAGGGGTCATTGAAGGATTGTAAAGAAACATCGATCCCAGCGTGTTGAATTATTTGCCTGCCAAAGGCATCCCTAAGTAGTAGACCCAAAGGGTTTTTCGAAACCCTTAGGGTCTGTTTAGTAAACAAAACGACTCAGAGACCTGCCTGCATTGCTTTCGCGTAGATTCAGCGGAGCAAAGCCGGCAGGCAAGGCTTCACCAAACGTTTAAACCGCTAAGCGTATAGATGAATTAATGAATAACAGTGTTTCTTTTAACTGGTATGCCGCAAACTTCCAACCAGTCGACACGGGAGCATGCACTACTTCTTCCACCACGTATTAAATCGGTAAAACCAATTTCATCAACTTTCGAAAGATCAGGGTTTTTTATGAGTTTTTCTTCACTGATAGATAGGAATCTGTTCTGAAGGGGGAAGCCGGTAACCCCTTTTTGTTAAACAGGTTTATTTCATCAATTTTTGTCCAACCAAGGATATGGATTGGTTATTAGAACCCGGTCAAAATTATGTGCTTAAATACAGGTTATTGGTTTTTAATGGTTATCTTTCCAAGGAAAAAGCAGAGGCCGCATGGCAGTATTTTGCCTCTCCTCCAAAAGTATCCATAATTATGAATGATTAAAAGAGACCTTTCATTAAATCAACAACAAACAAGAATACAAAAACACACATGAACCGAGCTTGTTGGCTAACCTATTTTAACAAAATTCATCGGGAGTTCTCAGGAAATTACGGGAACTTTTGAAAAATAATTTATGATATATGAAAAAATTAACTATCCCCATTCTGCTAATAATTGCTACCGCACTGATTGCCCTATCTATTTCGGCAGCTAAAATTAATGCGGTAAAGGTTGGTTCGAAAATCAATGTCACTGTAAATGGTAAATATTTTACCAGCTACATTTTTTCAGATGACGAGAAATATCCCTTTTTCTATCCGGTGAATGGTCCGATCTCGGGTGCATCGGTTACTTCGATGCGTAACGGAGTGTATCCCCACCACAGTTCGCTCTTTTTCGGTTGCGATCGGGTAAATGGTGGTAATTACTGGCAGGAAGGGTTGGAGCGCGGCCGGATCATATCGGTAAATGCCGAAATACTCAAAGAGGAAGGAGATACGGTAGTGATTTCCGATGAGTGTATCTGGAGTCGACCAGGAGCCTTATCTCCTATAAAAGATTCGCGAAAGATCGTCATCACCTCTCCATCCGAAACCGTGATCCAGATTGATGTCGAAATAACTATGGAGATGCTGACCGATGTACACATCCTCAGGACCAACCATTCGCTTTTCAGTGCAAGAATAGCGGCAGATCTGTCGGTTAAGTACGGCGGCACCATGATCAATGCCGAAGGGGCCAGAAGTGAAAAGGAGACTTTCGGTAAAAATTCGTCCTGGATCGATTTTTATGGTCAGCGTGGTGAGGTAATTGAAGGATTAGCCATCATGCAACATCCTTCAAACCCTTGGTACCCGTCGCCCTGGTTCACCCGCGACTATGGATTTATCTCACCAACGCCGATGTATTGGCCCGAAAACGGGAAAGAGACTTTTTTGGAAAAAGGGGTAGAACTGCTACTTCGTTACCGGGTGTTGGTTCACGCAGGTAATCATATAGAAGCAAAAATTGCTGAGTCGTTCGAACAATACAGTAATGAAAAATAAATTCCTGTCCAATATCTGTTTGATAAAAAATGAATCGAGAATTTTTCATATGATGAGAACAATATTATTTCCGGCTGAACGCGGCAAAACGGTGGACAACTGGAATAAGTCTCCGTCAATTCTATCTTAAAACTATCTGGGTTTTAAGTCTGATATCAGTTGAAGATGCCCCAACCTGAATTTCAAATATCCCGGATTCTACTACAAATTCCCTTTTATTCTCATCATAATAGCCCAGGTCTTTGATTGCCAAGGGAATCTCAATTGTTTTCCTCTCGCCCATTCTGATAAAAGTCCGTTTAAATCCTTTCAAAGATTTTATCGGTTGCATCACTGAAGATTCTACATCACGGACATAAAGTTGAACTACTTCATCGCCGTCATATTTACCCTTATTAGTTAAAGACACAGTTACGGTAACACTATCGTTTTCAGAAACTTCTTTGCTGCTGACTTCTAATTTTTCATATTGAAAATCCGAATAGCTCAGTCCGTATCCAAAAGGATAAAGTGGTTCTCCGCGAAAATATTTATATGTCCGTCCTTCCATGGTATAATCTTTAAAGGGAGGTAAGTCTACCACTGACTTGTAAAATGTTACCGGAAGCCTTCCTGCAGGGTTATAGTTACCAAATAGCACATCCGCAACGGCATTGCCACCCTGTTGACCTGGATACCATGTTTGTAATATAGCCGGAATATTATCATTTTCCCAATTAATGGCCAGAGCACTCCCACTTGTTAGTACAAGGATTACCGGTTTCCCTGTTGCATGCAGACTCTTGATCAATACTTGCATGGATTTGGGTAATTGCAGAATGGTTCGGTCCCCACCTTCAAAACCTTTCATTTTAACACGCATTTCTTCACCTTCCAGCCTGGGTGAAATTCCTGCAACTACAACGGTTATATCTGACCGGTTGGTCATTTCAACAGCTTCAGCAATCATAGCAGAGTTCTCATCGGCTTCTTCAACTTTCCTCCAAAACAATCTGACTCCCGCAAATTCAGAGATGTCAGCATATTCTACCGTAACCCGATATTCCTTGTTCTTCTGAAATTTAATCATTTCTGTCTCTATAAAATTTCTTTCATATGGATCCCAATTATCGATCACCAATTCATCATCAAGATAGAGTCTCCCCTTCTCTTCAGTGTATAACCCAATTTCATAACTTCCGCTAAACTGCGGAATAATTTTTCCGGTCCAGCGTACTGAAAAATTGTCCTTTGGAATTCCTTCTCCCGGGCTTTCAAGTCTCCAGAACATTTGTATCATAGAATCTATTCTTACAAGGACAGGAGATCCCTCCAGGTTAGGATTATCAAAATATTCACCTGTCAAACCATTTCCGGGTTGATTACCCGAAGGCCTGAGATACTCATCATCAATAGGTGTTGATATCAGGTAAGTTTCCGGAGACAGAATACCCGGTGAATAATGAACCTCCGTATTTTTTCCAGCCTTGTTCATTATTCCTTGAAGAATGGTAACAGGGTTTGATGGGATACCATTGTAATTCCCTAACAATACATGGATATTATCGGCATAAGGTCCGATGACAGCTATTGCCTTTAAATCCTTACGAATGGGAAGGGTGTTTTTTTCGTTTTTAAGCAGAACCATACTTTCCCTGGCCACTTTTAGAGCAAATTGGTTATGTTCCTCTGAATCGTTTTCACTAAAGGGAATTTGTGAGTATGGAACTCTTTCAGGGGGATCAAACATACCCAGCTTAAAGCGGCCAGTCATCAGACGTTTAACTGAAACATCAATTTCATCTTCAGTAATCATATTTTTCGAAACAGCTTCACTCAGGGCAAGATATTCTCTTCCGCATGTCAGGTCACATCCGGTTTTAACTGCCAGGGCAGAAGCTTCAGCAGCTGTTTCAACGATATTATGGCCACGAAAAATATCCCTGATCGCGCCACAATCCGATACCACATAACCGTCGAATCCCCAATCTTTTCTAAGTATTTGGTTAAGAAGAAGTTCACTTGCACTACAGGATTCTCCACGAAACCTGTTATAGGCTCCCATTATTGAATATGCTCCGCCTTCCATGATACATGCTTTAAATGCCGGCAGGTAGGTCTCATATAGATCACTGTTACTGACATCTACATCAAAAGTGTGTCGTAGCGGTTCAGGACCACTGTGAACAGCAAAATGTTTGGGCGTTGAAATAACTTTAAAATAGTTTGGATCATCACCTTGCAAACCTTTTACAAAGGCCACGCCGATGCGGGATGTAAGGAAAGGATCCTCACCGTAGGTCTCCTGTCCGCGTCCCCACCTTGGATCCCTGAATATGTTTATATTCGGTGACCACATGGTCAATCCTTTATATCTTCCTCTTTCATTATTTCTTACGGCTTCATGGTATTTGGCCCTGGCTTCGGTGGAAATAATATCAGCCTCCTCTCCAATAAGGTCCGGATTCCATGTGGCAGCCATTCCAATAGCTTGTGGAAAAACAGTGGCTATTCCATTACGGGCCACACCATGCAAACATTCGTTCCACCAGTCGTATTCCGGTATACCAAGTCTTGGAATCGCACCGGAACCATTTTGCATCTGCGAAATTTTCTCTTCCAGAGTCATTCTTGAAACAAGATCATTAACCCTGTCATCAATAGAAAGGTCAGCATTTTGAAATGGGTACTCCTGCCCATCAGCTGAACCTAAACATATTGATAATACAATAATGATTAACAAAAATTGAACATTCATCTTTTTCATAATTCGTAATTTTCTTGAGGAAGTGGCTTCTCAAGATTGACACTCAGGAGTATTCCTCCTTTGTGCGTTTCGGCTTTTATCATGTAACTTAACTCATATTCAGGGTAAGTTAAAAACAGAGGCTGCCTTTTAAGGGCAGCCTCTGTTATCAATCTACCTAACCCTTAATAACCATCATTTTGTCCGTAATCGTTTGTACACCGGATGATCTGATTGGCAGGGATCGGACGAAGCACATGGAAATCTTTGATATTAGGTGCTGCATCAGGATTGTGTAATTTAACCCGCTCAAGCAGTTTTCCGGTCCGTTTAAGATCAAGCCAACGGCTCTGTTCTCCAAAACACTCCCTTGACCACTCATCCAGAATGTAGTCAAGATCAACCTCTCCGGCAGTTACTACTATTTCAGCTTCCTTGCCCGGATAAGCTGCCCTGACCCTGATGTCATTAATATAATCAACCGCATTACTTCCATTACCATCCCTTCCCAGCATTGCTTCGGCAGCAAGCAGGTAGGTCTCACCAAGCCGGAATACGATAAAATCACGCGAACCATTGGTCGCATTCAGAGAGGAGCGGAGGTTGTCATCAATCTTCCAGGGAACCGGGAATATGTTGATGTTAGGAGCATTTACTGAAACATCCGTCCTCCACAAACACCAATCCTCATCGTATTCATTCAGGTTCCAGGTGAAAAGGTTAACACCGGGAAGACGTGCCTTGATTGCAGCAGTATCGATCTCTGATGCATCCTTGTCAGTGATCCAGATGGCTGTATCTCCTACCGATGCACCCGCAGGTATGTTCCTGTCAGTGTTGTATAACCAGACATACGCGAAGGATTTTTTGTACCTTGAATCCACATCCAGGGGTCTGAAATTCTCAAGCATCCAGGGGGTTGGCCTGAAACGTATCCAGGGACGGCCATATCCGTGACCAAGGGCACGGTCCAGGCCATCGTTAAAGGTCTCATACCAGGCTCTGAAATATAGATGGGTCCTGTTACCTTCGTCGTTGAGCAGCGGATTAATGTCATACTGCACAGAGAAAATGATCTCCTCGTTCTGTTCATTGGTGTGCAATAAATGTCCATTGGCGTCAGCAATGTTGTAGATCTCCTGATAGTCGTCCAGAAGTGCATGACCTGAATTTTCAATTACATCCACAGCCAGATTCGCAGCATCGCTGAAATCAGTAGCTTCAGCAAAGGATTTATATGCCCGTGTCAGGTATACCAGTGCAAGGTGGTGCTGGGCCGCCGGCCGGGTAATTCTCCCGAACTCAGCCTGGGTGACCGGTAAATTAGCAATGGCATATTCCAGGTCTGCAATGATGGCATCGTATATTTGATCTTCAGGTGTACGTTCGGCTTCTGTCTCCACCCCTGTGGTCTCATCCAGTGTCAGGTGAACAGGACCAAAAAACTCCACCAGGAGATAGTAATAATGAGCCCTGAGGAAACGGACTTCCCCTACCCTTATCGCTTTTTCATCTTCCGGTATGTCAGCATCAGGGGCACGCCCAATCACTGCATTACAGGTATTAATCCCTATGTAAAGATTCTGCCAGGGATCCCAGAAAGTGTTGGATTCTGCATTCAATCCTGCTTCGTACTTATTGATAAATTGAGCGCCTCCATGTCCACCGTTGGTATATTCATCCGTTCCGAATACAGTAATTTCACAACCATCTTCATCGCCATAAAAATCACGCAATCTCTCATAGGCTGCATTTACCGCATCCTCGAATCCTTCCGGTGTGTTATAATGGGTATCAACGGTAACTCCTGACACGATCTCCTCATCCAGCATTTCACAGGAAACTGATGATAAAAATATCAGGATGATAACTAAATATAAATATTTCATTTTTTTCATTTTTCTATATATTTTATGTACCATTAAAAATTAAAAATCAAGCATTACACCGAATGAATACATCCGGGTGGAGGGAACATCAGAATCTTCTACCTCGCCACCATATATCTCGGGATCAAGGTTGTTGGCCAGGTTTGACCAGATATATGGTGTGTCAAGATTCACATATACTCTCAGCTTTTTGATTCCAACTTTAGACAGGGTTGATTTCGGGAGGCTGTATCCCAGCTGAATATTCTTAATCTTGAAGTAATCCCCCGGATAGTAACCCCTGGAGGAACTGTAAAGCGGATATTCTACGGAGCCATCGGGCTTGGGATGTGCATTGGTCGGATTCGTTTCGGTCCAGTAATCCACATCCAGGTTGTTATAACGGCCCTGCAATGTGGAATTGTCCACCTCGAAATCATTATAGATCGTGTGCCCGAATACGCCCAGGAGCAGGAATGAGAAATCCACACCCTTGTATTCAAATCGGGATCCCAATCCAATTGTTACGGTGGGCATATCCGATCCGATGATTACCCTGTCATCCTGGTTGATCTTGTTATCATTATTCACATCCCTTACCTTGATATCACCGGGTTCCAGCGTATAAACGGCAGCTTCATCGGCTTCACCGGTTTGCCATATGCCGACCTTGTCATAATCGTACCACACGGTCAGCGGCTCTCCAATGAACCACTGGTTACCAATGTCATCCGTTTCCGTACCGTAAAGGTCAATGATCTCTTCCTTGTTTCCGAAAAGATTCAGTGTGGTTTCCCATTTGAAGTCACCGGTAGCAATGTTCCTGGTGACAAGAGCCAGTTCCCAGCCCTTGTTCATTGTTTCACCGATATTCTCAAATACTGAGTTGAATCCCGAAGTGATAGGTATCTGCCTTTCAAGCAACAGGTCGGTTGTACGGGTCTGGTATAACTCAAAGCTTCCCGAGATACGGTTTTCCATCAATCCGAAATCCAATCCGACGTTCGCCGTGGTAGATGATTCCCATCGCAGCTCGGGATTTGCAAGTGCGCCGGGTGCGTAACCGTAACCTGCGTTACCGCCAAATGAATAAATAGTCCTGGATAACGACCCTCTTGTTTGATAGGGACTAATACCGGTGTTGCCCGTCACACCATAACTTGCTCTAAGCCGCAGATCAGAGAATAAAGTCTGAGTGGACATAAAATCTTCATTGCTGATACGCCACATTAATGCTGCAGATGGGAAGAAGCCCCATTTGTTTCCTTCAGCAAGTCGTGATGAGCCGTCATAACGGCCGGTAACGGTAAGCATGTATTTTCCCATGAACTCGTAATTCACACGGCCCATGAATGACATGATACCCCACTCGGAAAGATCACTGCCAAATTCCAGTACCGTTTCAGCTGTTCCGATATTGTGAAACATCTGAGATTCATAAGGTATATTCTCAGCCCAAATGTTGGTACTTTCCCCGGTCGATTGCTGTATACTGTAGAGACCGGTGACATTCAGGTTATGATTATCAATATTCAGATTATAGGTCAGGATATTCTCAAAGGTATAGTTATAGGTCCTGCTGAGTTGTTTTTGCACCCGGGGAACTCCTCCCTGGCGGGAAATTGAATTGGTCCCCTGGAACAATCCCTGCCTGTACTCACGGAAATCGGGGCCGAAATTTAACCGGTACGTCAGGTTTTTCAGGATATCCAGTTCTGCAAAAATATTACTGAATACCCTGAGGGTCGCCCGCTCATCAATAATATTTCCTTCAACATAATCTGACAGTGCATTCCACAGCAACGGGTCTGCTCCCGGACGGTATATAATTTCACCGGAAGCATCATAGGGTTCAGCCAGCGGGGAGAGAGCCAGGGCAGTTCCGTATGGATTCGAAGCCCAGTTCTGTACCGCATTGGATACCTGGGTAGAGGTCCCGATCCTGATCCTTTCAGACACCTTATGGTCCAGGTTTACCCTGAATGTAGACCGGGTGTAATCCTGGATTTCTATAACTCCCACTTCATTGAAGTAGTTGGCAGAAAGAGCGAACCCGGTTTTTGCACTTCCGCCCCGGACGCTAAGTTGGTGGTTTTGCTGGTAACCTTTGTCTAATACCAGGTTCATCCAGTCGGTGGAAACTCCGGCGGCATACGCATCCAATTCATCGGCGGTAAAGGCCCGCCCGCCCACTTCTTTCATCGTGTAGTATTCATCCCCTGTCATCATATCCGGAATACCAAGCACACTTGAAATACCGTAATGCCCCGTATAGGAAACCGTAGTTGCGAAGTTTCCTCCACGTTTGGTGGTGATAAGGATTACACCGTTTGCGCCCCTGGATCCGTAAATGGCAGTTGCAGAGGCATCCTTTAATATTTCCATGGATTTGATATCCCTGGGGTTGATGTCAGCGATATTCCCGTCATAGGGGATACCGTCAACAACATAAAGGGGTTCGTTTGTAGCCGTCAGGGACCTCCGTCCGCGGATCCGGATGGTAACTCCTTCACCAGGCTGGTTCCCGGCAGACAAAGCTACCACGCCCGTAGCTCTTCCCTGCAATGCTGAGCCGGCATCGGTTACAGGTAACTCCAGGATGTCATCAGAAGAAACTGAGGAAATGGCACCGGTAATGCTCCCCCTTCGCTGTGTACCATAACCAATAACAACAATCTCATCCAAACCTATAAGAGAAGGCATTAATTGAATGTCGATTGTTAAACGGGCTCCGACAACAGCCGTTTGGGTAGTGTAACCCAGAAATGAAAAAACAAGTGTTGCATCGGGTGAAGGCACAGTGATCGAATAGCTGCCGTTCATGTTAGTAATGGCTCCAACAGTGGTGCCTTCAATAACAATGTTGACGCCGACCAAAGTTTCATTAGTGGTTCCATCAGTAACCACACCTGTAATTGTTGTTTCCTGTGAATATGCTTCTAAATGGAAAAAACAACAAATTACACTAAATAAAATTAACAAGATTTTTTTCATAGATTTACGATTTAATTAGGTTAAGATTAATATAGGTTAATAGATCAACAAAATTTAATTAATATCAGCTTAGTTTTATATAATCTGTTCCATACGGAGCACGCTGAGGCCGGCTGAGCATGGAATTGGCCTCATCATCATTTATGAAAAGTTCCTTTTGGGGGTCCCAATAGAGTTTTCTGGATAAATGCATGGCAATATGTGTGAGCAGACATACGGTACAGGCACGGTGACCGATTTCTGCCGGCGAAATAGGTTCTTTCCGGCTTTGGATACAATCGAGCCAATTACCGTGTTGCTCCTTACTTTCATATAAATGAATCTCGTTTTCTTTTATTTCCGAAGTAAGAATTTCCGGATCACTTGCATTCAATGCGCGGGCACTCCTCTCTTGTGCAACAGGATCGCTTGCAGTAGCAACGTATCTACCTCTGGAAACCCAAATCCAGCCTTCTGTACCTTCGTACCTGATCCCGTTGTCATATCCCCCACTGGTATACATGGTAATGCCGTTTTCGTACTCAGCTTTTGCCATAAAATCGCCGTGCACATCCCAAAGCCCTGATTTCGGGAATTCGGCAACAGCTTCCAGAGAAATTGGACCGGTATATTCCGTATCCATACCCCAGGCTGCCGAATCGAAATGGTGTTGCCCCCAACCGGTAATCATGCCGGCCCCAAATTGTTCCCGGCGCAACCAACCAGGGCGTCCATAACCTTTTTGTGGATGCACCCCTATCTCGGTATAATAAACATAAGGAGTTTCACCCAGCCACATGTCATAATTCAGGTTTTCAGGGATAGGCATCTCTGCAGCTTCAGGCCCGGGAGGATCACCTGGCAGGCCTACCT
>JABUBO010000509.1_pt1 | contig 12626 bp, 12 predicted proteins | sample 7240361 | NCBI WGS metagenome assembly JABUBO01 (sample SAMN07256346, study PRJNA390944) | subsurface metagenome | isolation source: Methane hydrate marine sediment | place: Pacific Ocean: Eastern North Pacific, ODP site
CCCCAGTGGTGTAAGATTTGAAAGTCCGGAAAATGTTTTATTTTGTGAGGCGAATGTGAATTATACCTGGATTTACTGGATGGCTTACCAGAGGAAAAAGCGGAGGAATTGCAGCAGCGTTACGCAAAAAAAGCAATGGGTTTGGAAGAGGAAAAATAATTTATATTTGTTTTCCTTTCAGGATTAATTCATCAAACATTTTTTCGAGATCCGGATTTACTCCTCTTAGTCCTTTTATAACCATTTCAGCCCAGATAAGATAATCCCGTTGTTGTCGGTTGGACCATTTAACCGGAGGGTTTATTAAAACATCCTGTACGTTACAAATCTTATCAGCCAACTTTATTTGTTTGGCTGCATTTGATTTTTTGGAAGCGTTTTTGATTTGTAAAAACTTTCTGACAGGTTTGGGTTGCCATTTTTTATCAGTGGTTTCCAACACCAGGGCAAGAATCTTCTTGCCAAACTTTTCTTCAATTTCGTCAGGTTTGGTATGGGTATCTTCGATCGTATCGTGCAATAAGGCGGCAGCAATGGTATGAACATCCGTAACCTTTCCGGTTTCGACAAGGGTTTTTGCTACTGCGATAGGATGATTGATATACGGGGTTTCCCCTTCGTCTTTTCTCCGCTGGTCTTTGTGCTTTTTAGCGGCAAAATCGAGGGCTTTAAAAAAGATTGTTAAATCGTCTGAATCCATTAGACGTTCCACCAATGCCATATTTTAATTTTTCCCTGGTCAGATTCTGTAAGTTCTTGTTTTGCTGATGCGGGAACATGCTGTGAGAGAATTGAAGTGATTATTTTGGGAGCGAAATATCCCAAACTCAGGGCATAGATAATATCCTGTGGTTTAAGCAAAAACACAACCAACCCGCCAAGGAAGGATGATAATATCAATCCTGTCCAGTAAGCAGGACTTCGGTAAAAATCAGCGAATTCGCCGGTAAACCTGTTTTTAACCAGCCGTATTATATCCGGCAGCAATCCTCCGAAAGCTCCCCAGAGTATTAAAGAGTATTCCATAATAAAAAGTTAAGATTAAGATTAGTTATTGAAGTTTCTTATGTATAATAACATACTGAATATCGGGGAAATAATAGGTGAAGAAACCAAAAGTAATAAAATTTTGCAAATATTTGTAGAACAACCCTGCCTGCGTGTGTTTCTTCACAATAAAGGTAACGGTTTTAACTTTTATTATCAGTATATTCACTAAGAAGAAAACAAACAAGCAAGTATTGAATAATCTGTTAAGAATGAAGCAGAATGTTAAGTAGAGCAAGTTGATAAATCCCGTATGGGATTTAACTTTGAATAACCCGGTACGAAGTGCAGGGTAATAACGATAATGATTAACCGACAACCCTGAAAGTATCTTCAAAGATCCTTATAATTTCCAGGAATTCCTGTGGTAAGTATTCCAGAGCTTGCTCCATGATGGATTGAGGTATCTTTTTATAGTAAGCTTGTGCTATTGCTCCAGCCATGCAGGCAAGTGTGTCGCTGTCGCCTCCTAATGAGATTGCTTTTCGAACAGCATCTTCAAAATCTGCCGATTCCAGAAAGGCAATAATTGCTTCAAGAACGGAACCCTGGCAGCTAATATCAAAAGTATAGAAAGGGCGAATTTCATCAATTTTTCTATTCAGATCATAATTAAATTTATTTTCAATGTACGATTTTATATCTGACTTTGAATAACCTGATTTAGCCAAAAAAACTGAAATAGCAATTGCTTGTGCTCCTTTAATACCTTCAGGATGGTTATGTGAAATTTCTGCTGACCTTTTAGCCTCTTTTAAAACGGTCTTTTCATCACTAAAAGCGAACCCGACCGGGCTGACCCGCATAGCTGAGCCGTTACCCCAACTGTTATATGGTTGCGGGTTTGCAGAATGGAGCCAGTTGATGAAACCGATTCCGTATCCTGCGTTGGGATATTTGTTTCCCCAATAATATATCTTTTCAGTATAGGCAGCCTGGCATAAAATAGCATCTGCGACGGCTATGGTGAGGACGGTATCATCCGTAAATGTGGTATGGGGAGTGAACAGTTTAAAATCAGTTAATTTGGTCGTTTTACATTCGTAAACCGAACCGATAATATCGCCGATAATTGCTCCGATCATTTTTATATAAGTTGTCGGATAACTAATTATAGTTGGTTATATTTTTTCGCGGTATTCCTGGCCTTTTCCGCCGGATATTTTTTACTGTTTTCCTGTATCTTTTGCAAGACCATTTCTCTTATATCAAATTCGTATTTATGAGCCATGAGGAATGAAAAAGCCAGGATATCTGCCAGTTCTTCTTTAATTTTTTGCCTGTCAACCTGTTCGGATTCTTCCCTGGTTTTCCAAAGGAAAAGCTCGTTTAGTTCAGCAGCTTCAATGGATATAGCAAGAGCAAGATCTTTTGAGTTGTGGAATTGTTCCCAGTTTCTTTCATCCCGGAAGGTTACCAGTGCGTTTAATATTTCCTTAAAATCTGACATGGTTAATTCATTTTATTTTTTAATCCGGTTAAAGGTAAAAGATTGGAGGGGAAAATGAAAATATGTATTAGGTTTCGGGTTCTCAGCCTGCCCCGTGAAATGCGACGCTTGCCCTGCCTGCCCCGCAAGGAAGAATGACTGTGTCGGGGTGAAATTTGAGGTACGAAAACATTTCACCAGGGAAGGAGCATATTTCACTGGGGTTCCCGGTTTTCGGTTTCGGTGACAGTGTGACCAAATGTTTAATAAACTAACAAAATTCTCCCTTGGAAAGGAGGAGTACCCGACCAACGGGAGGGGGAGGTGGGTGATTCTTAGTTAAACTACCACCCCGTCCCTCGCTGATGCTCGGGACACCCCTCCCCCGTAGGGATGCCTATGGCACAAAACCCTTAGGATCTCCTGGTCCAAACACTGCCAGGTCAGGAAGACGCTGGCAGGTTATTCCCAGCTTAAACACCAGTAGATGTGTTTCCAGCCGAATACAATTCGGCTCTACATTTGGAACTAAGCTCTCTACAACATCTGCGTACTGCGTACTGCATACTGGCGACTTATTCCTATCTGCTGCCATCCGTCAATTACCGGATAAGCTGCAACTGCCACTTCTACCATAGCCTTCAATTCGTAATTACATTCAAACTCCTGGGCAAGATTTCAAATTCAACCCGAGTATGTCCAAGGGATTCGCCATCTGCTTGCAGGTAAGCTACAGGATCGGCATTGATAAGGATATTCCTGCCCGTGAAGCTTTCTACTCTTGGATGTTTCAAGATTGTACCATTATATAGTTTTGGTAAACTCCGGATGATTTCAATTTTTTTCATTTTTTTGATAACGGTTAAATCAAATGATCCATTATCAGGAATTGCATTGGGTGTCAGCATCATACCTCCTCCGGCATATTTGCCAATACCTAAACTTATGGTGAATATTTCATCTTCTATCTTATTTCCGTCAATGATTATTTCCGCTTTAACATCCTTATATTTAAAAAGAGTGGTAAGAATATTGATTAAATAGATCAGTACTCCTGAACGACCGTTTTCTTTTTGCCGATTTGTTTTCTCAACGACCTTGGCATCAAACCCTAATCCGGCGATATTAATAAAGTATCTTCTTTCTTGCTTACCTGAGCTGTAATATTGTATAACCCCGATATCCTGTTTAACGGTTTTACAGGTTTTCAGGATAGATATTGCTTCTTTGTAGTTTCTCGGAATGTTATACATCCTTCCCCAGTCATTGCCGGTTCCCACTGTTATCATTCCCAGGGCGATTTCTTCAGTGGGGTATTTGTTTTGAGTAAAAACACCGTTAACAACTTCATTCAAGGTTCCATCTCCGCTGACTACAATAATATTTTTATAGCCTTGCTCAATGTTTTGAACTGTCAGATGCGTAGCGTGCAATTTCTTTTCAGTAAAGAAACAGGTGAACTTTATTCCGGATTCACTCAAAAGCCGCGAAATCTCTTCCCAGTCTTTTCCTCCTTTTCTCTTTCCGGCATTTGGATTTACGATGACTAACCATTCTTTGTTGGGATCGCAGGACATGTTTTTCAATATTTAAGGATTTTGTGATAATGAAAGTAGTAAATTATATTTTAGGGTTAAGATTTAGCCAATCAGGGGGTCTGATGGATGTTAATAATATGTTTATAAAAGAGCAAAAATTGTTTACAAATCTGCCTGACATAAAAATTACAAATATTCCTAAAATCTTAATTTTGAGCACCTGTAAAATGATTAAATTATTAAAAAAATAATAGGTAAACCAATTTTTAATGGGTAAAACAATTGCGATTGCGAATCAGAAAGGGGGAGTGGGTAAAACCACCACAGTAATAAATTTAGCAGCCAGTCTTGCTGCTCTTGAAAGTAAAGTTTTAATTGTGGATGCAGATCCGCAGGCAAATGCCACCTCCGGCATTGGTTTTGATGTCAGAAACATTAAAACCAGCATATATGAATGCCTGATCGATGATGTAAACCCTAAAGATATCGTATTAACTTCGGAGATTGATAATCTATATCTTGTCCCGTCACATATTGACCTGGTTGGAGCCGAAATAGAAATGCTAAATTTGCCTAACCGCGAGAAGAAGCTAAAACAGGTTATCGGGAGGGTTAAGGATGACTATGATTTTGTCCTTATTGATTGTTCTCCTTCATTGGGTTTGCTTACGGTTAATGCTTTAACAGCCGCCGATTCAGTTATTATCCCGGTTCAATGTGAGTATTTTGCACTTGAAGGCCTGGGAAAATTGCTAAATACAATAAAAATAATTCAAAGCAGGCTTAATCAGGATCTTGAAATTGAAGGCTTTCTGCTCACAATGTATGATTCAAGATTACGGTTATCGAACCAAGTGGTGGAAGAGGTAAGAAAGCATTTTCAGCAAATGGTTTTTGATACTATTATTCAACGTAATATAAAGTTAAGTGAAGCGCCCAGTTTTGGGAAACCGGTCTTAATGTACGATGTAAATTCAAAAGGATCAATTAACCACCTGAACCTTGCAAGGGAGTTGCTTCAGAAGAACGAGAAAACCAGGATCAAAAATGCAGAAAGGATAATGGAATAGAAATAATACGCTATGTTTTAAATAATATATGATTTATTTAGTATTTATATCATTATCTATATTGTAAATGCTCAGGAATAATGGAGTATTGGAATTTTGGAATTCCCAATATTCCATTACTCCAACATTCCATAATTCCATGTTATATCATATAATATTTAGAATACAGCCAAATTTTATTACACATGGCTAGAAAGAATGCATTAGGGAGGGGACTGGGAGCATTGATCGAGGATGCCGACAAGGAAAAACTCGAACAAGTTGGTTCCATAAATGAAGTAGAGATTGACAATATTGAATTGAATCCATTCCAACCAAGGTCCAGGGTCAATGAAGAAGGACTGGTTGAATTGGCATCATCAATTAAAGAACTGGGTATCATTCAACCCATTACCGTAAGGAAACGGGGACATAATAAATTCCAGTTGATTACCGGAGAACGTCGATACAGGGCTGCAAAAATGGCCGGATTACTGGCAATTCCTGCTTATATTCGCACCGCTGATGATCAGGCTATGCTGGAGTTGGCGCTTGTTGAAAATATACAGCGGGAGGACCTGGATGCTATTGAAGTGGCTATCAGCTATCAGCGATTAATTGAAGAATGTAACCTGACACAGGAGAACTTAAGTGAAAGAGTCGGAAAAAAACGATCAACCATTGCCAATTATCTCCGGTTATTAAAATTACCTGCCGAAATTCAACTGGGTATTCGTGACGGTAGAATATCAATGGGACATGCCCGTACCCTTGTCAACATCGAAGATCCGAAGACTCAAATTACCATTTATTATCAAATTTTGGAGAATGAGCTTTCGGTAAGAAGGGTCGAAGAACTGGTCAGAGGGTTGAATAATAAACCAGACAAAAACCATGATAAAGTCGAAAGAAAGCGACGATTAAATGCTGAATACACTCAGTTACAAAGCCATCTTTCAAAATTCTTCGAAACAAATGTTCAGTTCAGGGTAAATGAACAAGGTCATGGTAAAATTGTAATTCCTTTTGAATCCGGTGAAGAACTGGAGCGGATTCTTGGTATTTTGGATAAACTAAATGTTTAAATTCCTTATATTTGTTGCCATATCAGGTTGTAGCATAATTTAATGGAATTATTATTTTGAGGATATCCACACTTCGAACATATTTATTCAGTATTCTTTTCCTTTTCCTGATTGTCTCTGGTGAACCTTTTTTCGCTCAACAGACTAACAGTTCTATATCCCGGGATTCCATTGCATTACGCGGCCATTCACCCAAAAGGGCTAGCTTTTATTCAATGGTGATCCCGGGACTTGGCCAAATCTATAATAAAAAATACTGGAAAGTCCCGGTTATATATGCGGGTTTTGGGGCCCTGGCTTACCTGGTTAAATTTAATGGCACGAAATTTACGAAGTATATCCATGCATACGGTGATTTTATCGATAATGATACCTTAACAACCCGTTACCTTACAATCATAAATGAAAGAGGATTGGATGAGAGAGAAATTGTTAAAGAATTATATGGAGATGAGGAGACTTATGACCCTTCTAAATACGAGTGGTTTAAAAACGCTTTAAAATTAAATAAAGATTACTACAGGCGAAACAGAGATCTGTCATACATTGGTATAGGATTATGGTATATCCTGAATATTGTGGATGCTTCGGTAGATGCTCATTTATTTGATTACGATATAAGTGATGAATTAACCTTACACATCGAGCCGGAACTATTCCCGACTTCAAGGTATACTCATACAATGGGAATAAAATTTAGCTTTCGTTTTTAATGGGGTAAATTATTACTTTTACCTGATTCTAAAAACAAGAAAATGCTACAAAAAATTAAATATATTACTGCAATTCTGCTTATTGTGACTGGTAATTTCGCTTATGGATTTAACACACCAGCGGATACAATCCCTATATCCAAAGAAACAAATTTGTTGAATTTTAAAAGTAATCTGGACAGCCTGGTTCATATGTGGTATGTTCAGCATACCTGGAAACAGGATAGTTTACAATTGTCAGAAATCATTGATAACGATTCCCTGGTACCGGATTTCCCTGATTCAGTGTATGTGGAACGAATAGGGAAAATTCCTTCATTGGTTGATTTGCAGTATAACCGGATTGTGAGAAACTTTATCAATGTATATACGAAAGAACGCCGTGAAAATCTTGAAGCAATGCTGGGTTTGACTGATTTTTATTTTCCGGTTTTTAAGGAGATTTTCGATATCTATGGACTTCCAACAGAATTAGTGTACATGACAATTGTAGAATCGGCCCTGAATCCACGGGCTGTCTCAAGGGCTGGGGCAACCGGAATCTGGCAGTTTATGTATGGTACAGGCAGGATGTACGGATTAACCATAAATTCCCTGGTCGATGAAAGACGCGACCCGGTAAAATCCACCTATGCCGCCGCAAGGTATCTTAAAGACCTCTATAATATTTATGAGGATTGGATATTGGTAATAGCAGCCTATAATTGTGGGCCGGGCAATGTTCGAAAAGCAATCAGGCGGGCAGGCAGGAAACAAAATTATTGGGACATTTACTACTATTTACCCAGGGAAACACGAGGTCACATTCCGGCATACATAGCAGCAACCTATATAATGAATTATTATCCTGAACATAATTTACATCCGAGGGAGATCGACTTGCCTCTCATCAGGGATACTATTATGATCCATGAAGATCTTCATTTAAAACAAGTTGCTGAGGTATTGGATATCCCTGTTAAAATGCTTAGGGATTTGAATCCGCAGTACAGAAGGGATATTATTCCGGGCAATACCAATAGCTTAGCTATAACATTGCCCTTTGAGTATTCCTTGTCATTTATTGACCTGCAGGATTCCATTTTTGCATATAAAGATTCAATTTATTTTAATCCCCGGGAAAAAATAACCATTCCTACCCGTTCAAGATATGTGCATGAACCGCCCACAGGTAAAACAAAACTTTATTATACCGTTAAATCGGGTGATAATCTTGGTTATATTGCCGAGTGGTATCATGTAAGAGCATCAGATCTCAGGTATTGGAATAATATTCGCAGAAACCTCATCAGAACCGGACAAAAACTGGTGGTGTATGTTCCTCCAAAAAATACTCAGAAGTATAAGAAAATCAACTCAATGACTTTTGAAGAGAAACAACGAAGCATCGGCAAAAGTTCCACCCGGCCGGAAGAAATTCTGGCGGTTAAGAAACCATTGGATGATAATTACATTTATTATAGGATAAAACACGGCGATACGCTTTGGGAGATTGCAAAGAAATATCCGGGAGTAACAGAAACCGATCTGATGAGGATAAATAATCTGAAGAATGCCAAACGAATCATGCCGGGTCAGACCATTAAGATCAGGAAAAAAAGCTGAAGAATTTAAACGCTTGAAAAGAACATAGCTTCGCAAATTTACCCTGTGAAATAAATCTAAGATTTAATGCGAAGCATTATTTCACGGGGTGAGATAAAAAGGTTAATATTATTCAAATGAAACTACTAAATTTGAATGATTGTGGAATAAGGCTGAGGGAAAAAAGAAAATAAAGAAGAATTAAATTAATCTAATTAACCTAATTGACCTAATTTCTAAATAAATCCCAAAAACCAAGTCCCAATTAGGTTATTGGGAATTAAAGATTTGGAGTGGAAGTAAACGAAATTACTCCATCAAGACAAATAAAACTCTATACCAGCTAAGAAAATTCATTTTGTAAAGAAATGATAATAACCTTAATAATAATACATTAGATAATTATAATAGAAAAAATATGCTTAAGATTTTAAAAATCAGCATAAAAGGGTAGTAATTAGATATAATTTGTCCAAAGGACTCCCATGGAAAGGCTAAGAAACCTTAGCCTCAGCCCTTGCCCTGTGAAATAGTGGCTGAGCCACTACTGCGGAGCAGTATTTCACAGGGTAAACCTTAGCCTTTTATAAGATAAGTTTTATTACATACATATAACTTATTGTAAATCAATAAACAATTTTGAACTTAGCCCCGCCTGGGCGGGGCGATCTCATGAACGAAGTGAGTAAATTCCGATACGTAAACTAATCAGTGTCTGTATATCAGGTCTTATCTTTTTTCATTGAAGCACCAAAATACAATATTCAAATAACAATTCTCAAAATAGCAAAACTGTTTGCGACATTGGAGTTTAGAAAATTGTAATTTATTTGGGTTTTGGTATTTGTATTTTGGAATTTTATCATTCACCTCGTAAGTTTGAGAATAAAAGACAAGTTCTGATAAATACGATTATACGTATGAAACGATTAATTTCTTCTTTTACCTTCACCGGATCTCTGTTTACACTTGCCCTCTCCATTTTGGTTCTTTATATTTTTTTCGGAGAACTGTTACGTTCACCCAATTCGGTATATTTTGCAGGGGGAGGAGATGGTCTGCAGAGTTACTATGGAACAATGTACCATATTTCTCATGATACATCATACGCCAGGTCAGGCGGGATGAATTATCCTTACGGTGAGATGGTGTTGTTTACGGGTAACCAGCCGGTTATAGCAAATACCATAAAATTTATCAGCGACAATATTATTGATATTTCAGCATATACCATTGGCATTTTAAACATACTGATGCTCTCTTCAATAGTGATTGCAGCTATATTTGTTTTTCTTATTTTCAGGCACTTTAAATTACCTGTTTTATTGTCAGTTATCCTTTCTGTGGCAATCCCATTTCTTTCCCCGCAAATCGGACGGCTCGGAGGTCATTTTTCGTTGTCTTACGTATTTGTCATCCCGTTAATGATATATCTGCTGATCCGGTTCTATGAGCGGCGGTCTCTGACCATAAGTTTTCTTATTGGTCTGGCGACCCTGCTCGCCGCTTTTACCCATTTTTATTTTTTAGGTTTTTATGGATTGCTTCTGTTCTTTTTCTGGTTGGTTCTGATAGTAAAAGAGAAGGATAGATTTGGCAAATCCCGGTTCTTCCTGCTTCATATTTTCGTGCAGATTATCTTACCGGTCGTTTTAGTGCTGATATATGCATTGATTAATGATCCTGTGACTGACCGAACCACCAGCCCCTGGGGAATTCTTTACCTCAGGGCATATCCGGAAAGTGTATTTTTACCTGTGGGAAAGCCTTACGGGAAATTTTTAAACCAAGTAATGACTTTCAACCATATCGACTGGGAAGGGTGGGCATATACCGGACTGGTAGCAGTTGCCGGATTTATTATTGTATTAATAAATATTTTCCGGAGGCTTGTCAGAAAGGAATATTCCCTGATCCTGAAGATAACGGATAAGCCCTTGCTAAATATATTCTTCTGGGCTTCCTTTGCCGGTCTGTTGTATTCCTTCGGATTGCCTTTTATCCTGGGAATGGAAGGATTGCTTGATTACCTTGGGCCTGTCAGGTAAATGAGGGGGATTGCCCGGTTTTCATGGTTGTTTTTTTATATTATGAATATTGTCACCTTTTACCTTCTGTGGAACTGGTTCTCTGAGAGAAAGGATAAGATCCTTTCATGGCTGATTTTGAAATCGTTGGTTGTTTTTATTTGTTACAATGCCTGGTTGAATTCGCGGAGCATGGAGTATTACATGAACAATCACATTCCTATGCTGGACGACAGGGATAACGCATTGCCTGATAACCAATGGGTGCATGAAATCAATCCAGGGAATTATCAGGCTATTATCCCCCTGCCGTATTTTCATATCGGATCTGAGAACTTATGGATCCATCCTAAATGTGAAATTTTAAAATACACCTATATTGCCTCATTAAAGACCGGTTTGCCCACCACCGGAGTGCTGTTGAGCCGGACCTCCCTGGGACAATCATTCCATAATATTGAAATGATGCTCGAACCATACAGGAAACCTGAAATATTAGATGATCTGCCGAATAATAAGCCTTTCCTGTTACTGGCAGCTAAATGCGACGAGTTAAATGATAATGAAAAAAGGCTTCTTTCCGAAGCAGAATTCATCACCGGAAATGAGATGTTTTCTCTTTATTCCCTTCCTGTCAATAAACTCCGGAAACTTGCCTCTTCGATGGCTGAAAAAGTGAAACAAGAGATTGAAGAGACAGATCTGAAACTTCAGGGAGATTTTATGGTAAAGGATTCGTCATTGTACTTTTACTATGATGGTTACGAAAAGGAAGAAGGTAATTTGGCTTATTATGGAAATTATGGTTATGAAGGGGTCCTCAGCGATTATAACACCCTGTTTTGGGATCGTTTACCGGTATCAGGAACCGACTCGGTGTTTGTAGTTTCCTTCTGGTTGGGCAATGCCCGTAAGGACCTTATTTCCAGATCAACCATTGAATTTGCCTGGACCGATTCAACCGATCAGGTAATAAGAACGGAATATCGGTTTATTGGAAATCTATATGCCCTGTTGGATGGTAATTGGGCTCTGGTGGAACATAAGATCGAAATGAAAGACATGGAGTTTAAGATTAAAATAACCGTTTGGAATAAGGAACTCCGAAAAGAAAAACTGATAGTGGATGAACTTCTGATCCGTCATTCGTCTCAGGATATTTATCAAAAATATTATAATGGTATAGCTAAGAACAACCGGTTTTATTCACGTGTCCCTTTCCGAAAGTATTTCCGGTAAATGTATCGTAAAAGTAAGTACATTTTGTTCCCGAACCCACCATCAAACAGCATTTGAATATGCTTGGCAAAACTTCTCCCAATGTCTAAAATCAGATTTCTCCGGTCTGTGCTTAGTGCATGATAAAATCCGTTTTTTCGAGCTAATTCAATTGCTTTTACTCTTTCTTCATACGAAAATTCAGGTGTTTCGAAAATTATTCTGGGGTTCAGTGTATGATATTCAAAACAGGGTTTATCAGTAAGTAATTTTCCATATGTATTAGCATATTCCCAAACAAGAGTATCTTTATAGGGCAAAGTAGTATAAAATTCCACGCCATTTAAATTCGACTTTTTTGCGAATTCGATGGATTCTTCAATCGTTTTCAATGTATCGCCGGGGTTACCGATCATAAACTGACCCATCACATCAATACCGGCATTTCTGAGTATTTGAATTCCCTCAGAAATTTTTTCTTTTGATATATTCTTTTTGATGTTTTTTAAAACTTCGTTATTTGCCGATTCAATGCCGACACTAACATTGTAACATCCTGCTTTACGCATTTTCTTCGCGATATCTTTATTTATTCTGTCTATTCGTATTGAAGTTGACCAAAGTATTCCGGATACATTTGCGATAAGGTAATTACAAATTTTCTCAACTCTCTCTAAATCGATATTAAAACTATCATCATTAAACACAAATGACTTCATAGAATACGTTGAAACTAAAAGCTCTATTTCTTTAAGCGTATTTTCAGCAGATCGTTTTCTCCATTTATTCGTCCAGATGGAATGGGAGTTACAAAAAACGCATTGATAAGGACAACCCCGGCTTGTAATTATACGATGCTGCGGATACCGGTTCATTTTAAATAAATGATAAGCAGGAAAAGGTATCCGGTCTATTTCCTTAATAATATCCCGCGTA
>JABUBO010000510.1_pt1 | contig 12609 bp, 12 predicted proteins | sample 7240361 | NCBI WGS metagenome assembly JABUBO01 (sample SAMN07256346, study PRJNA390944) | subsurface metagenome | isolation source: Methane hydrate marine sediment | place: Pacific Ocean: Eastern North Pacific, ODP site
TTGAACGGAGCTATATCCTGTAATTTTTCACCGGTACCTATATAAGCGATAGGTATGTTTAACTCATCGCAAATGGCGAACACTATTCCCCCTCTGGCAGTACCATCTAGCTTGGCCAGGAAGATACCGGTTACGCCTATGGCCTGGGTAAAATATCTGGCTTGAGCCAGGCCGTTCTGCCCGGTGGTGGCATCCATCACCAACAAAACCTGATGGGGGGCTGAGGCATCGTTTTTAGCCGCTACCCGCTTTATTTTTTTAAGCTCCTCCATAAGGTTAAACTTGGTATGGAGGCGACCAGCGGTATCAATAATTACTGTTTGAGCGCGGCGGCTACGTGCTGCTTGAATGGCATCGAAGGTGACTGCACCTGGGTCAGCACCAGGCTGGTGGGCGATAACCTCAACGCCAGCTTCCTTGCCCCAGTACTTAAGCTGGTCAATAGCTGCTGCTCTGAAGGTATCGGCTGCAGCTAGAATGACTTGCTTCCCCTGTAAGACAAAGCCATAAGCCAGCTTGGCAATACTGGTTGTCTTGCCTGAGCCATTCACACCAACCACAAGGATAATATGAGGAGATTGTTCGCTTGGCTGGGAATAGCAAGGTGAATTAGAAACGCTCAATAGTTTAATCATCTCACTTTCTAGAGCTGAGCGCACTTGTGCAGCATCCGCTAGCCTGTCTGTTTTCACACGCTGTTTAACCCTGTTCAAAAGTTTGGTTGTCGTTTCTATCCCAACATCAGCCAATATAAGCAGTTCTTCCAGTTCCTCCCACGTTGCCTCGTCAAAAGAGCGTCGGTCAAAAAGATGGGATATTTTGCTAAACCAGGCTTCCTTACTTCTCTTGACTCCTAGATTAGTTTTCTTCGACCAATGGAACAAGTTAACCATCTTGGTAGTATAGTATATAGTAGCACAAGCCTCACTGTTTTTTGACCTGATAGCTGGCAAATTGTTGAGTTAACTAAGCTACAACCTTGTGTTCCTTGATATGCAAGGATAGTGCTTGTCCTTTCCTCACGAATAGGAGGGGATACACTATATCGCTTGTGCAGCAAGGAATCCAAACCGCAAGGAATAGAAACAGGAAAATGAAAGGAAGCAAGGGAATCCAATCAGCTATACCAAATGCGGTGAGGTAGAATAACGAGGCCCAGGTGCTTAACAACACATGTCCGAAGTGCGGGATTCGGGTTGTTTGCTTCCAATAGCCAATAGCGATACCAGCCAGTGCCAAAAGGTTTATCCACCACTCCTCGATAAAAGGCATATGGAATTCCATCGGAATATGAAGTAAGGCTCCCCCCAAGTAAGGGATTATGACGTCGCTTACGGTAGCTATCCCAATTGCCCCTGTCCAACCAATCAGAACAGCCACCCAGATTCTATTCCTTCCATATTTCATGTATATTGCTGTAGTGGTAAGCGCGCTTAATACAACATGGATTGGATGCAGGGTGTAAAAGAGGGTGTGGGAAATCCAGGATGGAATATTAGCGGATACTATTACAACTATGATAATAATGCCTGTGGCAGCTCCTAGAGCGGTGAAAGGAACATGTCCCTTGAGTTCTTCTGCTATTCGCTTGAGCATTCTTCCTATTCTCCAAGCTACTTTTTATAGCAATCGGAACAGAGCCCGGAAGCCCCTGAAATATGGTATTCGGTGTGAAAGCCGAGATTTTGGGCAAACGCCTTTTCCTCCTGGCACAATCTTTCATCAGCAAACTCTTGAATTGCTCCGCAGCGGCGGCAAACCATAAACCTGTGGCAACCTTCCTCCTTGCCCAAACTGCACTTAACAAATCCACCGCTTGATGGCAGTTTGTGAGCCAGGTTCAGACTGCAAAAAAGCTCGAGTATACGGTAGATAGTAACGTGGTTTAAGTGTTTACCTTGCTGGCGCAGGAGGCTTTGCATCTCATAGGGGGGAACAGCTTTTTGTGCCTGGTCCAGGATTTCAAGCACCTGCATCCGGGGTCTGGTTATCTTATAGCCGTTAGCCTGCAAAATCTGAATCGAATCTTGAACCATCGGCGATATTATATTGGAGTAAAAATCTAAATGCAACATTGTTGCATTTAAGTTTTGTTATATAGTTTATTGGCCAAGCCTTGCCTTTTCGAAGGTATTTTTGTTATTGCTTGCAATGACACGGTGAGGTTATTTCCACAAGATGCTATTACACAAGGTAAAGTTTAACCTGCTAGCTCTTCAAGCAGTATTGCGGCGGCTTCTTTATCCAGAGGCTGGTTATTGTTGCCGCACTTTGGCGATTGGATGCAGCCAGGACAGCCATCCTGGCAGGGACATTCCCTGAGCAGTTTTAGGGTAGTTTGCCAGAGCTTTTCTACTATCTCAAATCCCTTTTCAGCAATACCAATGCCTCCAGGATAAGCATCATAGATGAAGATTTGCGCTTTGCCGGTGTCAGGATGGAAAGGTGTGGAAACGCCGCCGATATCATTTCGGTCGCACAGGGCAAATAGAGGAAGTATGCCAATAGCAGCATGCTCGCAGGCATGCAGGCCACCATGAAAATCAAGCCCGGCGTCTGCTATCCTGTCGGTCGCCTTCTGAGGTAAATTAAACCATAAAGCCCTGGTGAGGAAGCTCTGAGATGGCAAATCGAGCGGTTCCTCTCCCACAACTTCCTCGGTGAGCTGCCTTTTCTTCCTAAAGCCAATCACCGTAGTGGTAACATCAACATCTCCCAAATAGACCTTTACCCCCTGGCAGTCTTTTTCTTTAACCATTTTAACAACTCTAATATCAGTAACTTCTTTAGCCTGAGTATAGTAATTGACCGAAGTTGGTACTGCTGCAGCGATATGTCTAACCAAATCGAGCTCGGTTATAAGATAAGATTCTCCCTGGTGAAGATAGATAGCGCCGGGGTGTATTTGGGAAAAGGCAACGCTGGCTTCCACCGTCTCCAGCAAACAGCCCTGGGAAATATCAATGATGGCATAATTTTGACCCGATGTTGCTCTTATATTTACATCTTGGGCGGGATATGTGATGGCAGGAGAAGGATACCATTTCCCCTGGAGTTTCCTTAACTTGCCTTCCTGTTCTAATTCAGATAGTGCAGCATCAATATCAGCAGCGAAGAATTCCTTATCCCTCTCATCCAGGGGTTTCTCCCAGGCGGCGCAGAGGAGATGAGGCTTTAAAATATAGGGATTGTCGGGATTGATTAAGGCGTTGTCGAAGTTCTTACCAAAGAAGAAATCAGGGTTACGCATCAGGTATTGGTCAAGAGGGTCGTCCTGGGCTATGAGAAAACTCAAGGAACTGCCCATGCTTCGGCCACTGCGCCCTGCCTGCTGCCAGGCGCTGGCAATGCTACCGGGATATCCGGTAAGTACTGTCGAATCTAAATCACCAATATCTATACCCAATTCCAGGGCAGTCGTTGCTACTAAGCCAAGGAGTTCACCATCAAGGAACTGACGCTCAATTTGACGTCTATCTTCGGGAAGATAACCAGCCCGGTAAGGGCTGATTTTGTCACGCAGCGAAGGAGGTAGCTGCTCTCGAGTATAAAGGTAAATAAGCTCAGTTAGCCTGCGGGTTCGGGCAAAGACCAGACTACGAATGTTTTTCTGGATTAGCTGGCTGAAAAGTGAAGCGGCCTCGCTATTAGGACTGCGCCTGCTGCCTTTGGCTTCATCAATGCTAGGTGGATTCCAGAAAGCGAAATACTTTTCACCGCGCGGTGCTCCATCACCCACAATAGCCTCAAAGGGCAGGCCTACTAGATTTTGGGCATGCTCTTTGGGATTGGCAATGGTTGCCGAGCAGCAAATGAATCGAGGATTAGAGCCATAAAGGGTACAAAGCCGCCGTAACCTTCGCACAACATTGGCCATGTGAGAACCGAAAACGCCACGATAAACGTGGGCTTCATCAATCACCACATACTTAAGCTTGCGCAGCAATCTGGACCATGATCGGTGATTGGGCAAAACAGCGAAATGGAGCATATCCGGATTGGTAAGTATTACCCTGGCTCGCCTCTTAATATTGGGCCTTTCAGCCTGTGGGGTATCGCCGTCAAAAGTGGCTACAGCTTGTTCGGAGAGAAGCTCAGGACAGGCGAGTTCTTTCAGGCTGCGTAGCTGGTCCTGGGCTAGAGCTTTGGTGGGGAAAATATAGATAGCGCGGCTATCCTTATCTTCCAGGATTGCCTCCAGCGTTGCCAGGTGATAGCACAAAGTCTTACCACTGGCGGCGGGTGTGGATAGTATAATGTTCTTCCCGGCAAAAATGGCATTCAGCGCCTCCACCTGATGGCTGTACAAAGCAGACATACCCGAAGAGGTCAGACGTGCTTCAAGGGCAGGATGAAGGGGCTTATCTAATTTATCCAGAACAGCATCCTGTGAGGGGATATGCTCGGTGTGGACCATCTGTTGCCTATAGTCAGGTAAAGCGGCCAGGTGATGAAGAAAGGCAGCAGCATCCATTAATTTACTCAAAAGGCGGGGAAAACCTCTACTTCGGAACTGACTATCTCCAGGTCAGGGTAGTTCTGAATGATGAACCTTATCACATTAGCTAAAGTTTCGTCGGCGTGCCTTCTGTGATTGCTAACACAGGATATTCCCAGGGTGGCTATCTGCCATAATCCCTGATTATCTACTTCAGCTACAGAGACGTTGTAGCTATTTTGCAGCCGTGCGATGATAGATTTAATTACCTGTCGCTTGCCTTTAAGGGAATGGTTCTCAGGAAGGCGGAGCTCTATTTGACATACACCGATATTCATCTTGCTTCCTTTACTTCAGTATTTCCTATATTATATTGCTAAGGCTTGAAATTGCAAAGGTATCGCCGCAAATTATTGACCTTTTACCTCTAATAGCTTTAAGATGTCACTAACATCTGATGCATTTCATTTTTCTAAAGGTGATGGAATAGTGATAACAGGCTCTAGCTCAGTGTGTGAAGGTGGCAATTGTAAAGAGAGACTGTAATGCAGTTAAAGGGCAATGATTAACAGTAAAATAAAACAGGTGGACCGGGTGGTAATTACAACCCTGGTGGAGGATTATGCTGGCCACGGGACCAGTTTCTGGGCTCAGCATGGCATCTCATTTTTAATAGAGGTGGTATTGGGTGACGCCATTAAAAGGATTTTATTCGATACAGGTCAGTCGGCGGAGCCAGTTATTCACAACATGGAGATATTGGGAATTAATCCACATGTGATAGATATGATAGCCCTATCCCATTGCCACTATGACCATACAGGTGGTTTGGTAGGAATGCTGAAGCAAATAAAAAAGGAAAACGTGCCAGTCCTGGCACATCCTGGTTTATTCAGGCCTCATATTATTGCAGGCTCATCAGTTCCAGGGCATTGGCTTCTCAAACAGATTGGTATGATGGGGGAGAATACTGAGGAGAATGTGAAGAAGGATGGTGGATGTTTGGCCTTGCTGGCCAGGCCATTCGAAATAATGCCCGGAGTGCTCTGGACAGGAGAGGTGGAACGAGTGACCGATTTTGAAAAGTCGGTTACTCTTGCCGCTCGCACCATCAAAGGGGGAGAAATTGTGGATGACCAGATTTTGGATGACACATCTTTGGTAATAAATGTCAAGGATGAGGGGCTTTTCGTGATAGCTGGATGTTCCCATGCTGGAATAGTGAATATAGTCAAGCAGTCTATGAAGCTGAGCCAGATGGAAAGAGTTAGAGCCGTGATAGGAGGATTCCACCTGATAGATGCTGCTGAAGATAGAATTATAAGAACGGCGAAGGCTTTGAAGGAACTCGGAGTTGAGAAAGTCTATGCCGGGCATTGCACGGGATTTAAAGGTGAAGCGGCAATTTATAATGAGTTCAAAGACGACTTTGAGAAACTTCACTGTGGGAAGGTGATAAGCTCTCATCTTTAATCACGTGGTTTTTGCTGCCTGCTGTGCACAACTTGGTATGGTGAACTCGCTTATCGTTATGTTTTCGTTGTTCTCGTGTTTCCTCTGTTATATTGCTGAGGTTGGGGATTAGCCAATGGAAACAAAAGCAATAGAATGGGTCGAGGACAGGCTGAGGATACTGGATCAGACCAGGCTTCCGCAGGAGCAAAGGTTTATTGACCTGGCTGGTTACCAGGATGTGGCCGTGGCTATCAGGGAGATGAAGGTCAGGGGAGCACCGGCTATTGGCATCGCCGCCGCCTATGGCATAGCCCTGGGAGGGTTAGCAATAGCAGCGGCGAGTAGAGAAGAATTCCTCACCCGATTAAATCAGGTTATACAGGCATTGGCTGATACCAGGCCTACCGCTGTCAACCTTTTCCAGGCTATCGACAGGATGAGGAAGGCGGCTGCCAGGGGCAATAGCATTGCCGAAATAAAGAGGATGCTTATTGACGAGGCGAAGCAAATTCATAATGAAGAAATAGAGGCCACCATGCGGCTCAGTTGGCTGGGAGCCGAGCTTATCAATGATGATTTCACCATTCTCACCCACTGCAACGCTGGGTTTCTAGCCACCGCTGGCTATGGCACTGCCCTGGGAGTAATCAAAGCTGCTAAAGAGCAGGGGAAGCATGTAAGCGTCATCGCTACAGAAACTCGTCCTCTCCTCCAGGGAGCCAGGCTTACTGCCTGGGAGCTGAAGCAGGAAAACATCCCTGTAACCTTAATCACTGATTCCATGGCTGGCTATTTTATGCGGCAGGGTAAGATAGACTGTGTTATCGTTGGCGCCGACAGAATTGCTGCCAATGGCGATGTGGCTAACAAGATTGGCACCTATACTCTGGCTGTTCTGGCCAAAGAGAATAATGTTCCCTTTTATGTAGCTGCACCAACCACCACCATTGATTTTTCTCTGGTCTCAGGTAATGAAATCCCTGTTGAGCAGCGGAATCCCGGGGAGGTAACGCATATTCAAGGACTGCCCATTGCACCTGAAGGAATAGGTGCTGCCAATCCTGCCTTCGATATAACTCCTCATAATTATATAAGCGCTATCATCACTGAAAGAGGTATAATAATAGAGCCCTATTGGGAAGAACTGGCAAAGAGGAGGTGGTGATATGCCTGTATATGAGTATTGGTGTCCCAGGTGCCTGAAAGAGTTCGAGGTCAAAAAACCAATAGCTGATTTCGACAAGCCTGCTTTCTGTCCCGGGTGCAACACTGAAGGGGAAAGGCTGATTTCTAACTTTGCCTCGAAAACCGGCTCCACCCTGCAAGTACCGTCGAAGGCGCCATTCAGGGCAAAGAGCAGCTAAAGGGGGGTGATATTATGGAGCTTTCTCCACTGGCAAAGGAAAGATTGGCTAAGATAGGTGCTCTATCGCCAGAGGAAATGGCTAGGGCGAGGCGCTCAAGTGAGCTTGATTCCAGGCTCTCTCAATATTTCCAAGGCGAGCTTAGCTCTGAAGATTTATGGAAAGAGCTGAAATCCCTCAAAGACCAGAGCGATGAGTCCATCGTAAAAGAGGCGCAGGGTAAGCTGGTGAACACTCTTCGCCTGCAGATGGATCAGGCGGATTTTGAGCAGCGCCGCAGTGCTATTCTTGCCCTGGAGACCATGAAAGGCGAAGGAAAATACTCCAGCATGGAGTTAATCTTTAATTCCATCGGAGACCTCCGCCAGAAATATATACAGGCACAGGAGCAAGCATACGAGCAGCTCAAAGCAGGCATAGAACCTCAGCTCAAGGCAATAACCGAACAGGCGATAAAGCAAGGTTTGAAGATTGACATTGATAGCTCATTGGATGCCAACATCAAAAACAGCCCGCAGTGGAAGGATTTCATCTCCGAACATGAGAAAGCCGGCGGTGAAATGTTCAATGACTACATAGCCAGACTGCGCGAGCTTATTTAAATCAGGCAGACAGATCTTAACATCAACCGCATACTAAGACTTTCACTATGAAGCCTGTTGTGGTGAGTCTCTTCTAACGCAAGATGCGCCTGAGAAGTTAGGGCAGCTCGTTTATGATTGGGACATGCGACTGATTATGAACGAGGGACAATTATAGACAACAGAGCAAGTTAGCCAATTCTGGAAGGGAGTGCGGCACCGGAGTGCAGAGATTTATCTGCTGAAGAGAAGTACCAATGGACAGAGACAGTGCTGGTGAAGTTCAAATATAATAGGCCAGAGATAGCGGAGGTGCAAATACGAGACTACCTTGATACAATGACAGAAGGAATTTACAGTGTCGATAATCTAGTGTGAGGTCGATATGAGATGATATGCCCTACCTGCAAGAGCGATATGATAGTTGTGGAGCACAGCAATATTGAGCTTGACTATTGCACCAACTGCCACGGTGTGTGGTTTGACTCTGGAGAGCTGGAGCTTCTGATGGAGTCCATGGAGCTGGAGAGCCCAAATCAGCTCTTCAGCGACATCCTCAATTCCCCGGAGGCTGCATCACCAGAGAAAAAGCGAAAGTGCCCTCTCTGTGGCCATAAAATGAAGAAGACAATCATAGGTGAACAGCCAGAGATACTTATTGATGTCTGTCAGCAGGGAGACGGTCTGTGGTTTGATGGCGGCGAGGTTGGTCAATTGATAAAGCAACTGGTCAGGAAACCTTCAAAAAAAGGAGGCCCTCAGCAGCAGGTTATCACCTTCCTGGGGGAAGTGTTCCAGGCACGGGAATAAACTACAGTCAGATAGCCGCAGGATGACAAAAGACACTAACTCAAGTAAACTACATATAAATTGCCGTGGAGGTGTTCTATGGGAACTTATGTAATCATTGGCATTGTTGTAATTCTGATTATTGTATTCGTGGCAACCTATAACACTCTGGTCAGGAAGCGCAACCGGGTGAAGAATGCCTGGGCGCAGATAGATGTTCAGCTAAAAAGGCGGTATGACCTCATCCCCAACCTGGTAGAGACAGCCAAGGGCTATATGAAGCATGAGAGAGAAACACTGGAGGCTGTAACCAAGGCTCGTAATCTTGCCCAGCAGGCAGCATCCGCTGGGGCAGGTGCCCGGGCCAAGGTCGAGGGCGAGTTGAGTTCTGTCCTGTCACGGCTGCTGGCCGTGTCTGAGAACTATCCTGACCTCAAAGCCAATCAGAACTTTCTGGCTCTCCAGGAGGAGCTCACTTCAACAGAGAACAAGATAAGCTTTTCCCGCCAGTTCTACAACGACTCAGTTTTGCGATATAACAACCAGACTCAAGTTTTCCCCTCCAGTATAGTTGCTGGCATAGCTCATTTCAAAGCTGAGGAGTTCTTTGAAGTTACAACGGCCGAGGAAAGAGAAGCACCCGAGGTCAGCTTTACCTGAACGGCGATCACATAGTATATGTGGGAACAGATAAGGTCTAACCAGATAAGGTCAGCAGTGCTTGCGGTCGGAATGGGGGTACTCCTGCTCATAGTCGGCTATGCGTTGGGGCTGTACTTCTTCGGCAGCGGCATCGGAGGCATGGTCATCGCCCTGATTATATGGGGGGTGATGAATCTGATTGCCCTATCCCAGGGTGACAACATACTGCTGTCGTTATCGCATGCAAAGAAGATCAACCGTGATGATCTCCCGCGTCTCTACAATGTAGTTGAGGAGATGAGGATTGCCTCGGGGCTGGAGAAGATGCCCGATATCTACATCATTGAAGACCCATCACTGAATGCCTTCGCCACCGGCAGAAACCCCAATAAAGCAGCTGTGGCCGTTACCTCCGGGCTGCTGCAAAAGCTCAATCGCGATGAACTGCAGGGTGTAATCGGCCACGAAATAGCTCATATAAAGAATCGTGACGTGCAGTTGATGGTCACAGCAGGTATCCTTCTCGGCACTATTGTCATTCTGGCCTGGTATGGAACCAGAGTGCTGTTCTTTAGCAGCATGACAGGCGGCAGAAGAACATCCTCGTCGGGAGGCGGCTCGGGGCAGTTGATAATTCTTGCTGTAGGCATTGTCCTGATGATACTGGCACCGATTTTTGCCCAGCTCATCTACTTTGCTATTTCCAGGAAGAGGGAGTATCTGGCTGATTCTTCTTCGGCTCTTTACACCAGATACCCTGAAGGGCTGGCATCAGCACTGGAGAAACTGGCAGCTTCGCCTATCCAGCTAAAATCAGCTAACAAGGCCACAGCTCCGATGTATATCATCAACCCCTTCCGTAAAAAAGGCAGGCCAGCCACTGACCTCACCGGCACTCACCCTCCCATATCAGAGAGAATACGAATCCTGCGTTCAATGGCTGGGGGAGCCTCTTTCCTCGACTATGAGAAGGCCTACCACCAGCTTCACAAGACCGGCAAGGGACTTATCCCTGCCTCCGCCTTAAGTGGTGCCGGGGCAGTTGCACCGCGGGCAGCACGACCCGAGGGACCGCTGGCAGAGCCGGGCAAGCTCGCAAGAACCCGAGAGATATCAGACCTGATGTGGCGATCCAGCAACTACAAAACTATCCGCTGTGAGTGCGGCACCGGGCTAAGAGTTCCACCCAAGTTCAAGTCACCCACAATCAGGTGCCCCCACTGCGGCAGGATTAACCAGGTCTGAGAACCCGGCTTCCCGTAGATTAAAATCGAAGTGGAGATAAAAATGGGGAAGTCATTATCTGGCGTATTATCAAGAGAGAGCTGAAGAAAGAGGAAGCACCGCTAGCCTGAATTAACTCCCCTTTAGTTTTCAGTTCATTTTGAGGCAACTACGAAGCCTTTCACCCCCAGATTTTTGTAGTTGCCTGATTTATCAGGCACGGTTGCCCAATAAATTGGGCAACTACATTTTTAAACGGGCTTGAAGCTGTAATTTGGCTATGTGAGCAAAGCCAGGGATGGATTATAGAAAGATTAAATGTGACTGCGTGTGGTAAACTCTAGTGAACAGATAACACACTTAACGCAGGACTTACCCGCTTTGGTAAATGTGGCATGACAATGTCAATTCTGTCAAGATAACAATGACGAGTACGGAGGTTTCTCAATGGCAGAGGTGAAAATAGGAATCATTGGTGGCAGTGGGCTCTATAAGATAGAGGGGGTGACCGAGATAGAGGAGGTAAAACCAGACACCCCATTTGGCAAGCCCAGCGACGCCATTATGCTGGGCAATCTTGAAGGAACGAAAGTTGCCTTTCTTCCCAGGCATGGCAAGGGACATCGTATTAGCCCCAGTGAGCTGCCATCAAAGGCCAATATTTATGCCTTGAAATCGCTGGGGGTGGAGAGAATTATTTCAGTGGGTGCTGTGGGCAGCCTTAATGGGGAAATACAGCCACTGGATTTAGTTATCCCTGACCAGCTTATTGACCGCACCAGGGTCAGAGATAGCACTTTCTTTACCAATGGGATAGTGGCTCATATCGCCTTTGCTGAGCCCTTCTGTCCTGTGTTAAGCCAGATATTATTTGAGGCAGCTACAAAAGCAGGGGTAAAAGTTCATAAAGGCGGCACTTATTTAGCCATGGAAGGGCCGCAGTTTTCCACCAAAGCTGAGTCCCAGCTTTACCGCTCCTGGGGCGCCGACATTGTAGGTATGACGGCTCTACCTGAAGCTAAGCTGGCCAGGGAAGCTGAAATATGTTATGCCAGGATTGCTATTGTCACTGATTATGACTGCTGGCATCCCAGATACGAGTCAGTAACTACGGAGATAATTCTTACCAACCTGCAAACAGGTGTCGATACTGCCAGGGAAGTTTTAAGGCTGGCAATTCCCAACATCCCACAGGAGCGAAACTGTGCCTGTGCCGCCGCGCTTAAGGATGCCATTGCTACCTCGCCTGAATACATATCAGACAGGGCAAAGGTGGATTTAGCTCTACTCATCGGGAAATATCTGAAGTGACCTTGCAAAACTCCCAGGTATTATGAGTAGAATTAGGGGAGAGAAGATGCCGGTTAAATTTGAATTTGGTTGTCTGCCCACGGCTATTGGCAGCATGCCCCAGATAGACCCGGATGAGGTCTGTTCTATTGTCATGGAGTATCTTCCTGCCATTCCTGCCTGGCCTCAGTTGCCAAAGCGCTCCTCCAGGGAAAGTATGTATGTTCAGTTCAGCGAGGGCTTTCCAGGGGTAGTTATAGATGAAGATAAGATTCGTATCGAACCGTCGGCAAACTTTGATGCTAAACTGGAGCAGATTTATGTAGATGGTGAGGAAAACCGTTATGAAAACTATGGCGTCTCCACTGAATATGCTGCTGGACTTCGTTGTTTCCTGTCACAGGTAAAAAAGGCAGAAATGGTCAAAGGGCAAATAATAGGCCCAATCACCTGGGGACTTACGATTGCCGACCGGGATGGCAGGGCTATTCTGTATGATGAGACACTGGCTGAAATTATGGCCAGGTTTCTGCGGCTGAAAGCCTCCTGGCAGGAGAATGCTTTAAGGAAGATATCGTCCAATACCATCATCTTTGTTGATGAGCCATATCTAACCTCGCTTGGCTCAGCCTTTGTATCTATTTCTAATGAAAAGGTAACCGCCCTGCTGGAAGAAGTATTCCGGGGAATTAAAGGGCTGAAAGGGGTGCATTGCTGTGGCAATACCGACTGGTCGCTGCTTCTGGGCAGCGCTATTGATATTCTTAGCTTCGATACTTACAATTATGCCTCATCTCTCAGTGCTTACCCAGGGGAAGTAAAATCT
>JABUBO010000511.1_pt1 | contig 12589 bp, 16 predicted proteins | sample 7240361 | NCBI WGS metagenome assembly JABUBO01 (sample SAMN07256346, study PRJNA390944) | subsurface metagenome | isolation source: Methane hydrate marine sediment | place: Pacific Ocean: Eastern North Pacific, ODP site
GCTATCTTAGGCAAAAAGTATTGCCATCAACACCATACCAGCGACAAATGTCACTCCCAAAATTGCTGCCGCAATAATAATACCTATAGAAATAGGAATACCATCCTGTTCCATAATAGCCTCCTTACTAACATCACTATACAATCATAGCCAGGATAATAGCTATAATCAAGACATAAATTCCGATAGCCTCAGCAAAGGCAGTGACCAGAATCATATTGGTCATTATTGGTCCTCTAGCCTCAGGGTTACGGGCTAACCCCTGCAAAGCTGAATAACCAATAAGCCCGATAGCCAGCGCCGGTCCTAACATTCCCAGACCAGCCGCCAATCCCACCGCCAGCATCCTCATTGCTTCTGGTTCCATTCTTTATCCCCCCTTATAAATTTTATAGGCGATATAGAGGCAGCCAAACACTTCTCACTAAGCTACCTCTGTCTCACGAGAAGCAACAGCCAGAGTCAGAAATACCAAGGTTAAGCCACCAAAGATAAGGGCTTGAACAAAGCCAATGAGCAACTCAAGCCCATAAAAGGGCAGAGCCAGTACCCAAGGGACAAGAAACATGGCTATTAGAAGTAGTATTTCACCAGCCGTCATATTGCCAAAAAGACGGAAGGTAAAGCTGACAATACGCACCAATTCACTCAGTGCCTCCAACATACCAACGAAAATATCAATAACTCCGGAGAACATTCCACTAAGTCCGGCACGGAGCTTACCTCTAAATAGCTGACCTATACTTCTAAAAAACTGACCCACATTGATAAACTTTGCCAGGTAACCAAAGCCACCGTGCGCTCTTATGCCAAAGTATTCAACAAAGACAAAAGATACCAGAGCCAGAGCCAGAGGCATATTAATATCGGTATTGGCACCCCGGAACAGATGTACCGGCTCGCCCTCCACACCAGTGACCAATATTGAACCAAACCCGGGTAGCAGACTAAGCCAAGCATTCATTATAACAAAGAGAAAGATAGTAGTTACTACCGGAAAGAACCGGCGCCCATACTTCTCGCCGGCAACCTCTTGGCAAAAGTTGTAAAGCCAGCCAAGGGCAAACTCCAGAAGACATTGCAACCTACCTGGTATAAGCTTTATCCGATGAGTAACAGCATAGGATATTCCCACCAAAACAATAATAGTAAGCCAGGCAGCAATAATGCTATTGGTGATAGGAAAACCAAACAGATGGAAAACCCCTTCAGCCGGAAGCTTTGGATCCGGTCTGGGAACAGTAAGCCAGCTAGGTAACCCCAAATCACCAAAGAGGCTGCTACCCAGCGCACCACTAATTAAGCTAAACACAGTGAGGGCGAGAAAAATGACGAGAATCCCAACCAAAATAGGTAATGAATAACCCAAGTAGCCCCGTTTAGGCACTAGCTATCCCCCCCTATCTCGTTTGATACCGATGAAGGGCAGAAGCATCCGATAAACACCGTAAAAAGCAACAATAATGCCAAGAATTAACCCGACTATTACCAGAATGGGCTCAGTATTCAGTCTGCTATCGAGCCACAGACCAACAACCACACCCAATACAATCGAACCGCCAATAAAAAAACCAACACCTACCAGCCTTAGCGCCGCTACCCGCTTGCCCATACCTTGAGTAGCCTATCAAATCTGCCCTTTTAGGTCAAGTCCGCTTCTGGTCGCTAAAAAGCCCTAAACCTTCCAGGTCTAGGGCTCTTCATTATCAATTCACCAATTAGAGGAATAACTGTATCTTATGAGTCTTGGCTAAAAAGCCGAGAAGGGTCACCATCAAAGCCCTTTAAGAAATTGTGCATATCCAGCACATCGTCGGTGGTTACCCTACTCACATTCCTGAACCTATCTAATTCTGCCTTGGTGAGGTCAGTAATAACCTCCGGTACCCTATCTTCCCTAATTACTGCCGCTACTAAACACCGAGCCTGGCAAGCTGGACAAAGTACACTCAAAAACCATAAATCTTCGTGGTGACCAAGGACATCAATATTATCTACCTCATAGCGCTGCCCACAAATACTACACTTTATTGAAGCCATCAACTTCTTGATAAAACCCTCTTCCACAATTCAACCTCTAACCCACCTTAGGCGGATAAAACTCCGGCCTAAGATTTACGCTTATCAAAGTCATCTAAATCAAGGGTATTAATGAAATCATAGAAAGCCGACATCCTTCTCATCTCTTCTTCACTTACCTTCTTGCCCTTACCACCAGCCGCTTCCTCTTCCATCTCCTCACGAATGGGTTTACCCGTCTCCTTGTCCAGCAGGATGCTCGCTTTATCTAAAACTGTCTCCTCAGCATAAATAGGCACCTCCGCCCTTACTGCCAGTGCCAGCGCGTCGCTAGGGCGAGAGTCAACCTCCAACTGCCCTCCATCTACATTAAGAATAATCTTGGCAAAAAAGGTGTCACCCTTAAGCTCGCTGACGATGATAGAGTTGATAGTAGCCCCCAAAGCATCAATAACTGAGTGTAACAAGTCATGAGTCAAAGGTCTGGGTACAGTAACACCCTGTAGTTTTACGGCTATGGCATCTGCCTCGGCAGGACCAATCCAGATGGGTAAATAGCGCTCCGCCATTTTCTCCTTCAGAATCACCACCCGTTGATAATTCATCAGACTAACCCGAATGCTGTCAATAGTCATCTCTATCATAATCAACCTCCTCTATTTCTCAGCCACCAAACTTAATTCTACCCCACATCACCACCACTGTCAACAAGAAATAGGGCATTCTTTGCCAACCTCGCCACCCGCGTCCTCCTCTCCCTCTGGGCTTTCGCCCTTTAGGGCAGAGCCTTCAAAGGAGGGGGAAGTTCACCCCTGCATTTAGTTAAAACCGCCTCATTATGGTATAATAAACAATAGTAAACACCGATTAGAACTTAATGATTAGTCAGCTTAATATTCGCCAGAAGACCGAAGAAAGGGAAGAAAGCCTTTCTCCTTATGCAGCGAAAAGCCGGCTATCACGAGGCAGGCTCAAATACGAAGAGCCCTGCTCGGTACGCACTGACTTCCAGCGTGACCGAGACCGCATTATTCACTCAAAGGCTTTTCGCCGCCTCAAGCACAAGACACAGGTTTTCATTGCTCCTCTAGGTGACCATTATGTAACACGGCTCACCCATACCCTGGAGGTTTCCCAAATAGCTCGCACTATAAGCCGTGCCCTGAACCTTAATGAGGATTTGACGGAGGCAATTGCCCTGGGTCATGACCTAGGTCACACTCCTTTCGGTCATGTGGGTGAGGATGTCCTAAATGAGCTCTATCACCACGGATTTAGACATAACGAGCAAAGCCTGCGAGTTGTTGACCTTTTAGAAAAGGATGGTCAGGGGCTCAATCTTACCGCGGAGGTGAGAGACGGCATTGTTAATCACTCCAAGACAAGGGCAGATATCCTAGGACAGGACCAGGGAAAGGCAAATACCCTAGAAGGTGAGATATGTAAGATTGCCGACGTCACTGCCTATATCAATCATGATATTGGCGACGCCATAAGGGCTAGCATAATCACTGAGCGCAATTTACCACTCTCAGCAATTACCGTATTAGGTAATTCCCATTCGCAGCGCATAAACACTATGGTCTGCGATATTATTGACTACTCATGGGCAGCCAGAGGTGATAATATTAAAGATAGCCATGCTATAGGTATGAGTCCTCAGATTCTGGAGGCAACCAAAACCTTGCGTGAATTTCTCTTTGACAGAGTGTATAACGTGCAGGCAGCCCAGAAGGAAGCAGAAAGGGCAAGAGAGGTAGTTCGCTTACTATACAACTACTTCAATGAACATGCCGACGAACTGCCCCTGGAGTATCGTGCTTACAGTGATGATAGTGAACGAAGGGTAGTTGACTATATCGCCGGTATGACCGACCAATATGCCCTGAGAACCGTCGAGGAATTGGCATTACCACAAGACAAGGTTAAACAAGCAAAGTTCATTTAAAAGGGTAGTTTGAAGGGGAGAAGTAGCACATAACAAGATGAGCGCTATAGACGAAGTAAAACAAAGAACAGACATCGTAGAGGTTGTTAGCCAGTACGCCTCTTTAACCAAATCGGGACGAACCTTCAGAGCGCTATGCCCATTCCATAGCGAAAAGCACCCGTCCTTCTTTGTCTATCCCGACCAGCAAAGCTGGCATTGCTTTGGTGCTTGTAATGCCGGCGGTGATGTTTTTTCTTTTATTATGAAAAAACAGGGCATTGACTTTGGCGATGCCCTGCGCCTTCTTGCCCAAAGGGCAGGGGTTACCCTGAGCTCAAGATTTGGGCAGGATGCCGGCAGGGATGAGAGGGAAAGGTTATACCAAATGAATGAGGCTGCAGCCCGATACTTTCACGATTTACTCCTTAGCTCCCCGGATGGAGAAAAGGCACGAAACTATGTAGCCAGCCGGGGTTTCTCACCAAAAACCCTTAGTGACTTTCAACTGGGCTTCAGCTTGAATAACTGGGAAGCTCTAAAGCAACATTTAATGGAGAGAGGCTATACCGAGAGTGAACTTCTGGCAGTCGGTTTAATAGTAGAGGCAGAGACAGGAAAAACACATGACCGATTCCGAAATAAGTTGATGTTCCCCATACATGACCTCAGAGGACGGATTGTCGGCTTTGGGTCAAGGGTGCTTGATGATTCACTACCTAAATATATCAACTCCCCACAGACGCCAGTCTTTGATAAGAGCAACAGCCTATATGGCATAAACCTGGCTGGGGCAGCGATTAGGCAACAAGACATGGCAGTGATTGTTGAGGGCTACATGGATGTTATCACTGCCCACCAAAGTGGCTTTAATAATGTAGTTGCCTCTATGGGAACCTCGGTTACCGAGAAGCAGGTCAGCACTCTAAAGAGGCTAACCAAGAATATGGTTCTAGCCCTTGACGCCGATGCTGCCGGGGAGGAAGCAATGCTGCGGGGCGTAGGCTATGAAAATATCCTTGATGCCGAGGTAAAGGTTATCATCCTGCCCAAGGGGAAAGACCCTGATGATGTTATTAAACAGGATGCCAAAATTTGGCAACACCTGCTGGCAGAGGCTTTGCCTATAGTTGACTACACCTTCAATATGGATACCGCTGACCTTGACCTGACTACCCCCAAGGGCAAGGCTTTAGCCAGAGACAGGCTTCTACCCATCATTGCCGGGATAAAGGATACCGTGCGCCAAAGCCATTATATAACCAAGCTATCCAAGTTGACAGAAACTAGCGAGCGTAGAATAGAAGCTGAAATAGCCAAATATAAGGCTGACCGCAGGGCTACGGAGCCAAGACGAGTGGCAGTAGCTCAACCTCAGCGTTCAGTTCCGTTAAGCCCAGAGGAATACTGCCTTGTCCTGTTACTGCAATATCCTGAGCTTAAAGCGCAGGGTGAGGGTCCGTCACCTGAATATTTTGAAAACAGCGAAAACCGTGAAATTTTTATCGCCTGGCAGCAAGCTAATGACCCGTCATCACTTAAGGATGAGCTTGATTCTGCAATTTGGGAGCACTTCAATTCTCTGATAGACAAAAGCAAAAACCTGCCCACCAACCAAATAGAACAGAAATATGCTAATTGTGTCCTCCGCCTACGGGAAAAATTCCTCCGAAGTTTAGAGACAAAAAAAGAGGCAGTATTAGCCTTAGAAGCCGAGGCAGGAGGCACTGCTGCCGAGCTAGCTAAGCTCGAGGAGCAAGGGATAGAAGTCAGCATCCAACTGGGCGAGGTCTTTACCCAAAAAAGACGGGGGAGGTCAGTAGCAAAGGAGGTGAGAAATGAGCCTAGAAAACAGTGAGAGCTCGGCATGGTTCCCACCCCAAAATAAGGACGATGAGGAGCTGCATCCAGAGGAAAAGCTAAGTGAGCTTGAACCCGCAGCAGATTTAGAAGTAGAAGTACCCCTAGAACAACCGGAAGAGCAAGATATATCCGATGACCCAGTCCGCATCTACCTCCACGAAATTGGCAGGGTGCACCTGCTTACCGCTGCTGATGAAAAGGTCTTAGCCAAAAAGATGGACGAGGACAAACATATCAAAGAGATTAAACAAGACTATCTACAGAGAAACGGGAAGCCCCCTTCGGCAACTGAAATAGTACTTACCATGCTCAAAGAGTTGGGGCAGGCTTCTACTATCATCCATCTCATCCAAGAACAGCTTGATTTAACACCTACCGCCAGCTTTATAGAGACCATCCTCGATGCTAAATTGCAAGATAGTATTAATGGTGAGATAAACCAGCAACTAATCCAGTCCATTGCTCACCAGACAGGTAGGTCTGTACCAGAAACAGGCCAGCTCCTTATCCGTCTGTCACTAAATAGTAACCTGCTGCCAAAGGAAGTCCTTAATACTATTGGAGAAAGCGTCACTCTAGCCGACTTAGAGAACCTGGTGACAGATACCGCTTTCATTAATTACATTCAGGCTCATGAAAGACAATTTGTGGCTTACTTGGAGGATATTGAGCGTGCCGCTGAAAAATCAGAAAGGCATCTCACTGAAGCCAACCTGCGTTTAGTAGTCAGCGTAGCTAAAAAACATGTTGGACGAGGCATGTCGCTCCTCGACCTCATTCAGGAAGGGAATATCGGACTAATCAGAGCCGTAGAGAAATTCGATTACCGTAGAGGCTATAAATTCAGCACCTATGCCACCTGGTGGATTCGCCAGGCTATTACCCGAGCTATAGCCGACCAGGCTCGTACTATTCGCATACCGGTTCATATGGTTGAGACCATCAATAAACTAATGAGAGTAAGTCGCCACCTGGCTCAGGAATATGGGCGGGAGCCCACCTCCAAGGAAATCGGTAAGGGAATGGAAATACCTCCAGAAAAGGTCAGAGAGATAGTCAAGGTAGCCCAGCTGCCAATATCGCTAGAGTCACCTATGGGCGAGGAGGAGGACAGCCACCTGGGTGACTTCATAGAGGACCAAAATGCTTTACCACCGGTTGATGCCGCATCCAGGCAACTGCTCAAGGAACAAATCGACGAGGTACTGTCCAGCCTTACTCCCCGTGAGCAGCGAGTACTTCAACTTAGATTCGGTCTTGAGGATGGACGAGGCCGGACCCTAGAGGAAGTAGGCAAGGAGTTCAGCGTAACCAGGGAACGAATTCGCCAGATTGAAGCTAAGGCGCTTCGTAAGCTACGCCACCCCAGCCGAAGCCGAAAATTAAAGGATTACCTAGAGTAATAAATAAAATCTTAACCCCGAAGGAAAATTATGCCACCCATAGCCAGCATAAGCAAGCCAATGGCGACTGCTATCCAACCCCCTATCTTTAAAGACACAGGTTGAGGGGCCTGTGGCCGATGCTCCAAAAATTCCCGTAAGTCAGTGCGAGCAGACAGGGAATCATAATAGCTCTTCTCCTCACGCTTGCCCCAGATAAATGTAGCTAGACCGAGAAGGATAAACAAACCACCCATACCCATTAATATAAGCCAATCATGAAGAGCCATGTCCAACACCTACCTACGGAGTCTGCTAAGCTAGGCTCATGTAACCTCAACAGTAGCCCCGGCGGCTTCCAGTTTCTGTTTCATAGCCGTCGCCTCATCCTTACTAACCCCTTCCCTCACCGGCTTGGGAGCACTCTCTACCAAGTCCTTGGACTCCTTCAGCCCTAAAGTGGTCAACTCCCGCACTACCTTAATCACACTAATCTTATTAGCACCTACCTCTTTAAGAATCACATTAAACTCCGTCTTCTCTTCAGCCGGAGCTGCGACTTCAGTCGGCGCTGCTGTAGTTGTTGCTACCACCGGGGCAGCGGCACTAATGCCAAACTCAGCCTCTAAAGCTTTTACTAACTCTGACAGTTCAAGCACTGTCATATTCTTTATGGTAGCCATTACCTCCTCAATGGTTGTTGCCTTCTTACCCGTCTCCACCTTAGCCGGAGCCTGCGGTTTGCTAGGGGCTGCCTTAACCGCTTTAGGCTTTTTCGCTACCTGTTCGACCTTTGCTTTTTCTCCACCGGTGTCACGCCCAACTTCTACCTCATTTTCCGACATTTATTCTCCCTCCAATTGTTGAATTCTAGCTTGTAGCACCCCCATAATCTGCCTTATAGGGGCAACAAGACAGCCAGCTAAGCCTAAGATAGGACTTTGCATCCTACCCACAACCCTGGCTATTAATAGCTCTCTCGACGGCAGCGCAGAAAGGGTCATTACATCCTCTTCGGTAAGTAGTCTATCACCTAAAAAGCCCCCCTCAATACTCAAACTTGCTTTTGAGGTGCGAATGTAGTCAGCCAAAATTTTAGCTGGTTCAGTTATATCACCATAGCCAAAAGCAATAGCTACCGGACCCTCAAAGGAGCCAACCAAATCTTCCCTGCCTGCCCTTTGTGCGGCAAACCGAGCCAGAGTATTCTTCACCACTTTATACTCAACCCCTGACTCCATCAATTTACGACGCAAAATGGTTACCTCAGGGGTTGACAGCCCTCGATAGTTAGTTAAAATACCAACGCTGCATTTAGAAAAAGCCTCCTGTAACCTATCAATAATTTGCGCCTTCTTCTGTCTAGACATCCTCTCGTCACCTCTTTAAAAGAGAAGTCCTTATGCCTACCACACAAGGACTTCCTACTTGATTCCTCTAAATTCTGACTTGGCTTTATTGCCAAAGTTCCTAATATAGAGTTCCGTTTTCCTCGGCAGGCACATAGTTTAAGCCTAAACTGGCACCCACTGTCTCAGGATAATACTGAACCCAGCGAGAAATTATTAAATTAAATTAAGCTCCAAAAACCAATTTCGCAGTAATTATACCACATATATACAGAAAAAAACACCTGCCCCTCTCTAAAGTCTCTTCCCCCTCTCCTTCTCAAGGAGAGGGGGATTAAGGGGGTGAGGTTAATAAACAATCACTAATTATCAATTGACTGGTGAACACACCTATGCTATATTTGGGCAAATGGATATTAGCTGGTTAGGTCACTCCTGCTTCAAAATTAGGGGTAGCCAGGCCACAGTTATTACCGACCCTTACCCACCAAGCCTGGGCTACTCATTAGGCAAACCCACCGCCCGTATTGTAACTGTAAGCCATCAGCACCCCGGTCATTCCTATATTCAGGGCATTGGTGGTGAACCGAAGTTGGTTACCGGACCCGGCGAGTATGAAATCAGCGGCGTCCTGATTATAGGGATAGCTACCTTCCATGACGGAGAGAAGGGCAAAAAGAGGGGTAGAAATACTGCCTATCTTATGGAGGTAGATGAGGTATCGGTATGCCATCTTGGTGACCTGGGGCATGTGCTTACTACTGAGCAGGTAGAAGAGCTAGACAATGTGGATGTACTACTGCTTCCAGTAGGTGGAGTGTCCACTATTAACGCCCCTATGGCAGCCGAGGTAGTGCGGCAGCTTGAGCCAAAGGTAGTGGTTCCTATGCACTACAAAACCGAAGCGCTGAACTGGGAGCTAGAGCCAGTACAGAGGTTTCTCAAGGAGATGGGTAAAAAGGAGATCAACTCCCAACCCAAGCTGTCCTTCACTAAGCCGAGCCTGCCTGCCACCATGCAGGTCTTTTTGCTTGACTATTGAGATTTATTAACCGGGCTAGAGCCGCCTTATTTCTTTCACCAGCAACAGCATGGTAATTAGTAGCAGTATCATGGTCAGGAGCAGCCCACCAATCAGATACTTTACCCAATCAGGGATGGTTGATTGGGGTGATGCTGGGGGTGGTGGGGATGGTGGCGGGGGTGGGAGTGGTGGGGATGATAGCTCTGGTGAGGATGACTGAGACGGTGATGATGACTCCGACGGTAGCGACTCAGTGGTGAAGGCACCAACAGCACTCCAGGCACTCCAAGTATCAGAGCTGCCAGCTCTCACCTTCCAGTAATAGGTGGTATCGTAGTTCAGACGTATATCGCACTGCCAGGCAGTGCTGGGTAAGGCATAGGCACCAATCTTTATGATTAAGGGATTAGCAAAGGAAACATCACTGGCTACCAATAGCTCATAGCTGTCTGCCCCAGCTATGGCGCTCCACTGAAATACCGGTATTAGCGACACCCCGCGGGCACCAGCTTGGGGACTATAGAGCCCGGGAGCGATAGCCTCATCGCCAAGGCTGGTGGTGAACGACCACGTGGCTGACCATGGGCTTAACACTGGGTTAACGGCTTTCACCCGCCAGTAGTATGTGGTAGCTGGCTCAAGCGATGGTAGCCGGGCTGAGGTTGTTTTAGTATCATCCTCAAATCCGGCAGGAACAGTGGAGAAGTTAGCCTCATAGTTAAGTTGCCACTTGTATTCGGTAGCCCCGCTCAATGCCTCCCAGTCAAGACTAACATCACTAATAGTGTAATTAATAATGGTGCCTATGCCTGGTGCCTTATTAGATGGTGAGGCCGGGGTAATCGGCTGGGTTAAGCTATCGGTATAAGTCATTAGCCTGGTATTGATGGTGACACACAATATGTATCAACCGACTCTGACTCTGGGATAGCAAGGTTTATGGTGACCTCGCCGTTGCCATTGACTGTTATCCTATCCACCAGAAGGCGTATTATAGCCTCTTTATCCTTTGCACTTTCTTCAGTTTGGTTTTCTTTAAGGTAATCAAGACGAGGCACCAGTGCTTGACATCTCTCCCAAGCCTGATTGATGATGTCCTCTCCTTTAGCTCTGATTTCCTTAGCTTCTAGGATCTCCTTATGCTCTGTCTCATATCTTCCTCTCTCCTCCATTGATGCTCTCAATTGCAAGTCCATCTGTTCCTCTGTTATGGCACCTTTCTTGGCTTGCGTGATAACCCAGTTTTCTTCTCGCTTGCAACGGTCAATATTATCCTTCACTAGCTTGAGATGTTGTTCCTCGTTAGCTATGTCAGACTGTATCTGCTCCAGTCTGTTATTCAGAGCAAGCTTTAGCATTTCTGGGCGGCGTAAGGTCTCATCAATCTTACTCCACACAAGGGGCTCGATATCGTGTGCCCAGATACGCTTGGGACTTCGGCAATTATAGATGTGAGGGTAGAACTTCATTCCTCGACACATATAAAAGGCATGCTCATTCTTGTGGTGGTAAGTTTTCCTAGTGCCGTCAGCTAGAACCTTTGTAAAGGTGGTTCCGAGGGTAGTGCCGTAAAACTGCATTCCACATTCGGAACAATGGAGTAAGTGCTTCAGGAGAAAAGTGTGCTTTGACATCCTACGGAGAAACTGCTTGTTTGCTTTCTTTCTAGCCTGAACTGACTCAAAGGTTTCATGGGGGATAATAGCCGGGCAGAGGATAGGAATCCACTCTTCCTTGGGTTTGAAATGACGCTTTCCGCTGCCCCGGGTCTGGTTATAATAAGCCTCGCCACAATAGGCAGACCTGCCAAGTATAATAGCAACCCTACTTGTCAGCCACCCGTACTTGCTGGGCGTTGGCGTAGGAATACCTAGGTCGTTGAGCCTAGCTGTAATCTGTCTAATAGATGAACCTTTGAGATACAGAGCGAATATCCAACGAACTAGGCTGGCTTCTTTCTCATCTATTTTCAGAAGCCCCGTCTTTTTGTTGTATATGTATCCGTAGGGATGACTACCCAGAGTTAGCCCCTTCTTAGCTTTGGCCTCCTTACCCATCTTGCTTCTGGCCTTCATATTATCTAGCTCCATCTTACCAACGACGGCTAGGAGAGCAAAGTAGTTCATATCCAAATGTTCTTCAACAGCTTCCAGTTTTGTGCCAAGCGGCTCAATAACCTCCATTAAGGCAGCGGCAGGATACATTCCTCTTGAGAGCCTGTCTGCCTTCCAACAAACAATGACGTCGAACTTGCTTTTCTTTGCATCATCAAGCATGCGCTGGAACTCAGGTCTTTTACTTGTAGCGCCTGAATAGCCAATGTCAACATATCTATCGACGATGGTGTAGTCTTTCTCTTGGCAACGCTTCTCAATCCTTGCTATTTGTTCCGGTATACTGGCTTTATCCTCTTCGCCTTGCGCCGGGGTCGATACTCTGGCGTATAGTGCTGCTCTCATCGTTGAACCTCCTTCGCTGGTATTGCTTCCTTCCTATATTTTTGTACAAAGGTCATTTTTTAGGAGTCAGGTAACTCTTATACAATTTATAATAAATAGAATAACAGCTATACATATATGGGATTGACATTTATTATAAATAGTATCATAATTTATCATAAATTGGCAAATCTCAGTGTATTTGCCAAAATATGGAGGTTAGCAATGGGGTTGCCTGATAAAGGGACATTGGCCCGGGGTAAGATTCACCGAAGTTATGTAGGCGTGCGGCGTGCCACGACTCATATCTGGTGTAACTGGATTGGTTATCGCGATCACGAAAGGTGTTGGCACCAACTGCAGGACAGGAGGGCAACTTAAATGGATATGGGAAGAGACCAAGCAGAGAAACTCAAGAGGTACTTTATCAATGCGGATCCTTTCCTTTGGGGTATTCTTGAAGGCAGGAAGAAGAAGGACCGCCTCAAAGAAATCAAGACGCTTGGCTTCCTTAGTGGCTATTCGGAAGGCAGCAACCCTACATATAGTAAGATGAACCAAGACTTGCTAATCGAGTTAGGCATCGA
>JABUBO010000513.1_pt1 | contig 12581 bp, 7 predicted proteins | sample 7240361 | NCBI WGS metagenome assembly JABUBO01 (sample SAMN07256346, study PRJNA390944) | subsurface metagenome | isolation source: Methane hydrate marine sediment | place: Pacific Ocean: Eastern North Pacific, ODP site
ATTACTCTTACGTTTACGGAAGAAAACAAGCAAGTTACATACCACCTGCCTGTCTTCCAAGACACGCAATTCCATATACTTACCACACCCCGCCCGTCTCTTAGACAAAAAACGCGATGATCGTCTTAAACTGTATCATAATAATATCCAAAATCGAACAAAGATCAATAGGAAAGATACCCTAGGCAAAAAGCTCGGTCATAGGACTGAAGGCCAAGAATCCTCTCATGATGAGAAAATCCATCCATAACGGGTCTCGTCAAATGACCCTGGTGTAAAACCAATTGCATGAGCAGGAAAGTCACCTATCGGACAAACAACTCGGCTAAACTGCGCAGGGCTTTGATATCATCCACCAACTCCTTCACAAAATCAGTCTGCGCGTAGGAGGTCTCAAGACGATCCAGTGCCGCAATCGCCTGTTTACCGTCTTCCTTGCGAGCAAATGGATCGCCGTTGCCCGCACGTTCTAGAAGGGCTGCTGCCTGGAAAAAAAGCACACGGGGAGCAAGCTCATCCAGATCAGGATAGGATTTCATGAATATCTCGCTTCGAAGGATTACCCGCTCCCAGTCCTTGGAAAGCACCGCGGCACGAATCAGCTCGTATGATGCCTCGGGGAGTATGCTACTCACATCGGAAAGCCTACTCCATCGGATGATGCGCTCAAGTCTTTCTACGGCTGGCCCGTAGTCTGCGAGCTCAATCTCCATGCGCGCAAGCTGCAAGAGAAGAGGTGGAAGGTAGGCACTTCGTGGATTAACATCGGAAAGCTTTGCAACTACACCAATAAGATGATCGGTCTGCCAAAGCGCTGTGTCCTGCTCCCCGATTCGATAGTAGAAAGCCTCCAGAGGCAAAGTCGAGTTCTGAGCAAGACTGAAACTTTTTGCCACTTGCCTAGCCTGCTCCTCATCACCCTTGGCCATAGAGGCATCGAAGATTAAGAGGAGTATCTCTTTATACAGATCAACAAACGGGAAATGGTGGAGTTTCGCCTGCTTAATGAGACGATTCAGGGTCTCTTTTGCCGCGTCGATATCATCCATTTCGATCTGAGCACGCACCAAACGAGTCCACGAGTCGCGCACCTCTTCCCGGTCCGGGAAAGCGGCAACCAGATCATCGTAGGCAGAAGCCGCAAGTTCGGGCCTGCCGCTCTGCTCGTAGGAGCGGGCCTCAAAGTAAAGCCCCTGCATTCGCATCCGGGGCACCGAGGAGAAGTTCAATCGGGAAAAGACCTCGGCAGCACCTCGGAAATCACGCTTTGCATAAAAGACCATACCCTCCAAGAATATCGCAACCTCACTCTCCCACTCCGTCAGGGATTCCTTGCCTAGAACTGAAAGAACAGGTTCTATGCCCTCTACTTCCCGCTTCCCAAGCAAACTCCACCCAAGACCAAAAAGACCCAGATGACGAAGATCATCAAACCTGCTCTTCGTGGCATACTCATAGAACGGTCGGGCCAGATCCCCGTAGCGCCCGCCAGCATAGTAGTAAGCATCAGCTACAGCCAGATGAGCAGCGGTTACAAAGTAACTTTCTTCCTCCGAGTCCATTCCGCGTTCTCGAACTACATCGGCTAATCTCACTACAAGCTGATAGTTACCCAACATGTTCTGGGCAACCGCATAGAAAGCCACCATAAGATCGCCAAGTGGCGTGGAGCTGGATATGTCAAGCCCCCTAAGAGACTCCTCAAGGATGGGAACCGCACGCCTGTAATCACCCACCCTGAAGAGCTCGGCAACCCGCAGAGCGCGATAGAGTTCATCCGCATTGTGGCGAGCGAAGTGAGCCTCGGTGGCAGGATCGGCCTTGCTAGAAGACATCACCCACTTAGCGTACAAATCGAACGAGATGTTATCCTGAGCCTCTCTGAACCATCTCCTGGCGTCACTGGGGCGCTCCTCGGCCCACTCAACCCGTCCCCTCATAAGGGCAAGCGAGCGCTGGGGCAGCAGCCACTGATAGGGGAAGGAATCAGGTACCGCAAGGTGAGCCTTACGCGAGTTGTCACGCGCCAGAAGGGCCGCAGCCATATCGTAACGGGAAAGTACCTGGTATGGAAAGCGCAGATCAGAAAGCCGTTTCAGGGAATCCTCGGCCTCCTGGTAGCGTCCCTGACGCAGCAGTCTGTGGGCACGTAGAAAACGAGCTGTCGAACCTTCAGGCAAAACCTGGGCATCGTCATCAAGATGGTATCGCAAAGCCTGAACCGGGACTGGTTGATCGGGTAGAAACTCCAAGGCCATCTCAGGATCACGCTCGACTAAAAGAAAGTGTAGAAGCGAGTCGTCGGTGGCCACCTCACCCTTCTTCCAGTAGGAAAGAAGATCGGAAACAAAATCAAGATCAGTGCCTTGGGACGCTTCGGCGTCTAGCTGGAGTATCTTAAGGCTCTGCCTTGCCGCGTCAAGATCGCCGCCCATCCAGTCGCCGGTTATACGGTAGAGTAGGATCTGACGCCTCACCTCAGGTACAGGTGGGGTCCCAAGCTGCATCGCCAGAATCTTCATCGCCTCCTCGTGCTTCAGTTGTTCAAGCAGCTCGAAAGGACCGACCATTGCCGGAGTCAAGGGCTTGCCGCCAAGCCCAAGGGTAAGGATCGTGGCATCAATGCACTCTTCGATCTCTTCCTCAAGCGAGAAGCCGGCAAGCGCAAAGAGATACTCATCGGTAACCCATTCAGGCAGCCGGTATGCGAAATGCGGCTTGAGCTCAAGCACCTCAGCAGCCTCAACAGTGCGCACCCCCAGACCGTCCTGGCTGATTAGCAACAAAAGCAACGCGACCATCACGTTCTCCTAAAGCGATTCTCCATCTCTTCTATATTATAAAGACAGATTACCCTCACTCAAGGGGTGCAATCTTTTCCCCGCGAGGCGTCGGTCTTTTTGATGATTCCTCTGGGCCCATCTTGAGCCTTTTCGCGGCGTCCGGGTTTATACTCTCCCAAGCCCCAGCCATATCTACACGTATGTTCGCCCCAGATTCGATCGGTGCAGCTGTGAAAAATACAAGGATGAAAGGGGAAAGTAGCGGCAACACTACTGCAACTGGCTGCGGCAGTAAGCCAGGAGTTGCTCGGCATAGCTTCGATATGGGTTATCCGTTGCTGCGGTGGCAAGAAACTTCTCGAACAGAGGGATTGCCTTGCGGAAATGATCATGTGCCGATGTAACGTTGGTTTCCTTCAAGTCATCCCCACGGGAAGCATACCCTGCCCCTATAATAAAGAGAAGATTGTCCTCGGTATCCTTGGGGTATTGTTTCTTGAAGTTCTCACCCTCCCCAACCAGGTCCTTCCACTCATTGAGTGAGTAGAGAGCAAAGAGACGCAATCTCTTTGCGTCCTTGATTACATCCTCGCTGGCCTGCGAGGCCATGGCCGATGCGGTCCACTCAAGCACCTTGCGGTAGTCATTCTCGTCATAGAACCTTTGGGCCAATTGAAACTGGAAGGTGGGCAGATCCTTTGAGTCGGGGAGTCCTGCGGCGAAGTTCCTCAAGAGACGCTCAAGGGTGTCGGTCGGGAAGAGCCCGTAGTCTCCGGCCATCATCTCGGCAGAGAGCCTGGTGTAGCACTGCTCAAGACCTGTGTTGGCCACCGAGGGCCCCCATACCCTGCCGATCTCCTTCCAGTTGCTGATTGCCTCGGACAAACGCCCTGCATTGTAGTAGGCCTGGGAAAGGTTGATGCGAATCTCGTAGATATCTGAACTGTCGGTAACGAGGTCAATGGCCCTGTTAAAGAAGATTATGGCCTGACCGTAGTCCTCTGCTAGGAAACTCAACCATCCGACAAGATAGGTGGCCCGGCCTGCCTTGGGACAATCAGGATAGTCCTCGGCCACACGTCTGAAGTAACGAATCGCAGTACGCTGATCCCAAAGACGGTCGTAGGCCAGTGCCTTATAGTAGAGATTCTTTGGAACAAGCGACTTTGCCAGAGGTCCCCAGATACCCTCCAGAGGTATCTGTTGATAACCGGCCTCGTCAAAGAAAAGCCTGATGGCCTCCTGGTATCTCTCATCGTTAAACTCGTTGATCGCCTGACCGAAAACCGCGGCTACAAAACCCTCAACCGTGGCGGGATGAAGCTGCTTGAACTGGGCACGCGCCTCATCGCAACGTCCCAGGTGCATAAGACACCACGCAAGACCCTGCTGGGCAAAGGTGTATATCTCGGAGGTGCTGTACTCGTTCATCAGCTCCCGGTAACGCAGCATCGCTTCCTGGTATTCGTACTGATAGTAAAGCGCCTCTGCCACATGGAAGAGGATATGGGGACGGAACACAGGGTCCCCCTCAGGGTATTGTTCAAGATAACTCTGAGCCACATTTAAAAGAGCCGCGTAGCCGCCCTTCTCATATAGATCAAGGATGATTGAGTTTTGTAACGCATCTCGCAGCACCACAAGATCAGTGGTGTTTATAATCCCTTTAAGCTCAGAGACCTGCTCTGGAGTGAGTCCTCCCTCCAGCTTCACCTCCCCGCTTTCGTGGAAAAGCCCATGAGGCTTTTGCTCACGAATCGCTCCTTTGTACTCCTCTGTAATGGTGATCTGCATCTCCCCCGCCGAAAGCAGGGGAGATGCAGACAATAGAATAATTGTTAGGACAAAAACCCGCCCTAGTGGATATTTCTCTGGCATTGCGAGATAAACCGATCTACCGTCTCCGCGTTGTCCGTGTAGAAATCACTGTCGGAGTAGCTTTCCTTAATGACCTCGAAGCTTTTCAAGGCCCTACGGTAGCGGTCGATACGAACCTGAGGTTTTCCTTCAACCCCCTCTCCCAGGTTAAAGTAGGACAAACCGAGGAAGTAGTAAACGAACGGGGCAAGATCAGTCCGCGCGGTTTCACCCCTCTCGTAGTATCGCGTCCACGACTCGAACCCAGTGATTGCATCCTCGTACTTCTCTGTCTGGAAATGTACCCTTGCGAGCTGATAGGAGATATCGGGCATCCTGTCTCTGGTGGCCGAGATGTCAGGCCAGTTCTTGAGTTCGACCAGAACCTCCTTGGCCTCATCGAAGCTTTCATCCTCAATAAGAAGCAGGCTCAGGAGGAACAAGGGGTCAGGCAGGTAGGTGCTACGTGGATTACGCGCCCGTATCATCTCTATCCTCACCCGCAGATCGCCGATATTCGCGACGCTGGTATCTTCCATGGCCTGTCTGTAGTAAAGCCCTTCAATAGGCTCAGTAGTACCCAGCTCGCTCACAAGTTTCTTAGCGTAGACCTCGGCTGTAGCCTCATCACCTGCGCGCTGGTAGTGATCGAACAAAGACGCCAATCCGTATCCATAGGTTTCCTTGTAGACCCTGGGATTCACAGTCATCCTGCTCTTCACTTCTTCGGTTGCAGAAACCGCGTCATCAACCCTGCCTCCACGGAGATTGAACTCTATAATCTTCCGCCAGGCGTCTCCCGCCTTCTCGCGATCAGGGTAGGCATCTGCGATATGCTGGTAGAGATCCAACGCATCACCGTATCCGCCGAGCGCCTCCAGACAGGTAGCACGCCAGTAGAGACTCTTGTCGATAAGGCTATCCGCAATCTCGTTGTAGCGCACGTGTTCATCGGCCTCCTCACGGTTCACCGCCACACCAAGCCCGTTGCGGTACTCATCCTCGTTCATGAACCACGCGCCGGCGTTTGCATACTCGCCTTTATAGAAGTAAGCAAGAGCCTGTCCGTAAACTGCAAGAACCAACGCATCCTTCTTAGTGGTAGCAGTCGGGCTATCACGATTAGTAAGGGCATCAAACTCCGCAAGCGCAGCATCGTAGTAGCCCTCTCCTGCCTCAAGCTTATACCATGCCAGAGCAACCTTGACCAAGGTACTCATATAGGACTCAGGATACTTATCAAGGATCTCCTGGTACTTCTCTCGTGCTTGCTCGCGCCTCTTTGTGTTACGGATCTCCCCACGCACGTAAGATGAGTAGTATGTTGCATCGGCCTGGTTGTAGAGGAGATACGCTCGCAAGTCACCGCCGTACTCAAGAGCAACCGAATCCCGCTTGAATATCGTGAAGTAAGTGTAAGGCATGGTCATCGCCGCGTTGTAGCTTTCACGATTATCCTGCCTGTTGAGTGCCAAAAGTTCCATGGTCATTGCCGCCTCATAGACCAAGAGTTCCTCTTCAGTGGCATAGTCAGGTGAGGGTGCGTTGATGGTCACTTCGCGGTAGTAGTTGAGGGCCTCACTGTATTGATTCTGATCAAACTCAATGTTGCCGCGCACGTAGCGGGAAAGATTCTCCATATGGCGCATCTCGCGCCCGCGAAGGGCTATCTCTCCCATCCGCTTAGCCTCTCGCTTGGCCATTGACAGAGCAACCTCATCCCCCTTCTCTTTGTATTCCTCTCGGTAGATCTCGTAGAGCCTGTAAGTGGTGTAGAAGTCGACCATCGAGTTGGGGGCAACCCTTCTGGCGTTCTCGAACGAGGAGATAGCGCTGTCGGGTAACTCAAGTTCCTTATAGGCCTCGCCGCGTATAAAGAAGGCATGAGCTGCAAGCACACGATTGGTGTTGGGATCGGTGAGTTTACCTAAAAGGTCAATAGCATAGCGGTGCTCACCATCGTGGAAGTAGGAACAAGCAAGGTAATACTCAGCATAAGGTCTAAGCGCTGTCTGCGGATACTTGGTCATGAAGTCGCGGAAGACGTGCTTTGATGTGGCATAATCCTGGTCGAAGAACTGCATCTCCGCCCGGCTGAAGTCAACGAGTTCCTCAAGGGCAACATCCTCGGAAAGCTGGGTAAGAATGAACCGGATGTCGCTGGAAAACTTAGGATCCTTGGAGTTTATGAGGCTGCGAGCAAGGAAAAGCTTATCAACCGGATACTCTTTATCCTTCAGGTGATCGTAAGCCGTCTTATAGTCCATGCGGATAAGGTAATCCGCGATCCCCATTCCGCCCAGCTCTGCTGCCTCGTCAAGAAAGCGTTGAGCTCGCTGGTCCTCTCCTATCTGGAAGTAGCACAACCCCAGGGAGAACTTCACCTGTGGCTCAAGATAAACGTAACGAGCATCTGCTGGGATATCCTCATACAGGAGCTTTTCCAGAAGCGAGATCGCCACCTCGAAACGCCCGAGGTTATAGGCACATTGAGCGGTACGATACTTTATCTCGGCGGCAAAACCGCGGGAGGCGGACTCTCGTATAAGACCGTTGTAGAATCTGTAGGCCTGCTCATAATTCTTCTGAGTAAGCAGACGCTCCGCAGCCTCATAGTCGTCCATGAACTTGTCTGCGAAGAGCCCACCGACAACGACGAGGATCGCGAGGAAGGCTACTAGCTTCTTCATTTTCCTATCTCCTTACGCCTTTCCAGTCTACCTTGAGGAGAAGTCCTTCATAGACTATCTTGTCCCCGAGTTTATCGGTGATCGTAATCTGATAGTAGTATGTACCTTTATCAACCTGACCACCGCGGATGCTGTTAACGCCGTTCCAGGTAAACTTTGAAGGCAACTCATCGATCTCACCGTAGACGTCCTGGGCTTTTCGATAAACGACGTTTCCGCCGGCGTCCTTGATCTCGAAAACCCAACGCTTGATGCGTCCCTTGAACTGGGCCGCTCCATTAACACTAATCTCCGCGTAGTCGGCCGGGGAGTTAAGCTCAACAGGACGAGAAGCAAGCCATAGTCCGGCAACATTCTTCAAGTTCAGGTTTAAAGATACCTTATGGATAGGTTCGAGCAGGAACTCACTCGCGTAATTCATCATGAAGGCATAGTCAACCTCAAGCGCCACGCTGCGTGAAAGATCGGTATTGACACCAAGCCCGAAGCTGAAGAAGTTGTGGTTGATACCGGCACGCAGAGCCAGGAGCCTTGCCGGATATACCTCAAGGCCTTCATACCAGCCGAAGACTTCGTTATCATCGAGTGTGTAGGAGATGTCTGAGGCCAGTTTCACACGGTTATCGAGCAGCCTGATCCCCAGTCCGGCACGAATGATACGAGGATTAGCAGGTTCATCAATATCGTTATTCGGTGTGTAGTCAAGACGAGCTGCCAGAAGGTTCTTGGCAGCAACACCCAAGGTAACCAGGTCGTATGGAAGGGAGCTGGTGAGTTTCTTGGCGAGGATGGGGCTGAGCGGGTAGAGCATGAACCCGACGTCTACGTCAAAGGCAAGCGCCTGCTCATCAGAAAGCCTGCTGAAGAGAATCTTGGGGGCAAGTCCCACACTGAAGGCACTGAACTTCTTGGCGTAGCTGATCATCACGCCGGAGTTACTCATTCCGTCTTCGGCGGCGATGTTGGTACCGTCCGGAGCTGTCGTCTCCTCAAGGGCACCAAAGGCTCCCGCATAGGCCAGCCCAAACGTCCCATAGGTGGCCCAGGGCATGTTGTAGGCCAACACACTCTGGTAAGTGTTTCCGTAGAGGGTCCCACCTAAGAGCGAGAGCTTTGCCGAGTGGATCTGCCCCAGACCTGCCGGGTTGTAGAGTACGGCTTCGCCCTGATCGGCGATCGCCGTATAGGCCTGTCCCATAGCCAGCGAACGGGCGCTGCCGCCGGCCTCAAATAGCATAGCACCCTGGCCGCCGACGCCTTCTTCTATCTGTTGCGCGAACAAAGCCACGGCAACCAGTGTAAGTGCTAGAAATACGTATCTTGCTTTCATCATTTCCTCCTGACCTTACCAGATCACCATGAAGTTTTTCTTCAAAACCTTGGTCTCTCCGTTAATCAGTGTAATCTTAAGAACCGCCTGGTACATCCCGCTGGCGATCCTATTACCCTTGCTGTTCGTGCGGTACCAGGGGATCGTCTGCTGACCGGGGTCTGTCTGGGGGGCGCTCAAATCATAGGTCACCCTATAGACAATATTCCCGAAAGGATCGGCAATCAGAAGCACAACCTCGGATGCGCCGCCTTGCCCGATCTGCTCAACCTTGTAGATAAAGTTGATGGGGATGTCTCCGTGCACACTGTACTTATAAGGGTTAGGGGCTACAAGAAGCTTCTTAAGCTCCTGAACGGTAAGGGCTAAATCCTGGGATTGATCACCCGCGGTAACCCTGATGGTATAGGTGGTCTCGGCATCTGCCCAGACATTGGTCTCTGCGTTACCATCTACGACTCTTAGAGTCCACTCGTCATTCTCGATGTGGAAGGACTCCTCAGGGCCACTAACAAGTTCTACATATGCGAGACCCGATTCCAAAGGCTTACCCGCCACATATGCCTCGACCTTAAGAGTGGATTTCACGCCTATAGGCACAATCGGCTTGGTCAGATAGGCGTAGAGGGAATCAACACCTGGATCTACAATCACACGTGTTGAGTAAGCGGTTTTGAGACCCTTCGAACCTTGCGCACCAATATACTCACCTTCAGTGTTCACTGCCTTAAAGTCTACATTCACAGTATCACCTGTTGTGCCGTTATTCATCGGGTAGACCAATGCATCTGTGAGATTGACTTCACCCGCATACACGTTCACATCGGGATCGAAATAGTTGGGATCCTGATTCCAGCATTTATCCACCGCCAGTACTTCAACCAGATACTCACTCCCAAGGGAAGCTCTCAGGGGGGTATCCGTCTTTCCCCCGTACTGGTCAGTATCACCGGGTTTGGCCGTGTCCCCAAGACACAGAATAAGCAGCTGGGTGGCAGGACCGGGATTAACCTTAACCGAACTCTCGTCACTAGCATAGGAACCGCCGGAAACGGTGACTTTCCAGTCGGGGGGACTAGCGGTGCGAAGCTCAACATTGGTGCCAACTACATTATAAAAGGGGTTGTTGGATGTAATGGTGAACCCAGATGGGTTGGGGTCAACTACGTTCCACCACACGTCACAGAGGTTAACGTCGTAGGTCTCAGTATCGCCAGCGGTTACCTCAGCACTGCCGTGCTTTCCGGTTGTGCTGGTGGCAAGTCCGGGGTCAGGAACCTCGCCGGGAGCAATTATGTGCCAGCGGGAGGCATCACCCACTACCACATCGAAGGACTCAGATTCGCCTTCATCCGGCCCAGTGACATAAAGGGTAAGGTTGTTGCCGGGATGAGTGATTTCTATCTTTCCACTATATGGAAGGCCAACAGAGGTTTCATATACCCAGGATTCATTCGGAGTAGTCCCGTTCTCTCTCACGTATAGCAACGCTGTACCAGAAGCACCTGTGATACTTACATCAACCTGAACACCTACTTCACTCGGCTTTCCACCTGGGAAAGTAATTGTAATGGCTGCACTTGCGGCCACAACAAGAAGGACAGTCAGAAGGGCTACCTTCTTCATTATTTCCCTCCTTGGGCTTAGGTTTGTTTGACTTCTTTTCACTTCTTTAGTATAACTATACACTCTTTCTAGGCCTTGTCAAGCATGCCGGAGCGCAGAATCGAACTGCGGACACCGGGTTTTTCAGACCCGTGCTCTACCAACTGAGCTACCCCGGCAACAAGCTCAGAATATACTGATTTTACCAGGCATTGTCAAGCCCCAGCATACTCGCCTCGCGGGCCGAACAATACCCGGCCGAGCCTGAGCATCGTGGCGCCTTCCTGGACCGCGATCTCGAAATCCTCGCTCATACCCATCGAAAGATGCGGCAGATAGCAACCGAAGACGCTCTCGGCCCGGTCACGCAGCTCGCGCAAGAGCACAAAGCTGCGCCTTATTCTGTCCTTGTCCTGGGTTAGAGGACCAATCGTCATCAAGCCTACCAGCTTGATATGCTCCAGATTCAGAACCTCTGCAACCAGCCCGGCCAGTTCATCCGGAGCCACGCCGAACTTGGTCTCTTCTGCAGAGGTGTTAACCTCTATAAGACAGGGTGTCAGTTTGTCCAGCTTTGTGCTTTCTTTCTCTATCTCGGCAGCCAACCGCAGTGAATCAAGGCTGTGGATCATAGAAAATATCGAAAGCGCCTTGCGTACCTTGTTGCGCTGCAGATGACCAACCAGATGCCACTCGATGTCTGCATCGATCTTTTTATATTTCGCCTCTGCCTCTTGGACGCGGTTCTCCCCTATTATGTTGATACTGGCGGCGATTGCTTCGCGCACAACCTCAACCGGATGGGTCTTGGTAACTGCAACGATCTTTACTTCCTCAGGGTCTCGTCCCCCCCGTTCACAGGCCGCGGCGATACGTTGTCTTACTTTCGCCAGATTCTCGCTAACCACCCCACATCCTCTCACGCTTCTTCCATAGCTCCCTGAACTCAAGGCCTGCACGAAGCTCAACATGATACTCCGAGATTGCTCCTGCCTCTCGCAATCCGCCGGTGAGCTCGAGGATTCCATAACCGTAGGACTCGATAGGTATGCGAGTTCCTATGCCGAGGTAGGTATCTCTTATAGGCGAACCATCCGCGGACTCCACGTACCAGCTCTTCCATCCCGCTTTACCGGTTAAGATGAAAGGCTTAAACTTGTAAGCGGCGTTGGCTTCAACAAGATGCCCTGTAATAAAGGAAAGGGAGGTATGATCGCTTGCTTTCTGCTGGATATACGCCAGTCCCAGCTCCAGCTTGTTTGCGGAGTAAGCAAGTATTCCTCCCAACTCCGCAGGCGGGGTGTATGAAGCCGAATCAACGACCGTGGTATCGCGGGAGGTCTGCACCTCGGTGGTTACCCCAAGATCAAGAGGGTATCCGTAGAAGCCGCGAAGCTGTAGAGGTCCCAGCTTGAATCCTGCCATTCCCCACACACCGTTGCCGCCAAAATAATAAAGAAGAGAGTCAACCGTCATTTCACCAAGCTCCACGATCTCAGAATCCCAGCGCTCCCAGGCTCCGCCGAATAACCGTTCGTATCCGACTCCAAGATAGGCGATATCGTAGAAGCCCTTGTCAAGCGAGAGCCTTAGTCCCTCGATCCCGCCCCGTCCCTTAACCCTGCGGATAAGGGTATAATCTGCCGAACGGGCAGAGTCGCTCTCTACATAAAAATCAAGATTGAAACGCTGGGCCATCTGAGCTCCAAGGCCGAACCGCCACGGCAGAGGAACGTAGAACCGGAATCGCTCAGGGCGCACGAGGAAAGCGTTCTGACCTGCCTGACCATCGGTTGCATAGACGTACTCCGAAGTGAAGCGAACCTCAAGGCTTGTCTGGGTCCTTGATGGAATCTTGAGGAACTCAGCTGGTGTGGTGTAGCCACCCAACCCGTGCGTGTTGAAGATGGAGTATGCCAAAAGCACCGAACCCAACGGGAGAAGGAAGATAAGGAGTCGTCTCATCTTTCCTCCCCTGGGAAACGAGTCTCAGGCACGGCGGTATAGGTAACAACAAGCCTCGGCGTCCCCGTAATGCGACCAAGAGCATGAACACGCTTCTCCTGGCCTAACGAGGGGATGGCCTCCAGGAACGAATGAGAAAGCACGAGCCCGAAGTTGGAGTCTGGTTCATCCACCCAGAACTGAACCACCCCAACAAAGGACACCGACAAAGAATCAGAGGTAACGTCTATCGAGTCCCTTCCTGCGATCGCTGATGACAGTGCGCTAAACCGCCCCGCATAATCATCGATCAAGCGGTAACAGACGAAGTCCAGCGTATTCTCGGGCGAGAAGAAGTTATCGTATTCCACC
>JABUBO010000514.1_pt1 | contig 12574 bp, 11 predicted proteins | sample 7240361 | NCBI WGS metagenome assembly JABUBO01 (sample SAMN07256346, study PRJNA390944) | subsurface metagenome | isolation source: Methane hydrate marine sediment | place: Pacific Ocean: Eastern North Pacific, ODP site
TTTTTATTCATTACCCTGTATAAAAATTCTTTTCCTTGTTCAATTTTCTGACGAATTAACTCTTTGTCTAAATTTCGGATTACTACTAAATCTCCAACAAGTTCTTTCCCTTTCCCGTCATATTCTACAAAAGAAAACTGATTTGGAGGAATTAAAAATTTGACCAAAAATATTACATCCTTAAGATCTTTTTTAGTTAAGTTTTCGCACCTCTCATCACTAAAAGCAACTTTTGTTGCTTCAGCTAAAGCAAAAGATAATATTTCATTTTCTCCTTTCCCACGCCCTTTTATTTCTCCTTGATGATATATGGTTATATAAGGAACCCAATTACCTCTAATCCCCAATTCTTCCGGGTATTTTATCAGCTGTTCATCAAAGTAATTCTCAGCTACCTCTCTCACAAATTTTATAGTCAGATTTCTAAATTGCTCGCTATCACTCGGATATTCATGGATATTAATCTCATCATTAATATCCATTTCACTTTCTTCTGGTTTATTTATCTCAGAAAATTCAGTAAAAGGAACTTCTTGTTTCGCTAATAACCAAACTCCTCCGCCAACAATGGCAGTTAAAACAACAACGATTAAAATATATTTACCGTTAGTTCTACCTTCTGTGATAAGCATATTATTTCATTTTATCAAAAAACCGCCTTCTTAGCGATAAACAAAAAATTATGGATTTCCGAAATCCATAATTAATAAAAACTGCCATTACGTAAAGCAGTCTCTTTATTTAAATTTAAAAGATTTGACGATATTTTATCTTAGCGATTCGAACTAAGGCGTCTGAGGCACCCGACTAATCATGTGGTAGCTGGGCATCGTGGACAACGTTAGAACCGTGTTTCAAGGATTGGATAGGTATATTTACATTCCAGATTTGGCTTCAACTAATTTAAAATAAACCTCTCTTAATAGCTTTGCATCATCTAAAGCGTGGTGCTGTTTATATTTTTTTGCGTCAACGCCAATTTCTTTATAAAAATTGTCTTTATCTTCCGAATAGTAGCTCTCAGGGTTTATTCCTAGGGCAAAAAGTATAGATGCAAAATCAATCGGTATCCAATAAAATGGATTTTCTTCGACGCCAGATGACTTGTATAACTTAGACCAGTAAACTGAATCAAATTGATTAACATACCCTATTACATACGGTTTAGTATTACCTACGAAATTCTTAATTTGTCTTACCACTTCTTTTCTACCTACTTTTGTCTCTCTAAGGATAGGAATAACATTTTCTTTTACCCATTTATCAACCTCACCATCATATTCCAACTCTAAATATAACTCCTCACCATTCATTTTTACCAAACCAATTGAAAGAATTTCTCCTTTATATGGGTCTAAGCTTGAAAACTCTGTATCCAAGAAAATGATGTTGTCGGAAAATGGCTTCATATTTTCTAATTTTACTACAAAACTACAAAAAGTTCTAACCGTCTACGACGGGTAGTGAAATTTGAGTTCAAAAATGAGTGCTGGCATCCCCGGTCTGGAACCAAGGTTTTAAGGAGAAATTAGGCGGTTTTGGGGGTGTCTCATTGACGCGTCTCGGTCGGGGCTATTTTAAGCTAAAATGAGACAAATGAGACACTGCTTAAGGGTATTTTAATGTCTCGTTTTTTAATAACGGTTAGGCTTTAAGTAAACTGAGACAAAAATTGGAGGTTGTTATTCTTATCTTCTTTACGGTAAAGACAATATTTATTGTGAACTTTGGGGCTAACGATTCTAAAGTTATGATTGATAATATTTTTTCTAGACACCTCTACCTTTATTTTCTTTTCTTTTGGATCTTTTGGTGGCCAGAAGTACCGATAAGATAGCCAATTTCCTAAAGTATCATTCTTAACAAAATTACATTCTAAATTTCCGTGATTATTTAAAAAATTTTTTGCCATTTCTGTAGTAAACAATACTGGAAACAAATTAAATTTTTTCTCATTTAAACTCCAATATTTAATTTTGAACTGGAATCCTGCTGGTTTCCACCAGTCAGAACATAAATCTTTGAATACATTAATTCTTTTATTTACAAAATCATCATAATTTATAAAGTATTTTAATACTTCTCCCCGAATTAGGCGGTGCTTTTTATCTGGAGTAAGCTGAGGCAATATAAACATACCTAAAGTTAGACGCATAGTCATTGAATCCAGCCAGTTCAAAAATAAAGCTACAAGATCTCCATCTGTGGTATAAAAAGTAACATTCTGTCGGTTAATAGCTGTATAAGTCAGTGCTAGACTCAAGCTTCTTACATCCTGTAAGAAAGAGGGGTGCTCATCTTTAAAAGCTGCTTGTTTTTTTGTGAGCATACGTGAGTGTAATTGATCTAAAGTTTTAAGGGGCTCTTGTTTTGGCTTCCCTTCTGGGTCTAAAAATTTTCCTGATGTACTTTCCTTTCTTATCTTTTCGTATAGTTTTTGTTCCTCCAATAATAAGGATTTGTTTTTTATAATTCTTGAATATATTGATTCGACAAAGAAATCTATGCTACCAATATTCGCTGGATTCAACGTACAAGACATATAATGATAGTAAATAGGGCAAACAGTTTGATTTTTTTCCCAAAGCTTATCAAAGCAAACAGTTTTATATCCACTGGCAACCCTTTTTTGAAACTCTTCCTTTCCGATTTTATCTATAATTTCTTTCTCCGTCGACTCTGTAATTAAATAATTTTTATTAAGAGTTAGAATGAACTTTGGAAGTTTATGTTCTGATGGCAAAAAGAAATTTGTATCAAAAAAATATACACTTCTATATCTTATAGAACTATAAATTCTTCCTAATGGATAAAAAAATAATTTTTTAAAACGTGTTAGTTTCATCAAATCTAATAACGACCTTCGGTCAAGGCTATTTTAAGCTAAAATGAGACAAATGAGACACTATTGAGAGGTATATTTAAGTGTCTCATTTTGAGGCGAGCCGGGGAAAATTTCCGTGCGAAGCGCGGAATTAAAATATATCCCTTTTACAATATCCGCATTTGGGAGCCATATCTTCCATGCTTATTATATTTAATTTTTTACATTTTTTACAATAGGTAATAAATGTTGGTTTTTTATATTTTTCTTTCTCTTTCTCCCAATAATCTTCTAATCGCTCAACTATATCTTTTATTGGGCTTTTCGGCTCTTTTATTGGTGCACCCTTTAAACACATTGGATGATGGTAAATGCCCATTTTCTCTTCGTCAAATCCTCTTTGTTGCTCTAGGAAGATACAATTATAACCGAATATTTCCCTTTTCTTTTTTATTTGCGAAATATTTTTATTAATAAACGAAGTTACGAAACTGGGAAGTTGGTTAAATTTTAAAGAATAATCTGCCTCTAAAACAAATATCTCTAACAGAAAAGTCTGTTGGGAGCCAGCGCGAATAAGCTTATTTAATTGCTTTTTTGTTCCTCCAAATTTGCTACTTTTTAAAGATTTAACGACTCCATTTCTGTTTATCTTGGTTGTCTTTACTTCGAATAATCTATAAATTTTTTCAACATCTGTCCCTTCCCTTGGAGGGAAAATAACCATTGCTATCAAGATATCTATATCTCCCTTAAAATTCCCTCCGCATAAATTTAACGGGATGTTCACTGCTACCCACGAATAAGTATCGTTGCAAAGAAACCAAAGATGAGGACTTCTTAGTAATTTAAGAATGGCAATATTTTCTCTTTTTTGGCTGTCTACATTAAAAAGAATATCTTTGAAATTATTTATTCTATAATCTGGGTTACTTGCTCTTTTTCCGGAAAGAGAATGATAATTGATGTTTTTTGTGCGTAATCTATATAGCTTATATGTTAGACGAGCCAGTAATTTTATAATAATCTTCCTCCACAAATTCATAGTTTTTGATTATTAATCAGGTTGTTCAATAAAAGTTATCCACAGTTGACACCTTTGCTGGTTCGGTAAAAGTTCGGTATACTATAATAATACCAAGCAGTTTAAAGAAGTGTCAACATGTTAACCCCAAAACAAAAACAAATCTTTGAATATGTAAAGAAATATGCAAAGAAAAAGGGGTACTCCCCCACCCAAAAAGAAATTGGGAAACATTTTGGATTAGTAAAATCTACTGTTCACCAACACATAGAAACCCTAAAAGAAAAAGGGGCGTTGAATAATCAAGCTCGTACCATAGAAATCATAAAAAACGAAAAACCCTCAGTCCTAGTCAACATTCCGCTACTCGGTACAATTGCTGCTGGTGAACCGATAGAAGCTTTAGAAGATAAAGAAACTATTAAAGTTCCGAGATCTCAATTATCTAAGTCTGGCGAACATTATGCCCTACGAGTCAGTGGTAATAGTATGATCGACGAAGGTATTTATGACGGCGACAAAGTAATAATCCGTAAACAGCCCGCTGTAGAAAATGGAGAAGCGGCAGTGGCTTTAATAAATGGTAACGAGGTAACTTTAAAAAAGATTTACAAAGAAAAAAATGGGTTTCGATTACAACCCGCCAACCCAAAGTTAAAACCGATTTTCACAAAAGAGTTAACTATCCAGGGAAAAGTTGTAAGTGTAATACGTAATTTCGAAGAACTCCGGAAGATAGAAATAGCCGAAAATGTTCCGAAAATTAAGAATTATCAAAAACTACCCGTTAATCAAATTATCTGTGGCGATGCTGTAGATGTAATGGAAATGATGCCCCCAGAATCAGTAGACCTCGTAGTAACCTCTCCGCCCTATGATGAATTAAGAAATTATAACGGCTACGTATTTAATTTTGAAGGAATGGCGCGAGGCCTATTTAGGGTCATGAAAAAAGGTGGCGTTGTGGTGTGGGTTGTTGGAGACCAAACGATTAAAAGCAACGAAACAGGAACATCTTTTAAACAAGCTCTATATTTAAAGCAAGTAGGTTTTAATCTTTTTGATACAATGATATACCTCAAAACTCCACGAGGTGCTGTTGGCAATAATAAGACATACTGGCAAGCTTTTGAGTATATGTTTATACTGAGTAAAGGCGCACCAAAGACAATAAACCTTATAAAAGATAGAGAAAATAAAGATGAGCGCGGTGGTGATAACGGTACAAAACGACTGCATGATGGTACACTATTAAAGCTAAAAAGGGCTGGATATTCTAAGTATGGTAGACGAACAAATGTTTGGGAATATCTCATAGGGAGGGGGCATTCTGCAAGTGATAATATTGCTTATAAACATCCCGCTATATTCCCAGAAAAGTTGGTGCAAGACCATATCATAAGTTGGTCAGATCCTGGTGATGTGGTATTTGACCCAATGTGTGGTAGTGGAACTACGTGTAAAATGGCTAAACTTAATAAAAGAGACTTCATCGGAATTGATATCTCTTCTGAATATTGTAAAATAGCTGAAGAAAGATTAAGGCAAAAACCTCTATTTTAAAAATATTTAAATAAGACTAGACAAAACTAGGGGGTGCGTAAAGTACCCTGTAGCCATTTTATAGCCCGTTTCAATATATTCACATCATCCTCCATCATTCCCATACTGTTATTGCACATTCTACAAATCCAGCCCCTTATCTCGCCAGTATCGTGGACGTGATCTAATACAACGTCGTTTTTATATTGCCTGATTATTGTTCTATTACAAATAGGGCAATGAAAAGGTTTACCTATAGGTGGCTGCGGGTTTGTTTTTTCAAATTCTTCTCTTGCTTTCTTGGGTATAGGTCGTTTCCGTTTGCGACACTCTCTACATTCACCCCTTCTTGATACTTTACCAGCAATACTTTTCTGATTCTTTTCAAATTCAAAAATACTTTTCCGTTGTTGACACCTACGGCATATTTTTGTTTCATTGAAACAGGAGTCACAAAAATCTCCCTGAGTCGCCTTATTACGGTTACATTCAATGCAATATTTCATATTTATTTTATAAAATAATTAATATATTTTTTATAAATTTGGGGCCGTAAAAACTACACTTATTCTGCCATTTTGGCAGTTTTTTGTCTACTTAGGGCTAAATTTTGATTATCTGTTTTTGAATCTTGGTAGTAGTGATTAGTTTATAGTCTTGGGTGATATAACAATTTATCTCGCTTCGAATGCCGAATTTGTTCTTAAAGTAAAGCCCTGGTTCAATAGTAAATAAAATAGCTCGTTTTAAGGTAGATTTACTTTTCTTGCCAAAGCGAAAGTACTTGCCATGACAATCACTAAACCCTAAGCTGTGTCCCAAACCGTGAAGAAAGTTTTTCTCTAAGTTATGTTTTTTGAAATAATCTCTCGCTACCATATCCACCACTTTGGTTTTGGGAAGATTACTCTTTTTTAAGCTTTGTCTAATAAAGTTTAAAGTAACATCTCTTGCTTTAATAACTCTCTTGAAAGTCTTCTTAATATCTGGCGGTACATCTCTGCCACAATAACCCATCCAAGTAATATCAGCAAACGGTGCATCTTTTTCTTTCAACCTGGCCCAGATATCCAATAAAACCAAACTGTTCTTCTTAATAATATTAGCTTTTTCCTTTTTAGGAAAATAATGAACAATTGAGGTATTATTATCTACAGCTACAATGGGTAGTGAATACCTTTTTTCAGTAACAAGTCCTTGTTTTTTGAATTCTGATAAAATAAACTGACTGACATCGTATTCTGAAACTTTACCAACATTCTTCTTGATAAAATTAAATGCTCTATTCTTAACCTGATCTAACTTCTCAGCTGCAATCTTATGTTGCTTGATTTGGCCATTTGTCATAGTTTTATCCTACCAAAAAAGCGCCATTTTGGCGATTAATTGGTTAGCAGTTAATGCAAATTTATTTTAATCTATAATCTTTTTCGCCAACAAAAATCATCCTGCCTGATTCTAAATCATCTTCTTTTACCGAATATGTGGGTAAAAACTTACCTATCGTTTTCCAGATCAAAACCTCAAAATTAAAGCCGCCGTTTACCGCCTTATAATAAGTTGCTTCATGAGTCCACAAATAAAGGAACCTTTCTGGCGCAAGAATAACAAAATTATTTCCCCCTTTTGAACCACTAACTACTTGAGCGCCCAAGTTTAACCAAATTTCCATATTTTCTCCGCCATAACAAATGGTTTGATAAATATAACCGATATTTAATGGTTTTTGGTTAAGACTAAAATCTTTATCGTAGCTTATAAAATGTTTAGAAATTTCCTCATTATAAAAATAAATGCTATCAGCTCCCCCGTGTAAATGCAAAAGAATATCAATTGTTCTTCCCTGATTATTAAGATCTATTAGAACTCTCTTAAAATTGTTGTATGATGCCTTTTTATCGCTTAGAATTACTATTTTTCCGTAATCCTTAGCTGCATTTTTAAATCGGTTTGCTAAGTAATTTTCACCATAAATGTCAACTATCTCTGGCAGGCTCTTATTGTTTAAATCTTTTTTATTAACTTTAAAAATATGAGAGAAAAGCGTATCTATTAAATTTTTGTGTTTTTCATAATTTTCTTCATCTTTGGGTGATAATCTAAAATTGTTTTCAATAACAATCAAAAGAGCCCTGTTCTCCAAACTCTTAGAGAGTCTTTTTTCAACTAAAAAACGGTTAATCCACCAAATTCCTTCACTAACAATAACAACTAAAATAACTACAATTAAGAGGTATTTTATATTAGTTTTGCCTTGTTTTATTAACATTACCTCATTCTACCAAAAAACCGCCTTCTTGGCGATTTTCTGAAGCTAACTCCGGCGGTAAGACTCGAACCCCTCTCGATCGCCCTGTATACATAGACCTCTCGGTCGACCTCGATACTGCGCTGACTGGTGCTGTGTCTTTTGGATAAAATTCGAACCTATTTTAGAGAAAATCCGGACGCAGAGTTCTGGCTGCCAGCCGCCGTAGGCGGCTGCCAGAAATCCGCTTCGCGGATTCCCACGACCCACCCGTAGTCCGCCTTCGGCGGACAGGAGCGCTAAAAATTATTATCTTTTTTAAGAAATTATTTTTTGGTAATCGAGGAGAAGCTTTGTTAACTCGCCCAGTAATTGTTTACAAATAAAATAGTGTACAAAGTTAAAAAGAGGATGGAAATAAAAATCCATGCCTGCTGTAAATATTGGTTTTTTATTGAAGCTAACAAAATATAGATGGGAAATAAAATTAAAATATAGCGGCCAATACTCATAAGTGTTCCGGTGCTTAATATAATAGCCATTGTGGCTAACATATAAAGACCGTAAGAAGTGCGTAGATTCTTGAAAACAAAATAAATAACCGCCAAGACAAAAATTACAAAGAAAATATCTAACAAAAAATTAACAATTGCTGGATTGCTAAAGAATAAAAAGTGATCCCAATTTAACTTGAACATTCTTCCCCACCAGTACTGTACTTTAAAAAATAAAAAGAAATCGCCAAATCTGAAATAATGATAAAGGAAAAAGCTTAGGGTCCCAACGGGAATAAGAAAAATCGGCAGAAGTTTTGAGTTGAAAGAACGAATTAAATTAAAATTATAACTTTTTAAATACTCCCACAGGAGAGGGATAAAAAGCAATACGCCGGTTATTCTAGTTAGAGAAGCGAAAAGCCCGAAAATACCAACCCAAAGAAATTTTTTCTTAAAACCATAATAAAAAGTAGCTAAAGAAAGGAAAAGAAATAAAGATTCAGTATAGATTGCATTTAAAAAAAAAGCGGTAGGGAAAATAAGCAAAAAAAGAATGGGCAAATGAGGGTTAATTTCCGGATGGAATTCTTTAACTAATTTGAAAAAGTAAAAAAGGGCAAATAAAAGAAAAATAAGACTTAAAACCCAACCGGCTAAAACAAAATTTCCGCCTGTTAAAAAAGAAGTCGTTCGAATAAGAAAAGGATATAGAGGAAAAAAGACAATATTTGAAAGTTTTTCTACGCCTTTGAAAGAATAACCATTTTGAGCAATATCTAAATACCAGAATGAATCCCAGCGGGCATGAAAAGAAACCGGGTCCCATTTTTGCTCCTGATAAAATTTGTTAGGATCAATCCAAGTATAAGCTGTATCTCCTTTTAAATTGAAACGGTTGAGAGAAAAAAGAGCAAAGGTATTAATTACCGCCAACCAAATAAGAAAAATTATAATAATCTTCTTGTATACCTGCCAAAATTTTTTCATATTGCTGTAAACTTAAAAACAATCATTTAACCTATTAAATGGACAGGGGTCGTTAATCTCGAGCACACCGTCATCGTCTGCATCATACCATCCAATTTCTTTAGCAGTCGCTTCAATAATTACTAATCCTCCTGATCCTGACGGAAACGGATTGCTTGGGGCTGCCTCTTTCTTTAATGATGGTTGGCCAAATACCCACTCACCACTACTATAATAATCAGGTACCCTGTGGCACATAATATCTCTTCCGAGTTCTGCTGGGTTTTCAGATTCTATCCAGCAGCCATATCCATTTTCTTTTGCATACACACAGCTTTCAGAAGAAGCTGCTACCTCAAGGCAGGTATACTTATCACTTGCGCCAAATAAATGCGATAGTTCGTGCGCGAATGTCCTTGGATTAGGGAGAGTGAAAGATCCGGGGAACGGCTGCGTAGCAAATATCTCAAAAGAATTTTCGCCAGAAACATGATTCGCAAACGAGATAAAAGAAGAATCGTAATAAAGGGGAACGAAAATATCATAATCCTTAACTCGGGAGAAATTCCTTTTTACATATTCAGTTGGATAATTGCGGAATGATTCCTCATATGAGCGAATAATATACTCTTCTGGAACCTTAGATTGGGTCTCGCTAAAATCAATACGAATATCTAAGTTAACACCGTACTTCTCGGCCTCATCTTTATACCATTTTGCAACATATCTAAGTGAGCTACCGTCGCTTTCTGGCCTCTTTAATATATTTATTTTTTCTTCAGGCAATAGGTCGTGGGCATATAGGAAAATAACGAGAATATCTACAATCCCGGTAGCTTTTAGATATCTAAACACCCTAAGATTGTTTGGTTTTTGAGATTCAGATAATTTTGGATAGGGAGGATATTTCGCAGAACAATCATAATCCCAACAAACATCATAATATCTAGTAATAGTAACAAGAATAACACAGTTTCCTGTTATTGCGCATTGCTGTCCAGAGAGGCATCCGCAAGTAGAGCATTTATTAACCAAATCTCCATTATTGCAATATTTAGGTTTATTACTAGAACACTGACCATAAGGTGTTCCATCCGTACATTTTGAGAAAGCTGGTTCTCTGGACTCTTCTTTTCCTGATGGAATTAGTTTCTCTTCAGCTTCTTCTTTTGGGGATACTGTCTCTGTTTCAGTAATTTCTTTACTGGTTTCTGGCACTTTTGGTATTTGTTTGGAGAAATAGAGGTATAAACCACCGGTTATTAAACTGACCACAACTAAAACAATAATAATACCGACCAAACTTTGTCCCCCATTGTAAAAATTAAATTTTTTCACGATATTAAGAATTTTTTCCCGCCTGTTTTGAGACGAGCCGCGAAGCGGCGAGGTGGAAAACGGGGCGGAAAAACGAGAATATAGTAGAGTACTGGCCACCGTGGACAACGTTAGAACCATCTTCCAGAGGTCAAATGAGTATGTTTATATACCAGAGTTAATCCCCATTAGACGACATTAAAATCTGTTTAAAGTCCGAGTTCATCAGCAATATTTTGTAAAGAAGATAACCCTATTTGTAGAAATTCGTCTAGTGGTATGTCCACCTTTTCACATTCTAATACGATATCTCTGTTACATTTTGCGGCAAAAGCTTTATTCTTAAATTTCTTTTTTAATGACTTGAGACTAACGCTTTGCAGCTTTTTATCAGGTTGAATAAGGGCAGCTGCGACTATAATACCAGTTAAAGTTTCTGCAGCTACTAAACAATGCTGAATTTTACTTGAACGTTGTCTATCTTTAAGTTTTGGGATGAGCTCGGAATTATAGCCATGTGAAATTATTGTTTCTATAAGGAAATCGCTCGCCCCTGTTTCTTTAAGAATTTCCTGTGTTTTAATACAATGTTCACTTGAGTTATTTTTAGTTAAATCCCAATCAATGTCATGCAGTAATCCAATTATCCCCCATTTTTCTTCATTTTCATTAAATTTCTTAGCCAACGCCCTCATAAACACCTCTGTTTCTCTAAGGTGTAATTTTGTAATCGGTTCAGATACGTATTTTTTAACTAAATCTTGTGCCTGTTGATATGTTATATTTAATTCTTCCATTGGTATGATTCTATCAAATAACCACAAAAAGTTCTAACCGTCCACGGCGGGTAGCCAAATTTGAGTTCAAAAATGAGTGCTGCCGGGCTTGGACTCGAACCAAGATTAGATGCTCCAGGGGCATCTGTCCTACCATTAGACCACCCGGCAATATTTTCACGTGTTATACTTTTAAATATTTTCTGATAGCAATGATGCTTGAAACCACTCCCAATCCTACTCCAGTAAAAATCTGAATTAAAAATAACATTCCGAGATTGCCGGTAAAAGAATTAAAAATATTAAGGCCGGGGAACAAAATTTCCAGTTTTGGGCTTAAAAAGAAAAGAGCTCCAGTAAAAATTAAAAGGGTAATTATGGCAGCAGCAAAACCAGAAATTGCCCCTTGAACCAAGAAAGGTCCCCGAATAAACCAGTTAGAAGCTCCAACCAATCTCATAACTGAAATTTCTTCTTTTGAATTATAAATCGCTAATCTTATAGTATTGAAGGCAACTAAAATCGCCACTATAGCCAATATTAAAGAAAATCCAATTCCAGTTTTATTAATAGTAGAGGTTATGGAAAAAATCCTTTCAATTACTGGTTTCCTTTGATAATAGTCAACTTTATCAATTAGATTTTTATAGGAAGAGGTTTCCAAAAAATTTGTTACCGTCATATATTGACTAGCCTCCCAGGCTTTAATATTTAAAGAAGCCAAGAGAGGATTCCCAACCTCAGCCAAAGACTCCATAATAACCTGGTTATCTTTGTATCTTTGAGTAAAACGCTCCAAAGCGGTTTCGCGAGAAACATATTCAACATTTTTCACTTCTGGGATTTTGTTAATTTCTTCTCTAAAACGTAAAATATCTTCTTCCTGAGTAGCTGTTTTAAAATAGACACTAATATCAACTTTTTCCTGAAGACTCGAGATTAAAAATTGGGTTATATCTCTAAAAAGGAAAAGCGAGGTCACCAAAGAAATAGTCATCACCATAATAAAAATAGTAGCCAAAGAAAGCCCTTTATTACGGGAGAAATTTAACCAGCCAGAACGAATTATTCTTTTAAGTGAAATAAGCATAGTGGTAATACATTGTGAGGTCGCTCGCCCTCTCTGGCACAAAGTGCCAGCGCTCGGCTCCGCCTCGCTTCGGGCTCGCTCCTTAAAAACCCTCGGTTTTTAATATTTTCCTACACGGGGAGTTCGAAGAAGACTATCGCTTCTTCTCTCGCCTCGGGTACCCCTCGGCAACCGAAGGGTTCTCCCGACCCCTTTCCGATTTGGGATGTATTTTAAAATTTAAAAAATGAATCTTCCCTTCTCCTCGTCCCTGATAATTCGGCCTTGTTCTAAGGTTATCACTCTCTTTT
>JABUBO010000515.1_pt1 | contig 12554 bp, 10 predicted proteins | sample 7240361 | NCBI WGS metagenome assembly JABUBO01 (sample SAMN07256346, study PRJNA390944) | subsurface metagenome | isolation source: Methane hydrate marine sediment | place: Pacific Ocean: Eastern North Pacific, ODP site
CCGACTGAAATAAAACCAAGTGTGAGGTGGTTCTGAAATCGGATTTATGTCCCGTCAGGGACTAATTTTCGGGACACCCATCACCCATCCATCCCCTATAACTTCTCACTGTCTGGTAACGAAGGAACAACCTCTTTAGGTTGTAGAATATACTTGTATTTTTGAAAAATAAAGCAAAAAAATTTACATTTGAGAACCAAACAGGGCCTTAAAAATTACTTTTTATAAGGTTACAACACTTTGATAAAAGCAATTTTTAAGGCAGTTATTAAGTTATTGGTTAATAGTAAATTTTATCATTATGAATATTCACGAATATCAAGGAAAAGCAATTTTACGGCAGTTCGGCGTTACTATTCCGGAAGGAACGGTTGTTAAATCGCCGGATAAAGCTGTTGAGGCAGCAAAAGAAATCCAGAAAAAAACAGGAAATAATACTTGGGCAGTGAAAGCACAGATACATGCAGGAGGCCGCGGAAAAGTAGGCGGTGTAAAAATAGCCCAAAGTCTGGATGAGGTTAAACAATATGCAAAAGATATTCTGGGCATGACACTGGTCACTCACCAGACCGGACCGGAAGGTAAAATTGTACATCGTGTGCTTATTGAACAAGGGGTTTATTATCCCGGACCGGGTGAGCCCAAAGAATTCTATATGAGTGTCCTGTTAAATCGTGATACTGGCAGGAATATTATTATGTATTCCACTGAAGGAGGAATGGACATTGAAGCCGTTGCTGAAAAGACACCTCACTTGATTTTCAAGGAAGAAATCGACCCAAAAGTTGGGATACAACCCTTTCAGACCAGAAAAATTGCCTTTAATTTAGGATTATCGGGGAAGGCATTTAAAGAAATGACAAAGTTTGTGGTTGCTTTATACAAAGCTTACCTTAACTCCGATGCATCCATTTTTGAAATTAATCCCGTTCTTAAAACCTCCGATGACCTGATTCTGGCAGCCGATGCCAAAGTGAAACTGGATGATAATGCACTGTACCGTCATCCTGACTACGCTGAGATGCGTGATATCACCGAGGAAGATCCGGCGGAAGTGGAAGCCACCCAACATGATCTGAACTTTATTAAATTAAACGGTAATGTTGGTTGTATGGTTAATGGAGCGGGATTGGCAATGGCTACAATGGATATCATTAAACTATCAGGCGGTAATCCGGCAAATTTCCTGGATGTTGGTGGGACAGCCAATGCGGAAACCGTTGAAGCCGGCTTTAGAATTATTCTTAAAGACCCGAATGTTAAAGCAATTTTAATTAATATCTTTGGTGGTATTGTGCGGTGCGACCGGGTCGCACAGGGCGTTGTCGATGCCTATAAATCAGTTGGTGGCATTCATATCCCTGTTATCGTAAGGTTACAGGGAACTAACGCTGAAGAAGGGAAAAGATTAATCGATAAGTCAGGACTGAAAGTATATTCAGCAATCACTCTTGAGGAAGCTGCGGGTCTTGTCAAGGATATGGTGAAATAGAAGTGGAATTTACTAATACAAATGCCTCAAGGCATTTAAGACATCTTCTCTTTTGGGAATATATATCCTTTAAAAGACATTATATTCTTCCCGGCAAAACCAAATCGGATTGGTTATTTCCTGATAACCAAACAACTGGCAATAATATCGTGTAAAGCCTGTTTTTTTTCAGTCAGACCGGCTAGTATATAACCTATCATAAATATTGCTCCTGAAATGATCTTTCCGAAATACCTGCCGGTTGCTCTTCCAAAGGATATTCTGTTTCCCGACATATCGGTAACTTTCAAGCTTAATGCCATTTTCCCGAGCGTGGCTTGCTGTTTGGAAGACTCCATCAGGGCATAATAAAGCCAGCCTACTACCGTTATTACCATTATCAGCATCAAAACGGCTCCTAAAATACCGGCAATGCCGAGGAATATTTTTTCAGTGTCACCTTCCGCCTCGGCGATCCTGAAGGCGGAAAACACAATAGCTCCGACAAATGGGATGGAAAGGAAAAATCCGACGATACCCAATATAAAATCATCGATAATGTATGCTACAAAACGAAACCAAAAACCGGCATATTTAACCTCGGGTTGGTTTTCTGAATTTAATGTTTCCATAAGTTTTTGATTTTTTATTTATAGTTAAAAATACAAAAAATTTGGATTATTCTCTAACACTTATAGGTCACATTAATACGGAAAGTTATTTTGAAGACCTTCCAGCGTCCACTTGCCTGCACGTCCGTAGGCGGGAAAGAAAATCCGTCCGCCCGCTGTCAGCGGTCCGACGGATTGGGAGGGAAGAGAAACTTGTCTGCAAGGTTTCGGGAGGTCAGATTAGTGAGGGCTATGGACCGGTAATTATTGATCTTTTTCATGTCCATATTTACTCCTCCAATTCCTTAAACTCTCCTGCCAGTCTGGTGAATATATACAAAATCAAAATTCCCAGTAAGTAATGCGCAGCCAGCACATACCATACATATTCCGGATGTCCGGCATTTATGAAAACCCCATACAAAGATGTATATATTAGTCCGCTGAGAGCACCGCCAATTCCCAATGCCAGGAAATTTGATCCCATATATAATCCGGCTTTTTCCTTCGGGGCAATCCAGGTAATATATTCCTGTATCCGTGGGGAAGAGATCATCTCACCAAACGCGAACAGAAATATTCCAAGAAATACAAATGAAGCGGCACCGATCCTTGCATAAGCCATAAAAAGGAACCCCAGAATAGCGATAAACATTCCGAGAAGGAAAGTAGGCATAGCTTTGAATTTCTCGGCGATACGGGAAACAAAGACCTGGAACAGGATAATAATATATCCGGTATGGGAAATGGTTTCCCCGAGGATCCTCCATGTTCCGTCCTCATCTTTATGGGATAAAAAATTAGTGATCCCTGTGCCAAAAATGCTTTTAATACTGAGATAAAGACTTGCCGTATCCAGATTTTTATCGATATACATGGCCATTAAGTTAAAAAACGACCAAAACGGTAGCCAGAAGAATAATCCAAGGATCAGCAGAAAAACAGCAAATTTAACATCCGAAAGGGCTGTTCCCATATCCTTGAATTTTTTACCCAGGGTAACACCTTCTGTCTCCCTTTCCGGCTCCTTGTAAAAGAAAATGGTGATCAGTAACATGGCTACGATTGAAATGGCTGCAGCGAGGAAAGCATAATTCCATGATATAGCCCGGAGTTTTCCGGCAATGATAGGCCCGATGGAGGCACCTACGTTCACCATGGCATAAAAGATGCCAAATCCAAGGGTTTTGTTTGTTTTGTCGGTAACAGCCCGTACTGTGCCTGAAACCAAAGGCTTAAAAATACCCGCAGCAAGTCCAATACTGAGCATGGTGAGGGCAATACCCGGGAAGGATTTTGTTAAGATCAACAATAAAATAGATGGGAGATAGGCCAGGTATGATACAATTAATACTTTTTTAAATCCATAACGGTCGGCGAATGTCCCTGAAATGATGGGTATGGCATACGATAACAACAGGAAAATACTTTGGATTATACCCAATTGGCCTTTGGAATACCCAAGGTATTCCATATAAATTCCAAATCCCATGTATATTCCATAGTAGGCAAAACGTTCCAGAACTTCCACCGAGTTGGCTATCCAGAATACAGGGGTGAATGCATTTCTCTTTTCCACATAATACGATTAAGATGAAATAGAATATTGAACTATACAAATCCTCTTAGCGGTTTACTCGCTCACACAACGCCCTGTGAAATCCTGCTTCGCAGGAGTGGCTCTACCACTATTTCACAGGGCAAGCCACAATCACAACCCGCTCGTGAGGTTTGGCTTTGCCAAACGTTTAAACCGCTGAGAGGATATACCAATTTATTAATATACAGCAGCTTGTAGCTTGTGGCTATTAGCTTGTAGCTTAAGATATGAAAGCCTGCAAGATATAGAAAAAAATTAATTATTGAAAAGCTGGCGGATACTTCCGTCAAGTGTCGGACAAGCATTTTGTATGTTCCCAAACTTTAAGGTCAATACAATCGATTTTTACGTTTCTGCCTTCAAGCTGCACCACTACACCTGAATGTACTTTTTTCATCATACAATGGTTGGGTAAAAATTTAACTGTTTGTCCCACTTTAGGTGATTTCCCTTCAACAGCGCCCTCAAATGAAACCACCATGCATGTACCCAGTTCAATAAAATTGAAATCAGGATTCATTCTATGGCATGGCCCGACAATAACAACTGTAAGCAAACCATAATCGACTGAAATTATTTTCGCAAAATGAATGATGGGACAACCCAATGGCCTGTAGCGTATTACCTGTCCGGCAACTAAATCTGTTTTTAAGAAAGGAGCAAGGACTTCACGGCAAGAACAGTCACCATTTAATGGATTTAGAATAAAATCGGCTTCATAATTGTCAATTAAGCCAATGATCTTTTCCTGTATAGATTTATTTTTTTTGCTCCTGGTTAAAATCTCCAAAATAGTTTCTCTATTTGATTTGAATTGATGTTGCTCCAGGAATGGACATAAGTCAATAATGGCGGAGTTTTTTTTCAATGAAACGGCAAATTCATCACATCGTTTGTAACCACAGTCATTACAATTAAAACCAGGAAGAAGTTTTACTATACTATTCATTAAGATTTTTTTATTCACCGTCATAATATTGAAATCCGTCAATTTGCCTGAGAAGGCCACGATGATATTCTTTGGTTACACGTGTTTCTCCAACACAGAGAGTACAAATTGCAAAAGGTGCATTATGCCTTAATTCGTCTTCCTCTAAAACAGAATAATCTGATTTTATTATGAACTCAGCAAGCTCAACACATCCTTTACCGCTTAATCCGTTTGTTTCAACAATTTTGCAACGGGGATTCATCTCCATGACTCTTTCCCTGAATATTTCTCTTTCTGCCTGTGAAATAACATCTCCTTTTGTAACAGCAACAATATTCGCTGTACTTAAAAAAGGACCTACTTTTCTTGGGGTATTTGGCCCGGTAGTAGCATCAATAACACATATTCCCAGGCTGTTCCTGGTATATGGGGCACACCGGTGACATAAACCGGCTGTTTCAATTACAAGCAAATCGGAGTTGTGTGTTTTTGCAAAATCAATCATTTCTCCTGTGTTATAGATTGAAAAATGATCGGGGCACATATCCTTTGACAGCCCTACTAAAGTGGGTATTTCAAGTTTTTCAAACTTTAGGTTGTCATCGGTATAGAGACAATCTATTTTTGCAACAGTGGGATTAAAGCCTTTTTTAATAAGATGTTTTAATGCATAAATTAATACGGATGTCTTCCCTGCCCCAGGTGTTCCGGCTACAATAACCATTTTCATAAAAACATGAATTATAATAATGAACGTAAAAAATCAATTGATATAAGCCAGGGACTGCACCTGCGGAGCATTAATAAAAATACTTTTGGAAATTTCTTCACCAAAACGAACTTTCTCGCGAATATCCATTAATTTGGCATCAATATCTGATAATTGATTCGATATTATTTTTTCCAGTTCGGTTGTTTCGATTATTTTTTGCATTCCCCCGTCTTTCATAACAATTCTTTTAGTTGTTGCTAAAGCAAGAACAGGGTCATGTGTTACTACAAGGATGATCTTTCCATTTCCGGAAAGTAATTTTAACGCTTCATGTTTCTTTATCCCTGCGTTTTCAATTTCATCAACCAGCACAATGGGTGAGTTGCTAATCAATGCAACATCGGCTACCATTAATGCCCTGGATTGTCCTCCGCTTAATATGGTAAGGTTATTATCTTTTTTTATTGGCTCACCAGTCAATGTATTTGCTTTCCTGATAACTTCGTCTGCCAGATTTATATTTTTGCCACGACATTTGGCATGCAGCCTCAGGAAATCTTCGACAGACATATTGGCCAAAAAGTTCATGTTCTGTGAGAGTTGGGCTACTAGTTTCTTTTTTGGGTTTGTCCTGATTTCTTCATCGGGTTCGGTTCCGTTTAACAGTATCTTTCTCCTTGAAGGTGTATCTTGCTGGGCCATTTGCTCAATATCTTCAATAAGGCAACTTTTACCGCTACCGGTAAGCCCGACAATACCTGTTATTTCACCCTTGTTTATTTCAATTTTGTTCACAGGCTCGCTTCTGCCTGTTTTATCATAACCACCGATAATTGTGAGATTATCAATCATAACAAATAATTTTAAATTTTAATTAATAAGATAAGGACAAAATTATTTCCTGGAAGTCAGAAGTAAAACAGCTTAAAATCTTATTTTAAGTGGTCTTTGTGCTGCTTCTGCGATAAGTATAAATGCTTAGATAAATAAGAATTTTCAGATTTGAACAAGGTCATTTTTAATGGCAAACATGACCAAATTAGCAGTGTTTTTACAATCGGTTTTAAAAAGGATGTTGGAGCGGTGTTTATCGACAGTTCTTTTGCTAATAAAAAGTTTTTCTGCTATTTCGTTGTTAGAAAGGCCCTGGCAAATAAAATACAATATTTCGAGTTCTCTTGCAGTAAGGTCGAAAGTATTGTTTTCGGAGTTCTTTACATTTTCCTTTTTCTTAATAAGATTACATAATGTATCTACTGAAAAAAAACTATTCCCTTTAATAACTGTTTCAATTGCTTTTTTAACTTCATTTATATCTGATTCTTTTAATAAAAATCCTTTTACGCCTGCTTTAATCATTCTAAAGTAGTAATCATCATCATCATACATTGTTAATGCAATAATTTTAATGTTTTTATCTTTTATTAAGGCTTTTTCTGTTGCCTCAATACCATTCATAACAGGCATGGCAATATCCATCAGTGCCAGGTCGATTTTGTTTTTTTCTAACAGGGAAAGAAATTCAACTCCATTTGTGGCTTCATAAATTGTATGAATAAGATGGGAACAACTTTTATTTAACAATAATCTTAATCCGTTTCGGAATAAGTTATGGTCATCGACTATTGCAATATTTATAGGTTTCATCCGTAATAGTTTTTTATTTTACATGGCATTGGATGTATGCCGAGAATCCTTTTCCCGGCTTAGTTACAAAGTTTATTTCTCCATTCAGGGATTTAATTCTTGAAACAATATTAGACATTCCCATTCCCAGGTTGCCGGGATATTCATCCTTTAAATTCATACCAATGCCATCATCGGTATATTTTATGTTCAGGGAATCATTTTTGCGAAAAACATTGATTTTAATATTTTTTGCATTGGCATGTTTCAGAGTATTGTTAATTAATTCGCAGATCACCCTGTATAAGATTATTTCAATATTATGTAAGAATCTCATATCTTCAATATCTGATTTTATTTGTATGGTTACCTCACCAAAAATTTCTGTTTTTTTTGCAAAATTTTCAATTGCTTTTATCAGGCCAAAATTCTCAAGAACATGGGGGCTCAAATTATTAGATATTTCTTTTATACTTACCAGGGCCTCATTAGTAATAGTTTTCATATTTGATATAATATCTTCAACATCATTTTTGTTCTCAAAATGCTCAAGTGTAGAGAGGGACATTTTAATATTAGAGAGAATGGGGCCAAGTCCGTCATGAAGGTCTTTAGCAAAACGTGTTCGTTCGTTTTCTTCTGTTTTTATTATAGCGTTTAAAATATTTCTTTCAATCAATAATCTCGATGCTTCAGCCCGTTTTATCATATTAAAAATCCTTCTGATATAAATGAATCCGGCTGTGATTAAAAATGAGATTGTTACTCCTATCCAACTGTTAATTAAAGAAATTTCTTCCGTAATATCTTTATATATATAAGGGAAGTATTCAATTAGCCTTCGTGATGCCATTAATAGTAAGGCAAGTGTCAGTAAGATCCAGGATTTGTTGTATTTTGCCGCTTTAGTAAGATTAATAGCTAGTATCGCAGCTATTATCTGCAGACATATTGAGATGAGTAAAGCTGTTTTAATATACATTTTATTCTATTGATAAATAAGTTTGCTAACGATTATCAAAATTAAACAATATATGGTTCATACTAAATTATCCCAGTTTAATTCATCAGAATATTTACAGAAGAAACCAGAAAATTTTCTGTTTTCAAATTGCAAAATATACTTTTGAGACAGCCTCTGGATCAGGCGAAGCCTGAGACGGGGTGGTTGAAATTGATTTTGCAATTTATATAGGTCAACTCGTCCGACGACTCCAGTTCGTCTGATGACTGTAACTGATCCCGATTTCGTGCATTTTTTCCGCAATTACTATTCCTACTTCAATAAAAATTTTTACCTGGAACTGATTCTTACTATCTTTAATCCGCATTAATTCGTGAATGAATCGGGTTAAAATTTTCAAATCCCCGCCAATGAAATTCATCGGAGATTTTCACATACATTCACATTATTCTATAGCTACCAGCAAAGAGCTTCGTCCGGATTTCCTGGATTACTGGGCGCGGCTGAAAGGAATAAAAGTGGTGGGTACAGGCGATTTTACCCACCCCGGCTGGTTAAAGGAATTAAAGGAACAATTTGAACCTGCTGAAAACGGTCTGTTCAAAGTGAAACAGGAATACAAAAAGAAAATCTATTTTCCGGTTGAAGATGATGTCAGGTTTATCCTTACAGCAGAAATCAGTAACATATACAAGAAAAACGAAAAAATCAGGAAAGTCCATAATGTTGTGTTTGCTCCTTCTTTTGAGGTTGTCGAAAAAATACAAAACAAACTGGTAAATCTTGGTTTTAATATTACTTCAGACGGCAGGCCAATATTAGGGATGGACAGCAGAGATCTGCTCGAGTTATGTCTTGACTGTTCGGAAGACATCTTTTTTGTGCCGGCACACATTTGGACACCCTGGTTTTCCGTATTAGGTTCAAAATCAGGATTTGATTCGGTAGAAGAATGTTTTGAAGACTTATCACCAAATATACATGCAGTCGAAACAGGGCTTTCAACAGACCCACCTATGAACTGGACGTGCAGCTTCCTTGACAAATACACCTTGACTTCCAATTCTGATGCCCATTCACCGGAAAAACTGGGACGGAATGCCAATATCTTTGATACGGAGCTGTCTTATAAAGGTATTGTTTATGCCATGAAAACAGGTAATCCGGACAACTTTCTGGGTACTATAGATTTCTTTCCGCAGGAAGGGAAATATCATTATGACGGTCACAGGAAATGCGGTATCCGCTGGAGTCCGCTGGATACTTTACAACATGATGAAATCTGTCCGGTTTGTGGGAAAAAGATCACTGTAGGTGTGATGAACCGGATTGCCCAACTCGCCGACCGGGACAACATTCCGGAACGGGAAAACCGCCACCTTTTTTATAGCCTGATTCCATTGAAAGAAATTTTATCAGAATTAGAAAGTGTTTCACCTGATTCCAAAAAAGTGGCTCAGCATTATGAACAACTGGTTCGTAAGGCAGGTTCGGAGTTTAATATTTTGTTGCACTATGATATTGAAGACGTTAAAACCATTGGAGGCGAATTGCTGTCCGAGGCGGTTCGCCGGATGCGAAACAGGGAAGTTTATATACAAGAAGGGTTTGACGGAGAATTTGGTGTGATCAAAGTCTTCAAAGATGGTGAAAGCAGAAATTATACACAATCAGCATCCTTGTTTGAAGAATCAGGAGGCGAATATCATACGAAAAACAATCCGTGTCCGTTAATATGCTTTAATCTGGAGGCTTTCCGGAAATTAAAACAAGAAAAGGCAGAAACGAAAGCCGAAGCTGTCGAATCGTCCATACCAGAACTTTTCTCCGGGGGAAACGGTATCCTTTCAGGATTAAACGATGAACAGGGTAAAGCAGCTACACATTATAGCGGTCCCGCCTTAATACTCGCAGGTCCGGGAACAGGAAAAACAAAAGTCCTGACTACCCGTATAGCATATTTAATCCTGAATAAAAATGTAAATCCCGATGGCATTTTAGCCATTACTTTTACCAATAAGGCTGCCCGGGAAATGAGAGACAGGCTGTCGCAGCTGTTGGATAATCAAAACCTGAAGAGACTCAGGATCTCCACTTTTCATGCTTTCGGTTTATCGGTAATAAAAGAGTATTTAATAAATTCAGGGTTACAGGATAAATTTACTGTTATAGATGAGGATGATAAAAAGCAAATTCTATCAGGATTAGATGTTAAAAAATCCAATATTACCGAAACGAGTGAAAAAATCACTGAGATAAAACAAACCTTAAAAAATGAAGACGAGATCGATGATAGGGTACTCGCCGGAATATTCAAAAAATACAACCAAACATTAAGGCGCTCGAATATTTTTGATTATGATGATTTAATCAGTTTCCCGGTTCAGCTTTTCTTAAAATATCCTGACATATTATCTGAATATCAAAAAAATATACAATGGATATTGGTGGATGAGTATCAGGACGTTAACTTTTCGCAATACAGGTTGATCAGAATGTTGATGCCAGATCCAGACTCAAATCTTTTTGTGATTGGCGATCCGGACCAGGCTATTTACGGATTCCGGGGCGCTAATGTTCAATATATTCAAATGTTTAAAGATGACTATCTGTATGCTTCAATTTTTAAATTAAAGAAGAGCTATCGCTGTACAGATTCAATACTTCGGGCTTCGGGTAATGTTTTGAAGGAGAGCCGGAAGTTTCTTGAAGGATTACAAAAGGGGGTTAAGATAAAAATTTCAGAGAATGTAACCGATAAAAGTGAAGCCGAATTTATTGCCCGTACCATAGAAAAAATGATTGGAGGAGTAGGATTCTTTTCGATTGACAGCCAGGTTGCTGAAGGGCATATCGAAGAGGAAATTGAAAGCCTTTCAGACTTTGCTGTTTTATGCAGAATCGGTAAGCAAATGCCGGTTATTGAAAAAGCGTTAAAAGATCATAATATCCCATACCAGAAAGTTGGTGAAAATCCTTTCTTCAGGCAGGAGCCGGTTAAATCCGTATTGGATGTTTACAGGCTTGTCACAAATACAGGAAATATTTTTTTGAAAGAAAGGCTTCTGAAACAAAAAATTATTGATGAGAGTAGTTTAGCGTGGTTAATGGGAACCATAAGCGGAAAAACCCTTGCCGGGAAATTGGAACATATTTTCAACAACCATTTCCAAAAGTATTCTGAAAAAAACAAATACATGCTGGCCCGGCTTATTGAGATAGCAAAAGAATACGAAGGAAATGAGGAGGATTTTTTACAACACATTTTATTAGGGACAGGAATTGATGAATGGAAATCAAAAATTGAAGCAGTTAACCTGATGACTCTGCATGCTTCAAAAGGGTTGGAATTCAGTTGTGTATTTATTGCAGGTTGTGAAGAGAACCTGATACCTTATTCCCTGTTTGAAAAGAGCCGTATTGATCCTGATGAAGAAAGAAGGCTTTTATATGTAGGCATGACCCGGGCAAAGAACTATTTATTTCTTTCTTATGCCAGACGAAGGTTTTTAATGGGGAAAGTATATTTTCAGAAAAGAAGTTTTTTCCTCGATCAGATTGAGAAAGAACTAATAGAAATCCAGAAACAGGAAATAAAAAAAATAGCAAAAAAAGACGAAGAGCAATTGAAGCTGTTTTGATAAAGATAGCCGCCAAGCGGTTCGCAACCGCTAGGCGGCTAGTGGCGTCAGGCAGGGGTGGATCAGGCGAAGCCTGAGACAAAGCGAACAGAATGTCTCACGAGCAGGTTGAAGCGAAGGACTTGCCCCGTGAAATAAATCGTAGATTTAATGCGAAGCATTATTTCACGGGGTAAATGGGAGCGAGTAACCCTGTCGGGGTTTTTCGTTGTGATCCCGGTTTATTATAAGTTACCTGGTCAGCAGGTTAGGTCGTGTCGACACGATTTCAGGATGGTAAATATTTCGAAAGAAATACTCTTAATGAACATACCGTAACCTCTTTTCTTATTTTGTATTCATCCGATTCTGGAGTAATAAAAAAATTATTCCTGAAATATTAAACTTTAATTTTAAATTTTCGGGAATATCAATCTTTATTTACTTTTTTAGGCATTGAAAATACATAATCCAGTTGGTTTGACCGGCTGTGTAAAATTTCTAAAAACCGGTTTATATCGCCTTCATAGTCTATAATGTAGTCTTCGTGAAGCTTTTTCGTTACCAGATTATATAACCTGTTTGTAGTTATTGCCAGTTTGGAATCGAATACAGTGAAGCAAGTACCTAAATATTGCGAAAAATTACTAAAAATATAATCAAGCATCATTAGTAGGAGATCTGCCTCAAGCTTTTTATTTTTTGTAATTTTTACAAAATAGTTAATATGTTTAGAAGCCTTATCAATACCCGATTTTAATTGTTTCTGTAAATTTCCTCTATAATTGGAATATAATGCAGAAAATACAGCCTCTTTTGTTTCTTCAAATAAATCGGTCTCTACTTCTTTTTTTACTAAATATTCCAAATTAATGTAATCATAAAATTCTCTGTTTTTCCTTGCGAATTTTATAATTATCTTATGTAATTCCCAGGGTGGCAGATTCGCCAAGGCTTGCTTAAATCCTTCAGTTATTACAGGCATTATATAATTAAGTTTTTACTATAAAATAGTACAT
>JABUBO010000516.1_pt1 | contig 12544 bp, 22 predicted proteins | sample 7240361 | NCBI WGS metagenome assembly JABUBO01 (sample SAMN07256346, study PRJNA390944) | subsurface metagenome | isolation source: Methane hydrate marine sediment | place: Pacific Ocean: Eastern North Pacific, ODP site
CTTGGACAGGTAAGACCACGCAGTAGCTTGAGACGGCTATGCCCACCACAACGACGAACAGAGCTATCGAAATTGCCAAGCCCAAAAACCATTTGTGCATTTCTTGCTCACCCCTGTTTTTTCTCGAACTTCCCCCGCCCCTTCTTGGATTCGTCTATCAGCCTCGACGCCTCGTCCTTGGTAGTTTTCTTGTCGAAGAGCACGCCCAAGCGCCGCATGTAGCTCTTCTGGGGGTCGGTCGCCAGCTCGACCACCAAGGGCTTCAGCTTCTCGAAGAGCTGCTCCGTAACCCGCACATCCGAAAGGCAGTGCTCCCTTATGGGTCCGTGTTCTCCGGTTTCCCACAGCTCGGGGACGGACGCACCGTTGGCTTTCCCGTAGTTCAGCCCGAAGCAGACGGCAACCTCCCTCAGCGAAACGTATTTCTCCCTCGTGAGTCCTCGAACCTTCTGCATGAGGTCTATCTGTGTGCGCCCCAGCAGTTTCCTCGGGTCAACCCCGTGCTTCAGGGAGCGGAGGACTAGGAACCCCACATCGAAGGGGGTGTTGTACCCCACCAACACATCGCCCTCCGCGATTGTGTTTATGAACTCCTCCAGCATCTTCTTCTCGTCCTTGTCCATCAGAACGTGCTCCTCCGTGCCGACCTTCGTGCCGATGCACACCACCCTGTGGGCGAGGGGGGACAGCCCAGTCGTTTCGCAATCCAAAAATATATACCTCATAGTTCAGCCACCTCCCGGAATTCTCTATCCATGTTGTTTCGCCTTCCACTCATCGTACATAGTCGTGATAACCTGCTCTGGCAAACAGGCCCTGATGGCATTGCGCTGGCATTTTCCAGCGGCCTTCGTGAAGCTGAAGAAATCCTCAACCTCTGAGCCATCGCGGAGCCGCATTTTTTTCGGCTGCATCGCCGCGCCCATCAGAATGAGGTTTCGCCTGACATCGTGGATTCTGCATGTCGCCACCCAAGATTTCTCGGTCTCCTTTATCTTGAGGTCAGAGATGTGGAGTCCGCCCATGCGTTGGGCCAAGGCCCTGCAGCCCGCATACGACAACCCCGTGACAATCCGTCCGCGCAGTTTGAACTGGTAGAAGTAGGTGTCGAGGACCTTCCCTTTCATCTCCTCCAAAATTTGCTGCTCATCACGGATCTGTATTTCCATAACCTCGCGTGGAACTTCTTCCCCAGTCGCCATGACTTCGACCCTTGCTCCCCCCTCCTTTGCCGGGGCCTCAACGGGCTTGGCTTCCGGTGGTGTAATTTTTGCGTGTTCTCGTTGGGCTAGCAGGTCGTCCCTGAACCTCTTGAACTCGAGGAGCGTTGGGTGATCGCGTAGATTGGAATCGCTCTTCCACTCTGGCGGGTCGGTCTGTATATTTAGCCGGTAGCCGTACCTCATGCCCCGGGGGTCGTCCGAAAAGTCGATCTGGAGCCTCACGGTGTCCTCGCCCACCTTGTCGGTCTTGGTGTACGCCACGCCCTCGGGCCCGCGCACGAACCCTCGCCCCACAAGCCAAGAACTCAGCTCGGGGTCGATCTCGGTTCTTATTGCACCGCGGTGCAATCCTTTCTCTTTAGGCTTCGGTGGCGGTGCTGGCTCTTCCAAATGATCGGAATCGAATGTGGCGAGGGTGGGCCTCTTCTCGACCTTGGCACTCTTCTCGAACAGCTGCATCGTCTGCGACAGCGCGTCCATATCCGACCGCCCCTCCGCGATCAGGCGACCGTACTCTCGCAGAAAGACCCCCTCGTCGAAGCCTTGGTTGCGGGCGATTTTCCTCAACCGAGATTCGGTCTGTGGGTCGATCATTTTCTCCTCAGGCTTCGGGCGCTTTGTTTCCGCCTCGACCCGCTTGCGGACACCCCCGCCCAAGAACTCCTCGATCACCTCGGCCGCAAGGCCCTTCAGAACGAGCTTCTGGGCGTCCTCCGGGGGCATGTCGTAGACCGTACCAGATTTAAGATTGCGGTAGTTCTTCCAGCTCGTGATGTCGGATAGGATCTTGACCTTCATTCAGACCGCCTCCTGCCTCGCCTCGACGAGCAACCGCTGCAGCTTTCGGAAGCACTCGAGCTCAGCTAGCTTGTGTCCTTTCCCGAGCATCTGAATCTCAGAGTGCTTCGCGTCTTCAAGAATCGCCAATATCTTCCGTTGAAACTCCTCGCGCATCATCGACCTCACCTCCCCTCCTCGACGAGCACGAACCACGGATGGTCTGCTAGAAGTCGAGTGAACCTCTGCTTCGTCTCGTTTATGTCCCATTCATCGCTTGGATTGATGGGCTTGGGCAAAAGCACCCCAACTGGAATTTTATTAACCATGTGGCTCATTTTGGAACCAACCATTTACCACAACGCGGGCACCTTTTCGGGTTGTCCGCTCTCGGGTCCCATTTGTAGTGGCATTTCGGGCATTTCATTTCTATCCGATTACGACTATTACAACTACTCTTATAAAGCTTTCGGGGGGAGAGGTCGCCGAAAGTATTGGGGCTCAGGTCTGGAGGTGATTTGTATATCACTGGGAAACAGGCATTGGACCCTCAACCTACTTGTTCCAATCATCGCCCCTCATGCGTTGTGGCGGGCCGCGGCGGTCGCGTGGAAAATTCCCGGGACCAGGCCCCGCCGCGCTCGGGGTATATGAGGGTAGACGAACCCGTCCCTGCCACATACTCGCTCAACGCGGTTTTAATGCCGCCGTAGCCTTTCGCCATATTGGGTTTGGCCCCTGCCGGCGCGGCAGTCGAGGTCCCCGGCTCCTCAGTCCAGCCAAACGGAGCAGCCACGCCGGCGGGTATGGCCCTACTTACTTCTCAACGACGGGAATTTCGAGGTTGCGCTGTTTGTGCGGATCTGGGTGTGTGATCCCGACCTTGCAGATCTTGTGTTCTCTTCTCTTAACCAGCCCTTTCTTGATTAGAACCGTGATCGCACCCCACACCTGCTTCTTCGTCAGCTCTGTCTTCGCCATCACTTCCTCAGATGTCATCTCTCCTTCGATCGCATCTAATACTCTTCTTTGAACTCCCCGCACTTTTCTCGGCTTCATTATTCTTTCTATCGTCTCCTCTGTTTCTAATTTCGCTGTTCCTTCGATTCTGAGCGAACGTGCGAAGATGACCGCTGGAATGCTACAATTCGCTCTCCCTTCCCCGCTCAAACTGACTCTGAGCGGTCTCTCAAACTCTATTTCGGAGTCCTTCAAAGTAATGCGCATATTCGGCTCCACTTCCATCTCAAAATTCTGGTCGCCTCTCTTAATCTTTACTTTCAAGTTCTCACCTCCAGTCAAGCACTTGTTCTTGTTTTCTTAGTCGAGCGCGAGTTCCCCTTTCTACTCCCCTCATCGATGCGCCTTATTGCCGCTCTCCTTTCTTTTTCGGGATAGGAAGATAGAATCTCTATTGTCTCCGAAATGAAAGCAGCCGCAATCTCCTCGTCTGTGGCCTTCATCTCTCTGAGAAAATCGATGGCGTCCATGATCAAATTTTGAACCTTCTTCACCCCTATTTCCGAAACCTCAGCCATGCACGATCACCTCACACCTCTACTCAAAAATATATCCACTAAACACACCCTCGCTATCTTTTCCAAAAAACACGGAGAATAGCTTGTCAAAACAGCCGATATGATGATGCAGCTCAAAACTAAAAAAGTCCTTCTCCAATATCAACTGCAAAAAGAATTGTCCTTTGTCAAATATTATTCTTACCATTTACCTCAGCCCTCCTCGCCGCAGTAAGGGCACACCGACCATAGCCAAGGAGTAGGCAGTATTCTCCCACAATTAGGACACCTCATCGTGACCTCAGCCCCCCCCTCGCCTCAATTTCCATTTTTCAAAATCGTTTTCAATATCCCGAACATCCGGACGTCTGATGTATTCCGGGCTAGTTACGAATACCCCGAAGAGTTGAACATCTTTTTCCTGTAAAACTTTCTCTTTGAGCCCCATCAAAACACGATTTGGATACCGAAAATGGATAAACCGCTCGCAGGCAGAGCATAAAGGCAACCGATTATCCTGTTCGTCTCCCCCGTGTGATTCCCGCGGGACAATATGGTGCAACCGTATTTGGGTTATCTTACCACTTCGTCCACAATTTTCGCACTTCATTTCCGCCACTTCAGCCATTCGCCTCAGCCCCCCTCGCCCCGCTCCTCAAGTTTTTTCATGCCTGCCCTCCAGACCTTGTAGAGGGAAAAAGCTCCAACGCTAAGCCCGATTACCAACCCGATTACCAACCCGATTAGAAGCCCATCAAAAAAGTTCATCGACCTCAGCCCTCCTCGATCATGGCCCTCTCACATTTTTCCAAGCACTCGTAGCAAACGATTACTTCCCGGTCCTTGGTTCGGTAGCTGTGGATCTCGTCCAAACCGTCTAGCAGGTATTTTCCGCACTCTTCGCACCTGTACCACCCTAAGTTGTCAATAGCTCGCTTCAACTCTCTCAGCTTATCTGCCAGCTTTTTCCTGATCCCGTCCTCGCTCATGGCCTTACCCCCGCCTCGCCGAGCACCCGTTCATCCAACCCTTCCCCGGATTCAAACAAGCCCTCGAGTTCAAACAAGAGCTTACGATAGCGATTGTTGTCGATCTTAGAAAGAATGTGCCATAGAGCCGTGTTGTATCCTTGGCGCCACAGCTTGGGGACCCTCGTGTTTTTATCAGATTCATAGCATTCCCTAAGGTGCTTCTCGATGTATTCCTTCAATTCATCGAGTTGTTTCAGATCATCGCTTATCACGGCCTCACCTCTTCCCGCTTTCCGAAGTATTTCCTGATGCGCTTGATCGATTTCCCAGTTCCCTTCAATTCTTTGCCACAAAACGGGCAGAAATGGATGGGGTACGCTTCTGTTTTTGTGTCGATCGTGGTGAGGTGGCCCGGGGCGTAGTCTATGACGCCCTTCTCGTCCGCTCGTTTCATTTTCTTGCAGCAGTATTTCATTTACACTTCACCTACTTCGGCCCAAGCATGAGAATTTTCTTGTCGGCGGGCGTGTCGACCATCCCCTTCCCGCAGGCCAGCATGCCAAGGGGCATCCCCATGATCCAAATGCAGTTTATGCACCTTTCGCTCTCGTAGCCCTGGCCGCACTTCCCGGGCTTGTACAAATCCCTGACCTTCCCTGTCCGGTATGACGCGTATTTGTCCTTCATCTCCTCACCTTTGCGCCCGCTGGTGGGGGGAAGCTGGTCCCCGTCTGTCGGATTTGCACCGACGTGGCGCTGAGATCGGACCCCGCTCCGTGTTTCCATGGAACACGGCGGGCAGCGTTTGATGGTCCGCACATTTAAGTCCGTCGCCCCTCGGTCCCCGTCTCGTACTCGGACTATGTCCTTTCCCTCAGGTTTCCGCCAGCTTCCATCTCCCGCCCGGGGTTCTTCCCCACCAGCGGATTGCGCGGTGGATCTTTCCCTCCCAAGCTTCCGATTCACTCCCTCACCCTCTTGTGGATCTCATTCAGCATGCGCTCAAGCTCGGGCCTCGATGCCTTCTCCGCGAACTCCCGGGCCCGCTTCGGGGTAAGCTTGATGAACTCGTTGGCCCTCATCATTTCTTCTTCACCTCGCCCTTGTAGCGCTCGAAGGTTAGGGGGTAGTTGAGCTTCGTGTACTCTATAATCGAATCTCGGATGAACTCGCTCTTTGAAACGTGAAGGTCTTTTGTGATAATTTCGTTTATCATCTTCAGCATCGGGGTGGGCAAACGGGCATGAATCAAATTATTTTGGGTTTTGGTATGCCCGCACTTGTTGTGAATTGCTTGATGACACGATTTGCAAATCGTCAAGCGCCTTGGTGGTTCGATGTGCTCCTCGTAGTGATCCACATACAAATTCTCGGTTCCCCCGCAGAGTTCGCACTCAATCATTTTTTCTTCCCCTCCCTAATCGGTTTATAAAGAATACACCCATCAGAGTACCGGATGTAGACGGCGTAGCGTTTTGTAACCTTGTCGCCGAGCGTCTGCCTCGCCTCCACTGGAAATGTCATAACAACAGAATCGGGATGCCCCACCTTGAAGGCCTTGACCGTTTTTATCAGGGCCCATTCCTCTTCTGTCATAACCAGTCTTAACCTCTTGTTATTGGTTCTTACCGTTATTAACACTTGTTATATGTTAGTAAATCTTTATAAGCATTTTGGTCTAAGTTAAAAACGCCTTTAGGAGATTTCAAGATGACTAGGCGAGGGGCGCGTTTCTGCCCTTTAGGAGCAACCGAGGCCTCGGAGGCTGAATGGGAGGCTTTCGATTGACACGCCCCATCGCTCAAGACAACCTATGTGATTACCCACTATTTAAACATTACAACAACGGCTGCCCCGACCTCCTCGACGCGAAAATCCTGCACATTTTGGTTCGCCACGCCCTAGCCTACCCCAAGACGTTCTTCGGTCTCTCGTCAACGAACCTCCTACGCGCCGTCCACGACCAAAGTATGCGGGGCAGCTCAAGGTGCTTCACCCTCAAAGAAATCGGCGAAGTACGGCGGGCTTTGCTCACCCTCGAGCGCGACGGGCATATTTATCATATCAAACGGTCAAAGCCCCGCTGGTTCCCGACCATTCACGCGATTACTGCCCATGCATTCGCCGCAGGGACGCAGACAACGCTTGGGCGGTGGCTGTAGATGGGCAACCCGAGCCGACCGCCGTGCCCAAATTGTGGTTCACGGCTTTGGATGGCTCATAGAAAGTTCGGGTTGATATGCCATAGATGCAAACTTAAGTTGGAGGTCGATAATCCGCGGCTTATTCTTCGGAGCGACTCCAATCTGGTCGACCTGCGGGCGACCAAAATCAGGATTTCAACTTTTCAAAAAGTGGCATCGCGGGGGGTGGTGGTGACGGGCAACTTGAGCCGACCATCGGAGCTCAGACGCCGACGTGGGATAGAGTTCAAGCGCAAGTTCGCGCTCATTCGGTGCAAGTGTAAAAATCATCTTATCGTCAGGCGCGGCCAGCAAACACGCTTATGCCCTAGGTGCGGCCGCCGTTCCTGGCTGTGGGGCTACCATGTGGTTCTCCAGTCCAACGATTTAAAGCTGCTTTCAAAGCTGCGGTGGGGGAAGGGGAATTACTATCGCCCTGACGGTTTCATCCCCGCTGACAAACTTCTCGCTCATAGCTCGCACACGGCAGAGGGGAGCGAGGCGCGGGATTATAGATCAAGGAGCCCAAAGCCGAAGCGAGTGACTGAGCTCGTTGCTACCTAGTGTTACAAGCCACCGACCGGCAGCGCCAAAGATTGCAACGGGGTTCGGAACGGCCTCCTTCCGCATGGCAGGGGGTCTAGCGAAGCGAAGAAGCGAAGAAGCTAAAAGATAGTAGTAGGAGCATGCTAAAGCTTTAGCAGTAGAGTGTTGTAACACCCAGTAACGATTTTTTCTCGATCGCGGCGAGGGACACACCCAAAAGTTTGTAACAATCGCCCCATAATGCAATTGGAGTTGACCCGAATGGCCTACTACTGCATGAAATACCTCCGCAGACTAACTAGAAGAGAGGTCGACGCCCACGGGTGCTTCCGCGTCAGGAAGGGCCGCAGAAAGGGAAAAAGATGTTTGAAGCTAGTTGTCACGCCAAGTTCGTGAGGTAAAGAAAAGACACACCCAAAAGTTAACGCCCAATTGGCTGCTTTCACCACGCCTTGGTCTTCACCGTCGCTATCAGGGTCCGGTTACACTCCGCGCACTTCACGAAGTCGCCGTAGATTGCGAAATGCTCACACCCGCAGTTCGGGCAGCGCTTTGGCCTAGGCGGGGGCTCTTTGTCGGCATCTTCCACGTCCACGCACCGACCCACCTATGGGCGGGCGCTATAAAAAGAGGGGGTTTGGGCCTACTCCGCCTTGGCGCACGGCTTCTTTTCAGGCACTTCTTGATCTTGGTGCGCGGCTTCTTTTTCGGATACTTGATACGGGGGCAAGGCTTCCTTTTCAGGCGATTCTTCCTTTTTCGGCGAGGCCGGGCACGGCACCTCTTTCAGGTACTTCTTGATCGCGCGGTTCACGAGCTTCCTGAGCGTAACACCTCTCCTCAGGGCTTCGTGCTTCACACCCTCGAGATTGTCAATATATATCGTCGTGTAGGCCATGCGAATCAAATTAGTTCGTTGCCCCAAATATTTATATGTTTCGAACTTGAGTTCCATAGCTGTTGTCCGCAACATTTAAATTTGGGTAGCCTGAGAGTGGAGACCACGAAGAAACAGTTTGACGTTTCTCCGGATAGTGTGTAAGAAAAAAAAGGAGTGTTAAGAAAATGGCGTACGGAAGATTCGGCGACCAAAGAAGGAGCTTTCCTCGCGAGATGCACAAGGCGACATGCGCCGATTGTGGCAAGGAGTGCGAGGTTCCCTTCAAGCCGACCGAGGGCAGACCTGTTTATTGCAGGGATTGCTTCCAGAAGCACCGACCAGAGAGACCATCGCGCTATTAGATGGACAGGTTCTGGCGGCTTTTCTCGTTGAAGCGATAAGTCCGTCCCATGAGGGCGGACATTTCTATTTTTTTCTTTGCCTGTTGTCCGCAATATTTAAATATGGGTTCAAACAAGGTTTTAGCGTAAAACAAAAGGGAGGAAACAAATGAAGCGAGAAATTGTTGGCCAAGGAGCAGCCGCATTGTTAGCAGCCGTACTCATAACAGCAATTGTCGCTGGCGCAGCAGTTTATTTCCTGATGCCAAAAGTGGAAGAGGAACCAGAGGAACCAGAGCCAACACCGTCGACAGAAGTACTTGTTTACCACTACTACACCGCTGGAGATGAAAAGGTAGCCATGGACGCTGTGATAGCCCTCTTCGAAGAAACATACCCCGACATAACTGTAATTGAGAACCCCGTTGCTAGTAGTGAAGCGATGGTGTCCATATTGGAAACGTTGTTTTACGCCGGAAAACCACCCGATGTCTTTATCTCCGCCGACCTGTGTAGAACCGCAGATTGGGTTAGAGCAGGTCTAATTCTGCCAGTGGACAATGTATGGGCGGAATTGGGCTTGGACGAGGCTCTGAATCCGGCTCTAGCCGGTATGTTTGCACTTACATACGAGGACAATCATTACGGAATCCCTGAACTTACTGGTTACGAGAGCGGCATCATTTACAACATGCACATCTTCGAAGATGTAGGGATAGATCCAGCGGACCTTACGACCGTTGATGCTCTCATGGATGCTTGCGCTGAAATAAAAGAGGCCGGTTACATTCCGTTTGCCATGGGGTCGAAATGGCTGTGGACCCTGAAATTCCCGTTTGTCGACGCGGTACTTCTGAAAGGTGGAGTAGACAAATACGAGGCATTCTATACTGGAAAAATCACGGCAGAGGACTCAGTAATTAGACAGGCGCTCGAATTCTTCGCAAGCACGGCAGAATACACCAATTCAGATCATGCAGCATTGACTTGGGATGAGGCGGGTGACTTGATAGTTACAAACGAAGCTGCAATGTATGTTCATGGTTCGTGGGCCGGAGGAATGCTTGCAGCAAAGGGATTCGAATGGGGAACAGACATGGGTATATTCGGGTTCCCTGGGATCGGAGACTACTTCGTGATGGACGGCAATCTGTGGTCAGTTCCACGCTTCTGTGAGCATCCAGATGCAGGGTTAAAATTCCTCGAGGTTGCAGGTAGCGTCGAGGCGCTTAGCCTAGAGCTTGTGCCCCGAGACTCAACCATTGCATGGCGCACGGATATACCCGCAGCAGGACTCGGTCCAATGACTACAGACATACTGGAAATACAGGCAGATGCGACATACTTTGTTCCGTCTCCACAGTGCATAGGCGGCACAGACACAGCTTTCGTGAATGGCGTACAGGATATTCTCCAAGCTTTGCTTATCGACGAGGATGTAGATGCGGCCGTAGCTTCGTTGGTGGACTTACATGACCTAGTATTTGGCGAGTAGTTAGGTCGTTCGAATGGAGCGAAAAACAAAATTTCTTCTTTTTCTTTTTTTGCTTCCCGCAGTTGTAGCCCTCGGGCTATACGCATACTATTTTAGTGCATGGAATTTCTCCATCTCTACGACAGATGCGAGGAGTTTGATATTCCCTGCTAAATTTATCGGCCTAGCTAATTATGAACGTTTCCTCGTTGATCCGGTATTTGGAACTGTTGTCAAAAACACCATAACATTTACCTTGCTTTTCATGGGCGGGACACTTTCACTGGGGTTGTTTCTTGCGATATTAATCGACCAAGGCATTAAGGGGGAGAAACTTTACAAAGTGATTATTCTTATCCCCATGGCCATGCCGATGGTCATTTCGGGAGTGCTTTGGAGCTGGATGTTCTCACCCAGAATGGGGGTCATAAATAGTCTCCTTATTACACTTCGCCTTGATTTTCTCACCCAACCTTGGACAACATCTACGAGTCAGGCTCTTTTCTGTGTAATCATAGCATACATCTGGGTTTTTACCGGGTTTGTTGCGCTATTGTATCTTGCAAACATACGCTCGCTTCCAAATGAACATAGTGAGTCTGCTCGTGTGGACGGAGCCTCAAAGTTTCAGTTGTACCGGCGTGTCATTATCCCACAGCTAAAACCTGCAACGGTGATGGCAGTTGCGATACTTTTTTTGAATTCGCTTGCTGCGTTCGATCTAGTCTGGACGTTGACGATGGGTGGGCCAGCGGGTTCATCAGACCTTTTAGGCACGTTAATGTATAAACAAACATTTCAATGGAACTTTTTCGGTTATGGGGCAGCAATAGCCCAAATCATGTTTCTAATTTCAGTGGTGGTAATGGTTCCATATCTTTGGAGATCCGTTAGAAGGTGAAAATGATGAATACCAGACGGTTCGCCCTTTATTTTGTCTTGATCTTCTTTGCAGTATTCATGTTGTTCCCCATCTACTCAATGGTGTCCACTTCATTCAAGACTATGCCAGAAATAGTGGGAAGCAGGTTGACCCCACCAACCCAGTTATATCTTGAAGCGTATGAAGACGCGTTCAGTAGCATTGGGAGACCCCTCCTAAACAGTGTCATAATCACCGTGCCTTCGGCTCTGATAGGCACTTTTCTGGGGTCGCTAACCGGGTACGTGTTTTCCAAGTTCCGTTTCCGGGGATCGGACGCTTTGTTTATACTCGTTGTGTTAGGCATGTATATCCCAGCTCAAGCGGTTTTGCTTCCAGTTGTGAAGTTCTCGGCAGATGTTGGGATATTCAACACTTATTTAGGGTTGATGTTGCCAATGATTGCTTTCAGCATTCCTTCGGCAACGCTTTTCTTCAGAAATTTTTACATGACCGTGCCTACGGAAATGATAGAAAGCGCTAGGGTGGACGGTTGTGGGATACCGGGTATTTACAGAAGGATAATCCTCCCGCTCTCTGGCATAACATTTGCCGTGGCAGTAATAATTAATTTCACGTGGATATGGAACAGCTTCCTCTGGGGGCTAGTTTTAACACAGGGGCCTGCGGTGCAACCCGTGATGGTCGCGGTTAATAACTTGCATGGAATGTACGTCGCGACGTGGAATGTGCAGATGGCTGGATCGTTGATGGCCGCACTCCCGACATTGGTGGTATACGCCCTCTTTGGCAGGTATATCGCGAGGGGAGTTCTTGCGCAAAGAAAATAGATTTGTTGAACGGGATCTAAAATGTCGAAAGTAACCTTGAATAATCTGACAAAGCGGTTCGGGAAAGTAGAGGCAGTAAAAAACGTGACCCTAAAGATTAAAGATGGGGAATTCGTTGCCTTGTTGGGGCCATCCGGTTGCGGAAAGACTACCACCCTTAGGTGTATTGCCGGCTTGGAGAAACCTAATGAGGGGAGTACCTACATCGGAGATAGAAACGTAACCAACCTTTCGCCGCCCGAGAGGAATGTGGCAATGGTCTTTCAGAGCTATGCGTTGTACCCCCATATGACAGCTTTCAATAACATAGCCTTCCCGCTTCAGATACGCAAAAGGCCTAAAGATGAAATAAGAAAAGAAGTAAAAAGGGTCGCGGAAATTCTTGAAATATCTGAGCTTCTGGGTCGTAAGCCAGGGGAGTTGAGCGGCGGGCAGTGCCAGAGGGTGGCTTTAGGCCGGGCGATTATCAGAAATCCAGCGGTTTTCCTGCTGGACGAGCCCCTAGCCAATCTGGATGCAAAACTCAGGATTTCCATGAGGGGGGAGCTTAAGAGACTACAAAAACGATTGGGGGTCACAACGATTTTCGTCACTCACGACCAGATAGAGGCAATGACCATGGCTGAGAGGATCGCGATAATGAACAACGGCGTGATAGAACAATTCGGCTCAACTGAGGAAATTTATCAACACCCAGCAAATACGTTCGTTGCCGGTTTTATCGGCACTCCGGCGATGAATTTGATGGAATGCAGTCTTGTGGAGAAAAATGGGGCATTCTCATTGGACTTCGATACCAACACCTTGCCTGTTCCGAGTTCTGTAGGGGGGGCGTTAATAGAAAAGATGAAAAGTTCGGATGTGGTCTTCGGCATCAGACCTGAGGATATCTCGATCCATGGAAAAAGCAAACCAAATT
>JABUBO010000517.1_pt1 | contig 12535 bp, 6 predicted proteins | sample 7240361 | NCBI WGS metagenome assembly JABUBO01 (sample SAMN07256346, study PRJNA390944) | subsurface metagenome | isolation source: Methane hydrate marine sediment | place: Pacific Ocean: Eastern North Pacific, ODP site
CTGTTGAGCCAGCTGTCCAGTTGCTCCGCCACAGCATTAGCAAATCGGATATCACCGCTGGCTCGATAGGCTCGGCCAAGCACTACGAATTGGTGATGGCGATTAGGTTCCCAGACAAACTTGCAGTCCCCTGCCTCTTTGACATCCCGGTAATCCAGAGATGCGCAATAAGTCATCGGCGTGTCCTGACCGCGCTTGTGGTCACGATTCCAGATAATCGGATCGCCAAGGTGTTTGTTCTTCATATCGAAAAAATCGAGCCGATGCGCTGCGGTTCGCTTAGCCCGAGCCAGCAGGGAATCATACCACCGCTTATCAACATCATCATTTGCCTTAAGCCATGCCATGTCACCAACAACCATATCACACACACGAAATCCGGGTCCTTCATCACAATCTTCTCCGTTCAAAAATACCGCAGGATTTCTCAATTGCTGCCGCCGACCAACGAAGAACCGGTCAGTACGATCGCGCAGCGATAACTGCAGACGCCAGGCGATCTCCCCTTGAGACATAACTTTAAGACGTCGATAATACCAACTAAGTGTTTGCATAGTGTTCGCTTGAAATATTTTCAAATGTCGTATGTTGAGGAGTTTTACATAACTCTAATTATCATGTTGAATTCGCTGGTCTACGTATATGGCTTTACCTCTGACGGAAAGGGGGAAAGCATCTACAATCTCGATTGTAAAAACAAGCTGGTCATTGAGGAGTTTGCGTCCCAGGTTACAATGTATTCGGTTAGCGTCTTCTTCGCCGAATCCATCAGTTCCTTCCAATGCTTCGTAGTAATCCTGGCAGAATGTTACGCTTTCCGCTAAGAGCGGTTCCGCAAATACTATCGCCTCTGGATCATGAGTTCTGATAAACGTTCCCGCCTTGAGAAACTCCGGGTTGCTGCATAGTCAAAGGGATGACCAGTTCTGGAGGAAACGACTCGAATCACATTCTTGTGTTTACACATGGAAACGGTGCTCTTAGTGATGATGATACGATGCCCATCCATGGACTCGGTGATGCCTTCCCCTAAATTCAGCACTGCGGACATGTCAACGAGCCGTCTTCAGCGCTCGGAGTGCCAATAACAGTAAACAACAAAGACTTGTCGACCGTTTCCTGCAGGAACGTTGTGAACAGTAGTTGCCCAGTGGTTCGAATCTGTTTAACTATCTCGGTCAACCCCACGCTCGTAGATCGGGATTCGGTACCCAAATCGGCAAGACAACCTCCCATCACCAATCCGATACAACCAAAACCGAGAACGCCCACTCCCATTTGAAAATGCCTCCAAATCTACTGATGGTTCTAAATCAATTCACTGGTCCTACCTCATGATACTGGTAAAGCTTTATTACGTTTATAAACATCAACGGCTGATTCCAGCACGTTGTTACGCTGCTCGGCCCAGTCCCGACGTTGAAGGTCGCTGACATGAACCGGATACAGAATATACTTCAAAACAGTCCAAACCTCGCTGGCCAGACACAAAGCCATCGCGGGTGTTTCGTCCAGCAAAGAGTAATGTATCCTTGTCCAGTTGTACAAATCCCGCCACAGCCATATCGAATATTGCAACATCTCTTCCAGATGAGAGCCAGCGTGGGTACGTCTTATCAGACGAGCCTGTTGTCCTCTTATCGTGCCGTTGAGTCGCTCCATATGAGAGGTATTGATCTTGCGGCCGATACCCAGCTTTTGAATACGCTTTTCGATTTCCTTCTTCTTGCCAAACAACGCCTTGCTCGATACCTTCAACAAATAGCCTCGGTTGTCTCGAATTTTCTTTACCACGCCCACCTGCAAATCCGGGGGTGGTTTGAGTCTGGGATGCTTGAATCTGCCTCTGGCGTTTTTGCGACGACCATGTTTGATACCCCCAAACACCTGCAAAATTGCTCGTGGGTACGGCAGATGATCGTCGATGAGAATCAGCGGAGGGTCCTTGTCTTTCGAATACACAGCTACCGAAGCAGTCAATTGCAAGGCAGTTTCGAGCGTTCTCGGACCAATGATAGATTCGAGCAGAAACCGGCTTTTCACAGCCAGAGCCGTATGAACCCACGTTTTGCCCTTTTTTTACTGCGGCCTTTACGCAGCTTTTTGGGGACCTTAACCAACTCAGTGTTACGTTTGCGTTTAACTGTTTTGCCGTGCAGTTCATCCATCTGTACAGCTTCGAGGGGCTTGTCAAGGTTCTCAAGTTGCAGACGATGGAAATCGGCGGCACGTTTGCCCGCTCTTTCCAGTAAACGCTGTACGGTGCGGGTATCAACTTCACAGATGTCTGCTGTTGCTTCAACAGAACAGCCATGGCCGAGACATTTGATAATGCGCACCACATCCGCTTCAGATAGCTTGGTGTATTGCATAAGTGAGCCTTCTCGCTCACTGAAACGTCTGCCGCAGGTTTTACAGTATAGCCGTCGGATGGCTTTGTCTTTTCCCATCCATTCAGCGATGGAAAGGTTGCCTGCATTGAAGCGGTTAAAGTCGGCACATTCACTGTTTGGACAGGCAAAGAAGGAAAGAGGCGAATTGTCCGGTTCAGGACTTGGTTGGTTTTTATGGCGTTTTTGTTTGGGCATATCGGGTCTCCTTGGCAAAATTGATAAGTTGTCCGATAATACATCGGCCAAATACGCCCCAAATGCCCATTTTTATAGTTTTTCTTTACCAATATCATGAGAGTGAGAACCAATTCACTCGTTTTCACGATAAAGGGTTTCACCAAAGTCTTTTCTATATTTTCGATCCCTCCATCTGAGGATAAGCATAAACAACGCTAATGCCCCATAAGGAAGGATAAACTCGACAATATTGCCTTCACCGCTGGCAGAGACCGAACAGCCACCTCCGCCGCCACCGCCAACAATAGCGGCAGCACTGCCGCCTCCTACGAGCAGGTAAAATGCCGTAAAGTGTGTGGTCTTGAATGAAAGAGCATGTAAAGATGAAGATATTGGTATATCCTGGATATCTGTTATCCCCTGTTGACTAAGCGCCCCTGTCAGCAAGTTAAACCAATATGGTGTCACCGAACTGTCAGAACTAGAGAAGGCATACGGTATTGTGATCGTAACCGGCTGGCTGAACTGGATTCCACTGGGACCAAAATCGTAACCACCCAAACACGGTGCGGGAAATGCCAGCGGGTTCGCAATTTTTGAAACTGTAATAGTTACATCATACGAACATGCCCCCCCAGGCACCACGACGGAGACATCGTCGAGGATGGTTATGGCTGGGGGATCGGTTCCCACTGTTGTGCTGCTGGAAGCGGAAGCAGTAACAAGTTCCGATGCCAGTGCGACAGGTTCTATAAAAGTGCTTCCGGCGTAATAGATATCAGTGTTCGTACTTCCGCTATCAGCCCATATAAGATATGGATAGCTATATTCGTCTATTCCTATTGCCGGTTCGCCCTGGTCTGCGTTTGAACCACTATCACCTACGAAAACATTTGTTCCAGAACCGGCACTCAACTCAGCAAAGTACAAGTCTGTATCTGTATTCCGCCAATCCTGCCAGCAGGCAAAAACTTTCAAATTATCACCTGTGCTGCCTGTGACTGCAATCGTCGGCTCTAATTGATCGGCGCCGGAGCTATCATCGATAATACTACTGCCGGTCAAAGGACTGCCCGGTAAACCATCCAATGATGCATAGTATATGTCATTGTCGCCGGGTGTATCATCAACCCACAATAAGTGCAAAATTGACCCTGCGGATTCGGCGGCAATTGCTGGACTCGACTGGTTGTTCGTATTGCTTACTATTGCCACATTCGTCCAGGGATTATTTGAGGCCGCTCCATAAATGTCGCTTGAGCCATTGCGCATATCCGTCCATACTACGTAAATCGTATTGTCAGAGTCTGCGGCAACGGCCGGCTCGACCTGGTTGGAACTATTAGAGGTGATTTGTGAGACCGTTGGTGTTGCAAAGCCGTTACTCGATGTCGCTATACAGATATCCTGATTGCCCGCGCGATCGTCCTGCCAGGCAACGTATGCATAATTCGGAGACCGACTGTCAACAACTATCGCAGGATTGATCTGATTATCTTCATTCGGGTCATTAACCCTTGTCTCAGCAGACCAGCTTGTTCCGTCAACTGAGGTCGATACGTATATGTCCCATTCTCCTTGATTATTGTCGTCGGCTTGTCTATTGTCCTGCCAGACAACGTACAACTTATCATCTGTGCCCAGCGAGATAGCAGGATTCGCCTGGTCGGAGCTGTTACTTCTAATTTGGACACTGCTGTCGAAGGCATCCGCCCCTGCGGTGAGTTTGGCGACATAAACATTCCTGCTTCCGACCGGCCCGGTGTGCCAGACCGCCCAGATATTGCCATCCGTGTCACACACCGTTACGGGCCTGTCACTATTGAGATTATCCAAGCCTGAGCTGGCCTGCTTGTTTTGACCGAATGAGCGCATCTCGGTCGTGAAGAAATAGGACTCCTGGGTCATTGCAATTCCGCCCAGGTCGGCGGCATCTACGGTGACCGTCTTGATCTCGTCGAAGTCAAAGGACTGGCTCGACTGGTAGGCATAGGTGAAATCGGCCGGGGTGCCGATTCTGCGGCAAATGCCGGTTGCGCTGCTGTATTCTGAGCTATCGCCCGTATATATGGTATCTCCATCGAGCGTGATAGTTACGCTGCCGGCAGCAACGCCAATGCCGGCATCAGTGACGTGTAGAATTATCAGGCTGTTCAACGGTGCCTGTATGGAGTCAGCAGCCGGTTTGTAGTTCGTGACCGTTGGAGCAATTCCATCTGGATCACCAAAATTTGCCTGAATTGTATAGGCTGCATCGACTGTAACTGTAGTGCCGGCTGCATTCGGATTTGCAACCTTATCTGCAGCTACAGCCGTTCCTGTCCAGTTTACGAAGTAACTACTGCCACCAGCCGTCGCCTGGATCGGGACATCAGTCCCATAATCGTACAGGAAGTCTCCTTCTCCTGGATCAGTTACCGTGCCACCACCTGCCGATGAGATCGTCAAGGTGTGCTGGTCGATGGCGAAATTTGCTTGAATCGCATAGGCCGCATCCATTGTGACTGTAGTGCTGGCGGCATTCGCGTTAGCAACCTTGCCTGCGCCCACAGCCGTTCCTGTCCAGTTCACAAAGTGGTAGTTAGCCGCAGGAGCGGCTACTACTGAAGCTACTGTCCCGTGATCATACTGATAAGTCCCCTCTCCCGGCGTGGTCACGCTACCTCCCGATGTCGAGGTTATCATAAGGTCGCGTTGGTCGATGGCGAAATTTGCCTGAATTGCATAGTCGGCATCCATCGTAACCGTTGTGGCGGCCGAATCCGGATCAGCCACCTGACCCGCACCAGTGCCTGTCCAGTTCACAAAGTGATAATTCTGATCAGCCGTAGCCTGGATCGGGACAACCTCATCATCGTACAGGAAGAGTCCTTCGCCCGGATTAGATACCGAGCCACCGGTTGTCGAGGAGATCGTCAATGTGTTCAGGTCTGTGTCGAAAACTGCCTGAATTGTATAGGCTGCATCTACTGTGACTGTAGTGCTGGCGGCACTCGCGTTAGCAACCTTACCTGCGTCCACAGCCGTTCCTGTCCAGTTCACAAAGTAATAATATTCATCAGCTGTCGCCTCGATCGAGACAACAGTCCCATCATCGTATGGGAACGAGCCTTCGCCTGGATTAGTTACCGAGCCACCTATCGTTGAGGAAAGAAACAGAGCAGGTCCTTGCACATACTCATAAGCACCAATATCCCAAGCTCCTGTTCTCGGCTTCCCTTCTATATCCTTTCTTATGTCTATCCCGTACAACTCCTCAAATCGGTCAAACACTTCTTGCGCAACTCCAGATGATGTCCCCGCATCTATAGCAGGGCTTGCCGGCTGTAAATGAAAATCGCCATTAGTTGCATCAACAAATTGAGGGTCTGCGTCTATGCAATTAACACACCCTGTATCTATAATCCTTGGCTCCTGAAATAAGTTATTGCTCACAACAGCATCATCTTTATAATCCTCACCTAAATTGATATGGGCCCCACCTGAATCACTCAAATTCCCAAAAATATTATTTACAATCGTTGTTGTACCGCCAGCTCCATGCCCAATCCTTATACCATTATCCACGTTATACATTGTATTACCAACATGATAGGTGTCTTCAGGTGTCGAGATAGAAAAGGCTTCTCCCTGTATATCGTGAACAATATTTCCTATGAAGTAAGTATCCCGAGAGAGTCCTCCTGCACGGAATGCTGATAATGCAGCATCATACATTTCATTATAAATATACCAGGACCTTATTGCGCCTCTTTCTTCAGGAGGTTCACTATAACCCTCATGTGTAACAGTTATAAATCCGTTTGAACTTGGATTGCGGATAGGATAATCATACATTGTATTCTGAGAAACAATAACATCTGTAACATCTTTCAAATCAACCGCATTTTCCCCATCACCGTGCATCTCGTTTCTTCCTATATATATGTGGCTGGTGGTATGCGCTGCTGTATGCCCTCCTAAAAATGAATCTCCGCCGTTATGATGTATATGATTGTCCACAACCCAGATATAGTGATTAGGACCCCCGTTAACAGCAACACCCGCCCGATCATCTTCCCAAAGAGCATAAGCATCTCCATGATGATGTATGTGATTATTATAAACAACAATATAATCTGAATAAGGATTTATAAAAACGCCTCCACCCTCTATTTCGAAATTTCTAATTGATAAATGGTCATGACTTGGTTCAGCCCATAATGAGGGTAAAATCCTAACGCTTATTTTTTGATTGTTCATATAAAGATTTTCTAAAATTGCATACCTGCCCATAAGAATAATTTCTAGTTCTTCGAGCTCTGTTTTACTCTCTTCGCCACGTATAAAGATTGGCATATCTGCAGTCCCATTTACCACTATACTAATCCTATCAATATAACTATAAGGCCCCCCATGCACCTCAACAACACTTCCGGCAGGAAAACCGGCAGGTAAATTCAATGGAATAGTCAACCTCGGCTTGGCCGCAGTTCCATAGGGATTGCTACTATCTGTAGCGTTAGGATGGGTGTTATCCACATAATGGGTGTAAAAGCCGTCTTCTGCGTTCTGGGTATAGGTTAGCTCAGGACTCCTGTTGGCCGGGTCATCATACATCCGATATGTTTCAAAGATCCCGAACTCCGGTGCAGGTATTCCTATTGGAGGCTGCCATGTGTCAAAGTTGGCAGTGATGGTTTTGTCACTATCCATCTTAAGGTTTAAAACAAGCCTTTTTCCTTGGGCATCCCCAGCCCAGCCAGCAAAGTAATAGCCTGTATCTGGTTTAGGTCTAAGCTCAACTACCTCACCGACATCATATTGAGCTTTATCCGGAGTAGCTGTTACTGAACCATTATTCGCAGTTATTGTTAAAGTAACGGCTTGACATTTACGGGCAGAAAGAAAACTAACCATGATCACGGCAAAGATTAGTCCGAGAATACGATAACTTTTTTGATATTTTGTCTTTGAAAATGACATATTATCACACTCCATAACTATCTACCCAAGTAAACTTTGGCCATAGTGGCAATTGGAATCCTCATTCATCATTATCACTCTACCTAAACTATAAATAATAAATGTTGAATTTGAAAATATCATTTTTTCTTCTTTCTAACCAGTGCCATCTATTATGTCAATCGTAACGTTTTTATCGGAATTTGTGACATTTCAAGTGGCTGAATCAGTCGAGCAGCCAGAATCAGATCCCAACTGCTAAAAATGAGTATCAGGAAACTTGTTGCTCCTTTGGATTCTCAATTTTCATCATTTGCTACGCCTTTATCTACTTAATAGCATGCTTAGATTCACCTATTTCAAACATGCACACCAGGGACATATTGCCTTCACAAGTGCAGCGGCCAACAAGTGTTGTGCCTGGCTCTTTACGATGATAACCTCGGCTGACCCACCCGCAAATTGGATCCTCACTGCCATTGAACGACTCGATCCGGAGGCGTCGATCAAATTCGACTTCAACCGTTCCCGGCCCGATATCCACAAGATAACGATTCTCATCTGCCGGATTTACCCCACAATGCTCTGCAAAATGAAAAAATATCTCTATATCGTGTTTTGCACCGGCGTTTATTTCATCACGTACTATAAGCTTGCGATTCCGGCCATCGAGTTTAAGCATACGCTTGTGGATAACGGGATCTTTTATTTGAGTATAGCCATCATGCTCGCCAACGACTTTGCCCCCGGCATCCGTTGGCTCCCAACTCAGGCAGTGTGTTCTTGCTCGCCTGCCCCATAAAAAAAGCCCCAGCATCTCAGACTGGTTTCGTCTGTCAATGACGATGGTGTTGTGCGCTGCCGTGCTGCGAAAATACTCCCGCCATTTCGGATAGCTGAAGTAATCGTACGTTCCCGGATCAACCAGCACATCCTTTCCAAACGCCCGTAGGGTGAAACTCAAGGCATCTGCATGTCCATGTCCGGCAAGTGGTTCCATCCCCAATGGACCACAATCAAATACCACGCTGATACGATCCGGCGAATCAAACTCACCATGTTGCAGCAGATAATAACCGCTATCCTTAAAAGCACAGGAAGTTATTGTTTTATTTTGTGACTCCGGGATAGTCTTGAAAATTTGACATCCCGATTCGCCCAGCAGCCATTCGACCGGTTCGGCATAGCTGCCCGCCCAGGCCTTGAAATCCGCCCGGCCGTACAGTGCAGCTCCAACCGCCAACCACTGCCGGATATCATGTGGATCATGTCCCAGATCCAGGACATAGCCGTCATCGCAATCGCCAAACAAGGGCAGATTGTCGCCGCCCTCACTTAGGATTCCAAGAAATTCGAACATTTTTTCCAGGCGCGACCAGTACGATTCCGGCATATCCTGCCCGGCTGCACGTGCTGTGATACCGGCAATAACAAAGAACTGCAGCACAAAAAAATGATATCCGACAGCCTGTTCCACAGAGCCGCCATCAGGAAATGTCTGGTTAAGGATTTCACGACAGAGAATTTCCCGGCTCCGGGCTTGCCATTTTGATGCGTTCCTGAGATTCTTGAAGTAACTTGCTGCCACAAACACTCCTGACGCCTCGCCGATAAGATGATTACCCGCGGAAGAGCCGCGTGAATACTTCCTGTCTATTTCCCAGATATGTCGCGCTACGCAGTCCAATATTCGATGTCGTAGCTGGTCATCGATAGCTCCCGATTCCTGGATCAGATCTATATCCCATACCCAGTTAATGAGCCTTATCCCGAGTTCCAGGCCGCTGCGCCAGTTCATCCCGAGACCAAAGGGATTCTGTTTAAGCCAACTGTCGATTTGCTCCGCCACTGCATTGGCGAAACGGATATTCCCGCTGGCTCGATAGGCCCGGCCGAGCACTACAAGCTGGTGATGGCGATTAGGTTCCCAGACAAACTTGCAATCCCCCGCCTCATTAACATCGCGATAATCCAGAGCAGCACTAAAGATCATCGGCGTGTCCTGACCGCGTTTGTGGTCTCGATTCCAGATAATAGGATCGCCAAGGTGCTTACCCTGCAGGTCGAAAAAATCGAGCCGATGCTCTGCGATTTGCTCCGCCTTGGCCATAAGAGAATCGTACCACTCCCCTTCCTCTCTTCCTCCCTTCTTATTATCTTTCCCAAACCCAACGGCCCCATCGCACACGCCATGGCCCACATCGCTGCCGTTTCCATTCAGGATCGCCGAAGGTTTTCTCAGCCGCTGCCGCCGACAAACAAGAAACCGGTCGGCACGATCACGCACCGACGACTGCATGCGCCAGGCAATCTCCCCCGCAGTCATAACTCTTACGCGTCGATAATACCAGTCAAGTGTTTGCATAGGTAGACCTTATGACTATTAGCGGCTTATCAAAACAAAATGAACGGGACAGAAAAAGCTAACCAATCTTTCCAAGCCTGGAGCAAGTCGGAAAGCCGGCAGAATGTGCTTAGCCACACTATACATATGGGGAAACATCAATGAGAACTTGCTGGTGCTTAGAAAATCCTCCACTCCGGGGGGAATGCCTGTAATGGAGACCTTTTTGTACTTACATGTTGACTTTAGCAAACGCAGAAATCCCCTTCGCGAAAACAAGAATGTCTCCCATTCGGACCCCAATCTGTTGAGAACAATTTTCTTTTGGCGGGCAGTTGAAAAATAACCAAGGCCCCAAATCCCTGTGTGCGATTCCGGTAGCACAGAGAAACGATTGGGATAAAACAGAAAAACCCACGCAGACTCACCTAAGCATCGCGAACATTCGCGCAAAAAGTCGCCTGGAATTCGCATATGCTCAATGGCTCCACTGCAGTTAATTCCATCTATGCACCCTGGACGCAGAGGCAGAGATTCCGCCTCTGCGAGAACCAGCGTCGCATTGACAATGCCTTGCTCTTCTAAGAGTTTCTTTGTTATCAGAAGGCTAAAAACGGATACATCCAATCCTATCGCCTCTTTCGCGAGACATGCCAAGTGAAGCAGATCCCGGCCCCAACCGCAACCCACATCAACCAGATGCCCAATGTCAACAGAGGAGTCCTGCTGTTGAAGTCTGCTCTTGAGCACGGATAGATGACGCCCGCCCCGAGTCTTATATGTGGCAAGATGGGCCTGTTCATCAATATCCCACATTTTGAAATCGGCAGGCGATTTCCCTCTGGCCAAGGCTCTCTGCCTAAGTCCAGAAAATCGCAATCGGACCATATCTTCATATGTCAGCTTGTCCCAATTCTCTCGAAATGTTCTGGCCAAGACCATTTGGTTTTTGCTATCTTCGTAACGTAACCTGAAATCAGGGAACCCAAGAACATTGTTGAAGCGCTTGCCGCATGGCTCGCAAGAGGAGCCACCATCTTCGATTTTCAAATCCCCTTTGCATTTGGGGCATACCCAGCCAGAGAAATCAACCTGCTTTGGAAATGTCATTGTTTGTTGCTCCGATCATTATTTGTGCAAGTTTCGTACAACCTACCCTCACCAAGCTTTTAACTGCAGAATGTAGTCAAATCGAAAACATTCAAACGGTCTTCCATCAGATCCGCAGAGAACATTCGCCTTCGTGTCCTCCTCTTGAGCACAATCCTAACAAATCCGTTTAATTCGTTGATCAACATATATGGCCTTGCCCCTGGCGTAAAGGGGGATATCTTCGGTGAGTTCGATGGTAAAAGTGAGCTGGCAATCGAGTTTGCGGCCCAGGTTCCGATGTATTCGGTCAGCATCATCTTCACTGAATCCATCGGCCGGCACGATGCGCAAGACAGCATGGCCCGGCTTTTCTTGCATGAATTGGAACTGCCTGACGCGCATAAATGTATCATCGTGCATATTCAGGGCAGTCCACGAGATCTCAGAGCCATCTGCGGCGATCAGGACTTCCTGAGTTCGGTGACCGAGGATGTCGCGGATGATAGTGTGCTCACGTCCGCATCCCTTGCAACGATCACCGACGAACGTAGCCCAGTCTCCGGTTCGGTATCGGATGAATGGCATTACGGTGTTGATGAATCCCGTCCCGACAACCTCTCCCCGTTGCCCCGGCGTAGTCACCGGATTGCCGTCATCGTCGAGTAGTTCGAAGTAGCCATAAGTTGGCCAAACATGATAATCATCCGACTTTTCGCAACTCGCGGCAAGGACAACCTTCTCCGATTGACCGTAACTGGAAAAATAGCGACAGCCGAAGACCTCCTCGACCATATGCCGCTGCTCGGAGTATACGATTTCGGATTCGGCAATGATACCGCGGATGTTACCCGGCAGGCGGGCGCCGGCACGACGACAAGAACGGGCCAGGGCAGCGACAGTGGATGGATAGACATGCAAAAAACACGGTCCGATCGTAGCTATATGCTCCAGATAACAAGCCATGTTCTCGTCCGACATGTGAAAGCTACTGTAATAATGGTTCCGGAGAACCGGGTCATGTTCATGGCGAAATCCGTTCCGATCTGCCTGCACCACTCGACCGCGTAGCACAACCATGGGCATCCCTAATTTGTAGCCAGCCCTATCCCAACTGGCAACAAGATAGCTATACTCCGCTGCAGACCTGTCAGCATTCATATACAAACGCAATGGCACACCGCTGGTGCCGGCTGTAGTCCCACTCTCCACATCTCTGGCCATAATACTCTTTGTGCACATATCCGAAAGATTCTCAATAACACGATCCCTGTCAATCGTTGGAAGCTGATTCATGTTATCGAGGGACTTTAGATCTCGTGGATAGAATCCAACTAAGTCAAACATACGACGATAAAACTTGGTCTTTTCGTAGGCGAGTTTTAGAATCTCACGCAATTTGTTCAATTGACACTCACGGGCACGCTCGGCTGACCACCACTGCGCGTCACGAACGAACTTGAGGTTGTCCCTGAAACTCTTGCCTAACAACCATTCCGGAGGGATCAAACCTAACCCTCTTCCCAATGTTGATTTCAACAAGCGGGGCGCTCTTTCCCACAGATTCTTTTTTGACAGTACTTTTTTC
>JABUBO010000518.1_pt1 | contig 12527 bp, 12 predicted proteins | sample 7240361 | NCBI WGS metagenome assembly JABUBO01 (sample SAMN07256346, study PRJNA390944) | subsurface metagenome | isolation source: Methane hydrate marine sediment | place: Pacific Ocean: Eastern North Pacific, ODP site
CAACCAGAGGCTGAAGGCGCTTCAGCTCCTTCTCATTAGAATCAATTAGACCACCAAGCCACTTAAACATCCTCTATTATTCCCCTGAACTAATTCAGACAGACTGTAACCAGATGAGCGAGCATACCCATAAGGCAAGAAATATTCCCGGCACAATCCAGGTGTATATTATTCTATTCTTAATCTTGAATAACCCCACATGCTCTTTAACAGAGCTAGGAAGCATGTCCATCTCTCTGGTGTCCATCTTCCTCTTCTCCCTCATGTAATCAAAACTACTCCCGTTCTTTTCAAGCCATTCCTCACACTTCGTCCAAAAATTTAGGCCCTTCTTAGTACGTCCGTTAGAAAAAATAGCGAAGAGACACAATAAAAGGCCAAGAATAGGTATAGCGGTGCAAAGTATCCGAGAAATTGGAAAAAACTGAAGTAGCATGACAAAGCCCAGAAATAGGATTGAACTACCTGCAAGGAATGCAAAACTTCTCTCTCCCATTAATCGGTCGTCATTTGTGTGTCGCTGTAGCAATATATTGTAAGCCCTCACCTCATCCTCATGCTGATTTTCTTCATAACGTCTCCTCCCGTCAGAAACTCCTTCTCGCGAGCTTACTCAAACATAGCACCGACAGACAAGCCGGTGTGAATACGGTGGATAGCTTCGCCAAGAAGCGGAGCTATAGGCAAGACGGTAATCTTATCCAACTTCTTATTGCCAATAACAGGTATAGTATCGGTAACTACTACCTCCTTTACCGGGCAGGAGGCTATTCTCTGAATAGCAGGGCCTGAGAAGACAGGATGAGTGCAGCAAGCATAAACCTCGCTGGCGCCATACTCCGAAAGAGTATTTACCGCACCAACTAAAGAGGCAGCAGTGTCAATCTCATCATCCACAGTCAAGGCACGCATTCCTTGAACTTCACCAATCACATTAAGGGTTTCAGTAGCTCCAGTATTTCCCAATCGCCTCTTTTCAATGATAGCCAGAGGGGCTCCAAGGTTAGCAGCCATATCGCGGGCACGCTTGGAGATGCCAATATCAGTAGCTACTACCACTAAATTATCCAAAGCTTTTTCCTTGAAGTATTGGTTAAGAATAGACAATGTGGTTAGCTCATCAACCGGTATGGTGAAGAAACCCTGAATTTGAGGGGCATGGAGATCCATCGTGAGCAGTCTATTAGCTCCAGCGGTAGTAATCAAATCAGCAATCAAGCGAGCGGTAATAGGCACTCGAGGCTGGTCTTTCTTATCAGTGCGACCATAGCCATAGTAGGGAAGGACAGCGGTAATTCGCCCTGCTGAAGCCCGCCTGAAGGCATCAAGCATAATAAGAAGCTCAATCAAGCTTTTATTAACCGGGGAGCAAATGGGCTGAATCACGAAAACATCTCGCTGGCGGACATTCTCCAGGATGCGAACAAAGATATTCTCATTAGAAAATTCAAAAACATCAACTTCGCCTAGAGGTATACCTAAATAATCGCATACAGACTTTGCTAAAGCAGGGTAGGCATTGCCGGTGAAAACTTTGAGTTCATCCATTGTTATTAGCTCCCTCCAAATACAAAAATGCTAAATTAATTATAGCATGAAGCCGCTTCTATTTCTTAATAATTAACAGTATTTTGAGGGCAAGGAGATTAAGAGGGAGCATTACTTCAGGCGCTGGGGCGCCTTAATTGCAAATGAGCAACCTAAAGCTATAAAGAGTACTATCACCCCTATGATAATGGCAATACTGTAGCTTCCCCTGGTGTCATAAATATAGCCAGCTAATAATGGACCAATTGCCCCACCAATACCAGTAGCCAACATTATTGCCCCATAGATAGTGCCATGGGATTTCGTGCCAAACCAGTCAGCGACCACTGCCGGGAACAAGGGAACATAGCTTCCTTGGCCAAAGCCAAAGATAGCAGCAAAGAGATAAAACTGCCATGGTTGCCTCGCTTCTATCAGCCACAGCATCATCACCGCCATTAAAAGGTAAGCGACGAAGAAGCATCCCTTCCTTCCAATTCTGTCTGAAAGACTGCCTATCACTATCCTGCCTGCAATGCTAGTTCCCCCTACAAGGCCTAGAGCAGTGGCAGCAGTCATTTCTGCGATACCGAAATCAATGGCATATGCCTTTAAATGAACCATCACCATCTGCACTACGAAGGAAAGGAGGACATACATGGTAAATAAGAGCCAAAATGCCTTTGTTTTGGTCGCTTGTTTAAAGGTGAAATCAACCGTGGATAGCAAATTATTATGTTTACTCCCCTCCGCCATTTCGTTTATACCATAGGGAAGGAGTCCTTTCTCTGATGGGTGAAGCCTCATCAATCGAGAAATAGGAAGGCCTATGACTAGAAGAATGCCAGCGATGAGCAAGTAAGAATTACGCCAGTCAAATTTGAAGATAAGCAACTGGGCAAGGGGTACCAAAGCCAATGCCCCCATTCCTATTCCAACCACAGTGAGACCCAATGCCATCCCTCTCCTTGCTACAAACCAGTGGGATACTGTGGAAACTACAGGCACAAGACCAAAGCCCATTCCCGTGCCTACAACAATGCCATAGAATATATAAAGTTGCCTAGGTGCATTTATGATGGACATCAAAGCATAGCCAGCGCTCAGGGCAATGATAGAGATGGCAAGCGTTAGCCGAGGCCCATATCTGTCATTCAACCTGCCTGCCGGCAAGTAGATAACACTATGCCAAAGAAAACCTAAAGAATAAGCTCCAGAGACCATAGTCCTCGTCCAGTCCAAATCTGTGCATAGTTCGGTGAAAAAGACGCCGTAGGAATACTGAAACCCCCACTCTAAAAACAAAATTAGGCAGCCAGCAGCTACTATTACCCAGCCGTAGAAAATCCCTGTTTGTGATTTACTAGCCATATTCAGCTCTATCCGAGAGATAATATAGTAAGGCCAGCTATATTAAAATAAAAGGCTAGCCTTGCGGAGAAAGAGATGCCTTATGCCATCCCAGGTATGGGGAAATGCTGGCATATTTCTTTTACCTCTTCATGGACTTGCTTCTCAACACGTTTTTCACCAAGAAAGGAATGAACCTATACCACTTTCCTGAGAAGCTAACCTTGCGCCGTGGGTAAGATGTCCACTATAGCTGAGACTCATGCCCATGACAACATCCCCATGTTCTAATAGAGCTAAATAAGCAGCCATGTTAGCCTGACTGTCACTATGGGGTGGGACATTAGCATGTTCAGCTTTGAATAGCTTCTTAGCCCTCTCAATAGCTAAATTTTCAACTGCGTCTATATAGGCACAACCAACATAATAACGACGCCCAAGATATCCTCTTCAGCATATTTGTCGTCATGAGGCAACCTTGAGCTTCAAGTACTGCTCAGTCAGTATGGTTTTCCGAGGCAATGAGATCTATAATGCCTGCCTGTCTTTTTGCCTCCAACTCTAAAATTTGAGCTACTTCTCTATCATGCTGTGCGACGAAGGACATAGCTTCCACTTTCATGTTTATGCCATAATACTACTCCTCCTCATCGTCGGTCAATAAGAGAGCTGACAAAAAGATATACTATTGTCGTTGACAGACCATATTTAAAGTGGTACATTTTCATTGTTTAGCAGTCACAGAAGGAGAGTGCTAAATGGCGCTGGGAGAAAGAAAAGAGGCAATTCTGAAGATAATAGTTAATGAGTATATTGCTGGAGCAATGCCCATAGCTTCAAAGGATATTGCCTACAATTATAACTTGAAAGTAAGCCCAGCTACTGTGCGAAATGATGTGGCATACTTAGAGGAACAGGATTATGTCATGCGCCCTCATCCTTCGGCTGGCACTATGCCCACAGACAAAGCTTACCGCCATTATGTAGAAACGCTAAGCTGGGATGTTGAGCTTCCTCCAATAGAGCAAGATCTGCTTTACGAGCTACTCCGAGAAGCAAAGGAGGAGACCGAGCAATGGCTAAAACTGGCAGCGGTGCTTTTGGCACGTTTCGTTCGCAATGTAGCTGTGATAACCTTACCTAAAGCACCCCAATGTCGCTTTAAGCGCCTAGATTTAGTAGCCCTACAAGATTTTGTAGCTTTGCTAATCTTGGTTCTGTACGAGGCAAGGGTTAGGCAAAAAATTCTGTCTTTCAATAAAAGGATTACCCAAGATGACTTAACAATGTTAGCTAACAAGCTCAACTCTGTTTACGCTGGGATGACTAATAGTGAAATATTGGCGAAGAAAACAGAGTTCTCTCCTGAGGAAAGGCAAGTAACTGCGTGTGTAGTAGATACGATGGCTACTGAAGATAAGCTGGAACATGGTAAGCCTTTCCTCGAGGGATTACATTTAATGCTAAGTCAGCCCGAGTTCGCCCAGAATCCTAGAATGCTTAGCTTACTAGAATTACTAGAAGAGGGGGATTGGCTGGGAAACATACCTCGCCCAGAACTCGATAAAAGAGAGCTAAGGATAATCATTGGCAAGGAAAATCCAGATGAAGCACTGCAAGACTTGAGCTTGATAATCGCTGAATATGGAATTCCTGATAAAGCAAGGGGCATTGTTGGTGTGGTTGGCCCAAAGCGAATGGACTATGCTAGAGCAATCTCTTCGGTTAACTGCCTTTCATCATTGCTAACTGAATCAGTAGCGGAGTATATCTAGAGGAGGTTTAACGTTGGCAGAAAGGGAGAAGTCGTCCAACAATAAGCCAACCGAAACGGGAGTTGAGCAAGTAGAGGATATAGAAGCGCTGAAGCAATCTTTGGCAGAGGAAAAGGAGAATGCAGAGAAGTATTTAGCTAACTGGCAAAGGACTCAAGCAGATTTTATTAACTATAAGAAACGTGCTGAGCAGGAAAAAATAGAGACGATCGAATTTGCCAATAGCACCCTCATCCTAAACTTGCTAACTATAATAGACGATTTGGAAAGGGCTTTTGACTCATTGCCAGCCCAGCTTACCGGATTCAATTGGATTGATGGCATCAAGCTCATCTATAATAAGCTTAAGGCGACCCTAGAAGCACAAGGGTTAGCTGAAATTAAGGCTAAGGGAGAGCCATTCGATCCCTATCTCCATGAAGCAGTAATGCGCCAGGAAGGGGAAGAGGGAATAGTCATTGAGGAAATCCAGAAGGGTTATAAGTTGAAGAACAAAGTAATTCGCCCTAGTATGGTAATAGTAGGCAGGGGAGAGGAGCAGCCAAGCCAAAAGGAGGAATAGATATGGGTAGAGCAGTAGGCATTGATTTAGGCACAACATTGAGCGCAGTAGCGGTTATGGAGAGCGGCGAGCCTAAAATCATACCTAGCGCTGAAGGTGGGAATCTTGTTCCTTCAGTAGTAGCGATAAGTAAGACTGGAGAGAGATTGATAGGAGAAATAGCTAAGCGTCAAGCAGTGGTCAACCCTGAGAACACTATCTTTAGCATAAAGCGCCTTATCGGGCGCAAGTTTAAATCTGATACAGTCCAGTACGATATAAAGCGCTTGCCTTATAAGATTACTGAGGCTCCCAATGGCGATTGCCGAGTAGTAATGGGGGATAAGGAGTATAGCCCTCAAGAACTCTCAGCCATGATACTACAAAAATTAAAAACCGATGCCGAGGCTTATCTTGGGGAAAAGGTTCCCGATGCTGTGATCACCGTGCCAGCTCATTTTAATGATAGCCAGCGGCAGGCAACTAAAACTGCCGGTGAGATAGCTGGGCTTAACGTTCTGCGTATTATCAATGAGCCTACAGCATCATCTCTAGCCTATGGGATGGACAAGAAAAAGGAGGAGAAGATCGCTGTCTACGACCTTGGTGGCGGCACCTTCGATATCTCTATCATTGATGTATGGAAGGAGGGCGGTCTGGAAGTTAAGTCAACCAACGGCGATACTCATCTTGGCGGCGATGATATTGACCAAAGGATTATGGATTGGGTATGCGATGAATTTAAGAAAGAGCAAGGCATTGACTTAAGGCAAGACAGGATGGCATTACAACGCATAAAGGATGCTGCCGAAAAGGCAAAGAAGGAGCTATCCACAGTGGCTCAAACAGAGATAAGCCTTCCTTTCATCACCGCCGACACCACTGGCCCTAAGCACCTTAGCATGATGTTAACTCGCGCTAAGTTGGAGCAATTATCAGGTGACCTGATAGAGAGGAGCATTGGACCCTGCCGCCAAGCCTTAACCGATGCCAAGCTCACAGTGGCTCAAATCAATGAGGTCATTCTAGTCGGCGGTCAAACAAGGATGCCCAAGGTTCAGGAAAGTTTAAGGCAATTCTTTGGCAGAGAGCCCGTCAAGGGAATCAATCCTGATGAGGCAGTAGCTTTAGGCGCTGCTATTCAGGCTGGAGTGCTTAAGGGTGAAGTGGGAGAGATTCTCCTCCTTGATGTTACTCCGCTTACTTTGGGTATAGAGACCCTGGGAGGAGTAGCCACATCTCTTATTCCTCGCAACACCACTATTCCCACCTCCAAGAGCCAGATTTTCAGCACCGCTAGTGATAATCAGCCAAGCGTGGAAATACATGTTCTCCAAGGGGAGCGGCCCATGGCAGCAGACAACCGAACTTTGGGACGCTTTATACTCGATGGCATCTTGCCAGCACCACGGGGCCTACCTCAGGTTGAGGTGACCTTTGATATAGATGCCGACGGCATCCTCAACGTTAGCGCTCGCGATAAAGGCACAGGTAAAGAACAGAAAATTACCATTACTGCCTCTAGCGGGCTTAGCAAGGAGGAAGTAGAGAGGATGAAGCGAGAGGCTGAAAGTTTCGCTGCTGAGGATGCCAAGCGCAAAGAGGAGGTAGAGACACGCAATTCTGCTGACAGCTTGGCTTATACCGCCGAGAAAACCCTTCGCGATTATGGAGACAAGATACCTGCCGATGTAAAACAGGAAATAGAAAGCAAGATAGCAACCTTGAAGTCAACACTGCAAGGAAAGGATGTAAATTCTATCCGTAATGCTATGCAAGAGCTATCACAAGCCATGCAGAAAGTTGGAGCCTCCATTTACCAGCAGCCAGGACAACCTCCACCCGGTGGCGAGTCAGGCCCTAGTGGTAAGAAACCGGGCGAAGAAGACACAGTGGAAGGCGAGTTCCACGAAGTATGAAGGTGGGTAGGCAATAGCTATCATTCTCAGCTCCGTATAATACTTGACTAGTTTGCTTTGAAACTCAGCATAGGTTAAAATAGCTTTGGTTAGGCAAATAAAGGCAAGGTTAATGAAATGGTTAATTATAGTGAGTTCTACGAGCACTTAAAGAAGGAAAAAAAACAAATAGCCGAAAGACTGGAGCAGCTAAGAGCTCGCAGACAGCCACTGGGGGAGAGGCGAGAGGGTAGCCCTTTTGGCAAAAGAGAAGAGGAGGCGAGCGAGGCATCCGAGTTAGAGAAAAGATTAGCTCTAGAGAAAAAGCTAAGAGGCACACTTGCTGAAATAGAACACGCCTTAGAAAAATATGAAGCCGGCACTTACGGACTATGCGATTCCTGTGGGCAGCCGATAGAACTAACTCGCCTTCAAGCATTGCCCCAGGCAAACTTATGCTTGAGCTGCAAGTCACGTCAGGCAAAGGATGCAAAAAGGGCAAGATAATAAGTCCCCAGGAAAATCTTTGCTTTTCCTGGGGAGGGGTAGAGGGAAGATAGGATTATTTCTGACCTCCGCTGCCTTGGTGGTCCTCCTTGACCAGTTAAGCAAATCATGGATCAGAGAGAACCCAGCCTCAATGGAGTTGCTGCCGGGGTTTATAAATTTTCTTTATAGTCAGAATCCTGGCGCTGTTTTCGGCTTGCCTGTCAATCCAACTTTCCTAATCATCACGACCATTGCTATCTTAACCATCATTATCTTCCTGCTCCTCCGTTACCTTTCCCTATGTACTACTTTAACTGTTATCTCCGCTGGCTTAATTTTCGGTGGCGCTATAGGTAACTTGATAGACCGCCTTCGCTTCTCCGGCTTTGTAACCGATTTTATCGATATCCACCTAAAGAACCTCTTCCATTGGTACACTTTCAACCTTGCTGACGCTGCCATAACAGTAGGCGTCTTCATCCTTATTTATTCCCTGCATCGAACAGGATTATTCAGGAAAGTCTATGGCCACACCGGCAAAATCAAAAACTGAGACACTCCAGCTTATCGCCCCTATTTCAGGCATCCGCTTGGACAAGTATGTAGCTGAGGCCCTCCCCCAATTTTCTCGGTCTTGCATACAGAAGCTAATTGCACAAGGCCATATCCTGGTCAACGAGCAAAAAGCAAAGCCAAGCCAAAGGTTAAAAGACACCGACAAGATAACAATCAAACCCCCTCCGCCCATTTATCCTACAGCCGAGCCAATCCCCTTAGCCGTAATTTATGAAGATAAGGACATCCTGGTCATAGATAAACCCGCTGGATTAGTTGTTCATCCAGCTCCAGGGCATCCCAGCCATACCTTAGTCAATGCCATCCTAGCCCGCTGTCCCAGTTTAGCTACCAGTGAGGACTTAACACGCCCTGGCATAATCCACAGGCTGGATAAGGACACGTCAGGGCTTATAATCATCGCCAAAAATGACTACGCCCGACAATATCTAGTCAACCAGTTCAAAAGTCATGTCGTAACAAAAGGCTACCTCGTCCTAGTTAAAGGTAGGCCATCCCCTGAACAAGGGGTGATTGAAGCGCCTATCGGGCGAGATCCCCACAATCGGCAGAGGATGGCAATAACAGAGACAGGAAAGGAGGCCAGCACACAATATAAGGTCAAAAAATACCTGAATGGCTACACTTTACTTGAAGTCACTCCCAGAACTGGGCGCACGCACCAAATCAGAGTGCACTTATCAGCTATCGGTTATCCCGTAGTTGGTGACCTCGTTTATGGGACAAAACGTAGGCTCGAGGCTAAAGCCTCAGGCCTTAGCAGGCAATTCATCCATGCCTACCGCCTTGGCTTTCGTCTGCCATCAACTAACGAATATCGGGAGTTTACCAGCCCCTTGCCAGCAGACTTGAAGCAAGCCCTGAAGCTCTTTGCCCACGATGCCCAAAAGGCTTGTGTAAAGATATAAGGATATGCTATATTCCAACACAAAATTAAATTAGAAAGGAATTAATAACTTGAAGTCTTTTGGCCAACTTACTAATGAACAAATACAAAGAGAGGATGACTTTTTATCCCGCCTAATGGGCCAAGCCGGGATGGAAGATTTAGCTTATTTTGAAGCTGACTTATCTGAACGGCAGAAGCAAGTCCTGTTCGAGATAACTACCGAGATAGAAGATACTGAAAATGCTCTGAGACAAGCTGAGCAGCTTATCCAGAGACTTAAAAAGCACCTAGAGCAGCTAAAAGGTTTGCAACGAGTCCTTTCTAAATAGCACTTTTAGGTTTCCCACCTTCTAGTGATACTACAATGGCTAAATATGCCATAATGTATAATTATGGAGTCCAAGTTACAACCTCAAGTCAGAGTCCGTTTTGCCCCTAGCCCCACGGGCCACCCGCATTTAGGTAATATTAGAACGGCCCTATTCAACTGGCTTTTTGCTCGCCATCATGGCGGCAAGTTCATCTTGCGTATCGAAGACACCGATATCGCCCGTAAAGTAGAAGGGGCAGTAGATGTCATACTGGATAGCTTAAGGTGGCTTGGGCTGGATTGGGACGAGGGCCCCTATTTTCAATCACAAAGATTATATTATTACCATGAAATCTCGAACAGTTTGCTTAAAGATGGTTATGCTTACCTATGTTATTGTTCTCCACAACGGCTAGAGGCGATGCGTCAAGAACAGATGAAACGAAAGCAACCACCAAAATATGATGGGCACTGCCGTTATTTAACACAGCAAGGAAAAACTCAACTAGAGGCAAGCGGCATTGTACCCGTAGTCCGTTTCAAAATGCCGCTCGAGGGAGAAACCACCTTCCACGATGTAATCCGGGGCCAACTGACTTTCCAAAATAGCACTCTAGACGATTTCATCCTGCTCAAGTCCGATGGTTATCCAACATATCATTTAGCCAATGTAGTGGATGACCACTTAATGGCTATTTCCCACATCCTTAGAGCTGATGAATGGCTTCCCAGTGTTCCTCGCCACGTGCTGCTTTATCAATCTTTAAACTGGGAACCTCCACAATTTGCCCATCTACCTATGATACTTGGTCCTGACAGATCCAAACTTTCCAAGCGACATGGTGCCACCACCGCCATCGAGTATAAAGAACAAGGTTATCTTCCTGAGGCGATGATTAACTTCCTAGCACTGCTAGGTTGGTCACTCGATGATAGAACTGAGTTGCTAAGCCGAGAGGAATTGATAAAGCATTTCTCTTTAGGAAGAATAAGTAAGACCGCGGCTATCTTTGATAAACGTAAGCTGGAATGGATGAACGGAGTTTACCTACGCCGACTAAGCCCAGAGGAGTTTGCCCGGCAATCCGCTCCATTTCTAGATCGAGATTTGCCCCCCAAAGTAAAACGCCCCCTGGATACAGATTACGTCTGCCGAATTACACCTTTACTCCAAGAACGAGCTAAGACTTTAGCTGAGGTCCCTCAACTTGCCGACTTTTTCTTCCTTGATGAGTTGCCCTATGATACTAGCCTGCTATTAAGTGGTGGATTAGATGCTACCCAGGCTATTAAAATTGCTCTGCAAAGGCTGGAAGTAGTAAAAACATGGGATGCTGGCTCGCTTGAAGGCATTCTACGCCCCTTGGCTACGGAGTTAAAGTTAACCACAGGAAAATTCTTCGGCTTATTGCGAGTGGCTATCACAGGGCGCACTGCAGCACCACCATTATTTCAAACCATGGCGGTATTGGGCAAGGAGAGATGTCTCAAACGGCTTAGCACAGCTTTAGGAAAACTAGCCACCCCCACTATAATCAACTATTGACACAGGACAGATTTTTTAACTATATTTCATATGAAAAATTTATTTTAAAAGGAGGAGAGAAATGCCAAATATGATTGTCTGTTGCAAACAGGTGCCCGATCCAGAGGCACCGCCAGTGGTATTTAAGGTTGATTCAGCTACTAACAAAATGACCTTGCCACCAGATGTAAAACCCGTGATTGGTCAATATGATGAGTTCGCTATGGAAGCTGCCCTGAGGATTAAAGACAAGGCAGGCGGCAAAATCACCATACTTAGCCTGGGTAATAAGCTAGTCCGTGATGTGATTAAGAAAACATTAGCTGTGGGCGGTGATGAACTCATCCTTCTGGAGGATGAAGCTTTTGAAGAAGGCGATAGTTGGTCGACTGCTTATGCTTTGGCAATGGCAATCAAAAAGATAGGAGAGTATGACCTTATTTTCTGCGGCCGGCAATCCTCCGACTGGGATGCCGGGCAGGTTGGCTTGGGCATCGCTGAAATTCTGGGTATCCCTGCTGTAACCTTGGCCCGAAAGGTAGAGGTTACTGATGCAAAGTTAAGGGTAGAGCGAGTCATCCCCGATGGCTACGAAGTAGTGGAGGTAGGGTTTCCTGCTTTAATTACTGTGACCAGTGAACTAGGTAGTCTCCGCTACCCCGCCCTAAAGGGAATCATGGCAGCAGCTAAAAAACAACCTACTATATGGAAACCAGCCGACATAGGGCTTGAGCTATCCCAAGTTGGGGCTGCTGGAAGGCGGGTCAAGTTAGCTAAACTTTTCCAACCGGTTAAGGAAGTTAAATGTGAAATAATTGGGGGGGAGACCCCGGTAGAGGCTGGTGTTAATTTAGCTACAAAACTCAGAGAAGCAAAAATAATTTAAAACCAAGGAGGAAATAATGGCTGAATATAAAGGTGTGATAGTCTGCGGCGAGTTAATAAACGGAAAGTTACCCTCTATTACTACTGAATTGCTAGGATGCGGCAGGAATCTTGCCGATGACTTAAAGGAGGATTTGTCCTGTCTATTAGCCAGTGATACAGTGGCTGAAACCCCCAAAGAGGCAATCGCTTTCGGAGCTGACAAAGTTTATACGGTAGAAGACCCTTCACTCAAGGAGTATCAAGCAGATACTTACCTCCAGGTTGTGGAAAAGCTAGCTAGCAAAATTTCACCTCAAATTATACTCATGGGGCAAACGTCTACAGGCCGAGACTTAGCCCCTCGCCTCGCCTTTAGATTAGGAACTGGCTTATCAACAGATTGTATTGACTTAAGCATAGATCCGGAGACAAAGCTGCTTCTGCAAACAAAACCTGTATACGGGGGCAACGCTCAAGTTATATTTAGCTGCAGCACTATGCCCCAAGTAGTTACTATTAGAGCAAAGGCGATGTCGCCAATGGAGCGTGACGACTCAAGAAAAGGAGAGGTCATACCGACAAAGGTTGAAATAGATATGGCACAGGTAAGGACAAAAGTGACAGAAAAAGTAAAAGAAGAAGTAACCGGGGTTAAGCTTGAGGACGCCCCGGTGATAGTTAGTGGAGGTAGAGGCATTGGCAGTCCCGAGCCATTCAAAACGACCTTGAAGGAGCTAGCTGACGTATTACATGGCGCAGTAGGGGCTTCACGCCCCCCGT
>JABUBO010000519.1_pt1 | contig 12526 bp, 14 predicted proteins | sample 7240361 | NCBI WGS metagenome assembly JABUBO01 (sample SAMN07256346, study PRJNA390944) | subsurface metagenome | isolation source: Methane hydrate marine sediment | place: Pacific Ocean: Eastern North Pacific, ODP site
GCGGGAGGAAGGCAATCCAATATGTGGGGATATGATGACCTTCTACATAAAGGTCAAGGACGACCGGCTGGAGGATGTCAAGTTCAAGACTTTCGGTTGCGGGGCAGCCATTGCTGTTTCCAGCATGGTTAGTGAAATGGCCAAGGGCAAGACGCTGGAGGAAGCGATGAAAATCACTCCCCGCTTAGTGGCTGATGAACTGGAGGGATTACCCAAGAACAAGTTTCACTGCTCCAATCTGGGTGCCCAAGCCCTGAACAAAGCCATAAAAGATTACCTAGGCAAAAAGAAGAAAGCGGAAGGAGGGAAGGAGTGATGACAGGGCAAAAAGAAAAAAAGGAGCACCTTTTCTGTCCCTACTGTGAGGCGGAGATAATGGAGGCGGATTTCCCCTATTGTCAGGCTTGCGGTATAACCATATTCTACTGCCCCAAGTGCCGGAAGCCTTTCCCTAAAGAGAATAAGGTCTGCCCGCATTGCGGGGCTAAGATTCGGGGCTGAGGTTATCCCAAGATTAAAAGCAGCGAGAGTCACTGTTCTAGGAGGTTTGGACTGTGGTAGATTCTGGTTCGACAAACCAAGCCCATCAAATCTTGGATTGCATAGGTCTCTACTGCCCGGCGCCAGTTCTGAAGACCAGGCAGGAAATAGACAAACTTGCCATTGGCGAAGTTTTGGAGGTATGGGCAGATGACCCCGCAGCCGAGGAGGATCTCAAGGCTTGGGCCAAGCGGTCCGGGCAGAAAATACTTGAAATCGAGAAGACCGACGAGGGTATGAAATTTCTTATACTAAAAGAAAAATAGGAGGTCAATGATGGCTAACAAAAAGCATATCCTCTATGTTCAAACAAGTGGTGTTGATACACCAAAGCGTCTTTACTCACCCTTCGTCCTGGGCATGACCGCCAAGGCAATGGATATCGATGCCACCATTTATTTCCTGGGGTCGGGAATAACGGTGGTAAAGAAAGGTGAGGCAGAGAAGGTCAAAGAGGGCAGCTTTCCCACCGTGAAGGAAATAATGGACCAAGCAGCGGCAGCCGGGGTCAAATTCTTAGTCTGTGAACAGAGTACCCAGTTGCTCAACCTCGACAGGGGAGCCTTCATAGAAGAAGCCAAGGTTGTGGGAGCTGCTACACTGAACGACCTAGTTCTCGATGCTGACGCCACTATGTGGTTCTAGGTAAGGCAAAATATAGACCTGAACAGGGTTCTCCATCCGACGTCGAAGGAAGTCGTTACCTCCCCAAGTAGACAACCGCTTGGGGAGGTGGTAAGCTTTACTGGCTGATGATAAGGGGATAACTCAGGACATGCCGGCTTGGTGTAAGACCACCGGCCACGAGTTTTTGGGAGTGGAGGAGAAGGGTGGGGAAATCAAGGTCTATGTGAAAAAGGCCCACGAGTGAAGACTCAGCGCCTTAGAAGTGTGGTGAGGCTGCTATAGCTTATTTCGTCGGCTGGTTGTGGCGCATGCTAGCCTTTACCATAATTGCAGGATCGCCAAACTAATGACCTCTAGTCCGGCTCCGCTACCGTTTGCGGTGGCTTCCTGCCTAATTCGTGTACAGCGTTGACAAATGTAGAGATAATGATATAATTTTAGACTAAAGTCCCTACATAGGGATGAGAGTATCCTCCCCTTACCAAAAAGGGGAAGAGATGTACCTATGAAATGGTACAAGAATCTAACAAGCTTGGCAGTAGCGATAATATTCGGCTTAAGCCTAATTCTTGTCTCTGTAGCTAGTCAAGTATCACCAGTCCGAGCAGCTATAACCTGGACTAAATCCACAACTCCAGTTACCCTAGAGAACGAGAGGTATGTAGGAGACGCTTGGGTCATCAAGGACGGCGATACCTACAAAATGTGGTACACGCATGGCAAAACGGACCTGAGCGCTTTTGGAATCGTAAATGCCATAATAGCAGCAGTCCCCGATAGCATCATAAGTAATATAGTAAATCTAGCCTTGGTAGGGTTCTCAGAGAATCTAAGCAGTGTGAACGTTACTGAGATCAAGAACCTGCTGGATGGTAGCAGTACGGTCATTGGCTATGCCACTTCAAGCAACCGTGTCACCTGGACAAAGGTAAATTCAGAAGTGCTTGCCGGCAGTGGTGCTGACTGGAGTAGTAGTGTTGGTGCCCCCTGTGTCATCTGGGATGTGGCTGAGAGTAAGTATAAGATGTGGTATACACGCGTCAAGTCAAACCTTACCCAGGCAAACCTCGAGACCATCCTGACTAACATGGGACAGGCGGGCCAAAGAAAAGATGCGCTGTTAGACCTACTGAATAGTACCAGTACCGTCATTGGCTATGCCACCTCAGATAATGGTTCAGATTGGGATGTGCAAGATGCTGAAGTGGTTTCCGATAATGGTAGTGCCTGGAATAGCGTCGGTGACCCCTGTGTCATCAAGGATGGCGATACCTACAAGATGTGGTACACACGCGTCAAAACAGACGTTACCCAGGCAACTCTTGATGCCCTGGATGCAGCGACTTTCAGCATCGATGACCTGGTAGATATCCTGGATGGTACCAGCACCGTCATTGGCTATGCCACCTGGGACGGGGTTTCTGATAATTGGACAGTGCAAAATTCCCAAGTGCTTCCTGAGACTAGCGGCGGCGCCTGGGATAGTGTCGCTAACCCCAGTGTCATCAAGGATGGCGATACCTACAAGATGTGGTACACACAGGGCAAAACAGACCTTACCAAGGCGAATCTCCGAACTCTTATTAATGAAACAGCCGACCTGGCCAATACTTTTTGGGGTATTCTTGAGGCTTTTAACACCGGAAACATCACACAGCTCCTGAATAATCTTAGTGCCCTAAATATCAGTACCATCAAAAGCCGCCTGAGTGGTACCAGTACAGTTATTGGCTATGCCACCTGGGACGGGGTTTCTGATAATTGGACAGTGCAAAGTTCGCAACACTTTGTGGGAAGTAGTGGCAGCGCATGGAGTAGTGTGGCTGCTCCCAGTGTGGTCAAAGATGGCGATACATATTATATGTGGTATACAGAGGGTATAGACGACCTTACTGTGGTGAATCTCCTGAACCTTGTGCTTGGTACAGATCTGCCTATTGGCTATGCTTACTACTCTCCTCGTGTAGTAGCGCCACCAGAGGTTAGAATGCCATACATGGGCATACCTCCGGCGTCACCAGGCGTTACCGATGTATCTGATTTAATCACCGCCGAGGGCATATTTACCGAGGATGTTACCGCTGAATCTTTTGACGGCAAAGTTGAGCTCACCATCGATGAAGGTACCGTTGGTCAGACCAAAAAAGGCAAACGCCTCCTTAAAATAACTATAACCGAGATGGAAGAACCACCAGCTCCACCTACAGATTCCAGCGTTATCGGTCTGGTTTATGACTTTGGTCCGGACGGAGCTACCTTTGAACCACCTATAACCCTCACCTTCACCTATGACCCGGCTGAAATTCCCGAGGGCGTAGCCGAAGAAGACCTCGTTGCAGCCTACTATGATGAGGAGGCTGGCGAATGGGTAGAATGTGAATACACGTGTGACCCGGAAACCCACTGCATTATGGCTTACATCTGCAACTTTACTGCGTTTAGTGTCCTGGCTTATACCCGCCCCGCTACCTTCACTGCCAGCGCTCTGACCATATCCCCCTTTGAGGTTGATATCGGGAAAAGGGTAACCATCAGCACCCTTATTACCAACACTGGCGACCTCGCTGGCAGCTATCAAGTAACCCTTAAGATAAACAATTTAGTGGTAGCTATCAAGTATATAACCCTGGCTGCTGGTGACAGCCAGAAGGTAACCTTCACCACAGCCAAGGACGTTGCCGGCACTTATGCGGTAAATGTTGATGGTCTATCAGGCATATTTACGGTCAAGGCAGCACCGGCGCCACCCAAGCCAGCCGCCTTTACTGCCAGTGCTCTGACCATATCCCCGACTGAGGTTGATATTGGGGAAAGGGTAACCATCAGTGTCCTTGTTGCCAATACAGGTGACCTTAGTGGTAGTTATACGGTAACTCTCACGATAAACGATGTAGTGGTAGCTACTGAGGATGTAACCCTGGCTGGTGGTGCCAGCCAGGAGGTAACCTTTACCACAGTCAAGGATGTTGTCGGCACCTATGCCGTAAATGTTGATGGTCTATCAGGCACATTTACCGTCAAGGCACCGCCCAAGCCGATTAACTGGTGGCTCATTGGTGGTATTATTGCTGCCTGTATAGCCCTGGTAGCGGTTATCTCTCTAATTGTCACCCGTCGTCGACGAAGAGCCTGATATACAATAATTGAGGGCATCACAGAGGTCAACTTCGCTGCCGGAGAAAGTATTATTGTCACCTTCACTGTACCCCAAGGCTTACTAAGGTGGCAAAACATGTGAAGGTAGGCCGGTGAAGAAATGAGACGGAAAACATTTCAGGTGGGGATTTTATGGCGCTTGATAATTGCCCTGATTTTAGCGCTGTGCTTAGTCCCGATTAGTTCAAATCCGGTAGTTGCCCAAAGTGTGGGGGATTATTTTTCATATAGCTATGATGTGGAATTCAGTAAGGTTGAGATTGAGGGGAGTGAGGTTTTTAATGCCACGATTAAAGCTGAGGCAACTTGTACTAATGACTTACCAGTGCCAGCCAGCGAAGCCTTGATCACCGGTCGTATCATAGCTGAACACCAGGCGAGTGGCGCTAAGGTAACACTAAATTCGAGCTATACCGTAACAATAAATCCCTTTCCTAGCCGAAAGGGTGAGACTACCCAAGTAAGGCAGGTTGTAGCCCTACAATTCCCTCAGGGGAGTGAATCTGGTACCTACAGCGTAGTCGGAGAGCTTATCGAAGCTAAAGTTAAAGTCATATTATGGCTTCCGGTTACTGCTTTTTTACCTCCGTCCCAAACAGTGGGCTCAGTCAAATACGTGTCAGGTAGCGGAGGTGGCGGAGTGTCGGCGCCGCCTGCAGCGGGTCTACCCCCGGGCACTAGTGATGTATCAGGCTTCGTTAGTGACGATGGCGCATTTACTGAGACAGTCGTTGCTGAATCTTTTGATGGCAAAGTTGAGCTCACCATTGATGAAGGCACTATCGGTCTTGTCGAAGGAGAGCCACTCTCTGAGATAAGCATGACCGAGATGGAAGAACCACCAGCTCCTCCCACAGATTCCAGCGTTATTGGTCTGGTTTATGACTTTGGTCCGGATGGAGCTACCTTTGACCCACCTATAACCCTCACCTTCAACTATGACCCGGCTCTTATACCTGAGGGAGTTGCCGAAGAGAACCTGGCCATCGCTATGTGGGACGCCGAGGCTGGTGAGTGGGTTAATCTGGTTTCCACTGTTGACCCCGAGGCCAATACCACCACCGCCAAAGTAAGCCACTTTACTGCGTTTACTGTCCTAGCTTACACCCACCCCGCTGCCTTCACTACCAGTGCTCTGACCATATCCCCCACTGAGGTTGATGTTGGGGAAAGGGTAACCATCAGCGCCCTTGTTGCCAATACTGGTGACCTGAGTGGTAGTTATACGGTAACCCTCACCATAAATAATGTAGCGGTAGCTATCAAGTATATAACCCTGGCTGGCGGTGCCAGCCAGATGGTAACCTTCACCACAGCCAAGGACGTTGCCGGAACCTATGCGGTAAATGTTGATGGTCTATCAGGCATATTTACGGTCAAGGCAGCACCAGCACCGGTGCCAGCCACTTTTACCACCAGCGCCCTAGCCATATCCCCCACCGAGGTTGATATTGGGGAAAGGGTAACCATCAGTGTCCTTGTTGCCAATACAGGTGACCTTAGTGGTAGTTATACGGTAACTCTCACGATAAACGATGTAGTGGTAGCTACTAAGGATGTAACCCTGGATGGTGGTGCCAGCCAGGAGGTAACCTTTACCACAGCCAAGGACGTTGCTGGCACTTATCAGGTGGAGGTTGATGGTCAGCGTGGCGAGTTCACTGTAGTAAAGCCAGTGCCTCCTCCCCCCTTCCCTTGGTGGTGGATAGTTGTCGGAGTAGTGGTAGTTGGTCTCCTGGTCTACTTCCTAGTAGTAAGGAGACGTGAGGCGTAGAGGGTTTACTTTTACAAGCCTTGTTCTACTTATATACGACTATTAACTTCCCATTTCTTTGCTTAAACACGGCAACCCACTTCCCCCTAATTAGTTTGGTCACCCACTTCTACCCCAAGGGTCGGTAAAAATCCAGCCCCGGGGCTGAAATCAAAAAGCAATCCCGGCACCCCAAAGGAGCACGGTGAGAAGCAATGCTCCTATGAATACAGGCTTAGGTCTCGCCTGAGAGAAAACCATAAGCGACTTACCCAGTTCGTAGCCCAAGGGAACAAGAATCAACGCCCCCACAGCAATCAGGCTTCCATTTATACCAATGTAGTCTAAGACCTTGGGTAACCCTCCCGTAGCCCACCATTTATATTGAATAATATAGGTCAAGGTAAGCGAAAACAGGCTGGTTGTAAGGTAAGCCGAGCTAACTCCAGCCAAGCCCTGCCACTTTGTTTTCTCCCACCTGCTGCCTAATATACTGACTACAATATCAAATGAAACACCAATTAGAAATATTGCCCAAAGGTGGCAGAAGTAACCGCCGGCGTTGGCTAACCTGAATAGCGCTGCCACTGTGCCGATGGCAGTTGATGACCCCGGCGTCCTAACCAAGAACCGAGCTGAGGCAAGCACAGCCAGACCCAAAATGCTGGGGACAACCGAGCTGCGGGGAATAACATCGTGCAAAGCCCCACCGGCAAAGACCTCAATACACCCCCACAGTGAACCAAAAATCAGGATTGTTAACAACATCCTTTTTTTCATTTGCTATCATCTTCCGGCTTAATTATTACATCAATTTGCTTCAATTTTTCATCCTCTTTTTTAAGGGTATCTACAATCCCTATGATTACCTTCTTAATAACGCTCTGGACAAAGGCATTCAGCGGAACCGGTTTCCCATTGATGATAAGTGTAACCGAGCTTTCCGCCCCACTCTCCTGAACAAGAAGCTGCTCAATAAAGTCGGCTATGCCAGATACATCGTCGAGTTTGAATACGGGCTTGTCTGCTTTTATCTCAAAATCACTTACCAGAGCCAGGACATCATCTTGTGGAGATTGGACGTAATCGCTAATCCCTTTCCTGAGCACCTCTATCTTGGCTACTTCTTTCTCTTCACTAAATCCTTCGCCGAACACGATGTCAAAGCTAGGAAAGTAGTGCTCGGCAATACTTTTTAGCCCGGGAACCTGCTCCATGTCCTCAATGAGCCCGACTCGACCAGGTGATGTAAGGAATACCCCACTTGCCCCGGCTTGGGTGAAGCGCCAAGAGTCTTTCCCTTCAACATCCAGGTCAAACCCATGGGGACAGTGCTTTACCACCGCCACCCTGTAGTTTCTTCCGCTGAGTTCCCTGAGTAACCGTTCTATCAGGGTAGTTTTGCCAGCACTGGAGCTTCCCACTACAGAAACCACTAATGGGCTAAGCCTGTTCATAGTCATCACTATAGATGCCACTTACACGATACTAGATAATCTCTACCCGGTCAACATCTGTTCTCTGCAGCAAGCGTGATAGCTCGGTCTAGGTCTGACTGGCAATTTATGTTGAAGAAGGTTAAGAGTTGGGGGTCGAATCTCTGGCATTCTGCCTGTTCAACATATCTAACGCGCACTGTATTAAGAAAGCGGGCGATTCTCAATTGGTTATGCTCCAACTGCGTTTTCATATTATCCAGGCAGCCCTTGGAATATATGGCGTGAAGCGGCTCCACTCTCCCTTCTCCTAATCGAGGGACAACTGCGTCAAAACCCTGGGATAGTTCAATCATATAGCGCAGCAACTCAATATTTAGAAAAGGCATATCACAGCCAACCACAATGCTGTGTGAAGACGGGGAAGCTAGCAAGCCGGTATATATGCCTCCAAGAGGACCCTTGCCAGGGTAAAGGTCTACCAGGACTTCCACCTCATCAGCGACCGGAGGAGCAAGCTGTCCCGGAGAGGTCACTATTAAGGTCTGGGTACTCACCAGTTTGACCCGTTTGACAACCCGCTCAATCAGGCTTTTGCCACCAATAATCTCTAGAGCCTTACTGCTACCCAGTCGCAGGTTTCTGCCACCAGCCAGAATAATTGATGTCACCTCTATATACCTTTTTGTCACCTTCCCAGCCTAACGAGGGACTTTAGACTCCTTTAAAAAATTAACTAACCTCCAAGTGATGGTTTCACAAAGCACAGTTATATCCTCAGTTGACAGGTAATCAGAAATGGTGACGTCAAATATTATGCTCCCTTGGGGAGCAAACTCATCATCACCTTGCCACAGGACTATAGTCATAGGCACCCGGCTGAAAGCATTAATGGTTACCGCCACATCACCGTAGTCTGCCTTATGACCGCCCAGTTTTTCGGCGGCGGCTACTAAGAGACGAGGCTCTTTGCTAAAGTAGTCCAAGAGGGGCTTTATAGTCCTCTTGTAAAACGCCGGGAAGTAATTAGCCCCTCCTGGCAGCTCCTTGAAGGTAATCAATTTATTGGTGGCAAGGGTACCTTTTGCCGAGGTTAAATAGTGAAGTATCAGAACCTTGTCCCGTAACGGAACCTTCTCCCCACTATCAGTTAACGAAATCTCAATTTCGGGCACAGTAATCAGGTACGATTGGTTTAGATATTGAATGATGATTACCTTTTTGGAATCTACTTCTAGATATCGAGCACCACTTTTGAGGCATTGCTGCTCAATATCACCAATCTTGGCTAGTTGTTCACCGGCAAGCTTGTAAGCCAACTCATAGCCAACACTCATAAATCCCTCTGGGTAGGCAATGTCAAATCTCTGCTTCCCGCCCTTTAAAGCCCAGCGGCATCTAACACTGCTGGCACCTTCTTCTCCCAGCCGATAGCCATAATATGCACCCCGTGACACATGCCCCTCAGCCCCTTAATTATGTTAGCTGCAATTTCTATCCCTGCCCTGGCTTTATCTTCAGCCGCAGCCATTTTGTTAATCAGTTCCTCAGGAACAAAGACACCAGCTACATTCTTATTCATAAAGCGAGCCATACCGACCGATTTAAGTGGTATTATTCCAGCTAATACAGGAATTCTGAATCCCTCTACCCTCTTCATAAATTTAGCGAAGGCATCAACATCATAGACAGCCTGGGTTTGGAAGAACCTAGCCCCGGCGGCAATCTTTTTCTCCATCTTAATAAGCTGCAGTTCAAAGGCAGCCTCGGTATCAGCCCCGGGGTTGACCACTGCCCCAGGAAAGAAATTAGGTTTCCCCTTAAGCTCATTCCCAACCATATCGTAGCCTTCGTTTAACCTGCTTATGACCCATAGGAGTTGCACCGAATCTAAATCATAAACTGGCTTGGCTTGAGGGTGATCACCGAGCGAGGGTAGATCGCCAGTGATAGCCAGGACATTTTCAATCCCCAAGACATAGGCACTCAGCAGGTCAGATTGCAGGGCTAATCGGTTTCTATCTCGGCAGGTGATCTGGAATACAGGGTCAAGCCCTCTCTCTTTCAACAAATGACAGACCGCCAGTGAGCCCAGCCTCATTACTGAACTTTGCTGGTCAGTAACATTGGTAGCGTCCACCCTTCCTCGCAGAAGCTCAGCTATTTCATCGAGCTCAGTGACGTCAGTTCCCTTTAACGGACCGACCTCAGCCGTCACCACAAACTTCCCCGCCTCCAAAAGTGGTTTTAGGCTCATCTTTCTCCTTCCAGCCAGCTATTCTAAATCAGCGCATTATTCAAAGCGGAGCGACTTCTATCTGGCGTGGTCTTTTCATCTTACTGTAATCCTTGGGAGGAACAAACTCCTTTATCCTGTCCAGCTCACCCAACTTCTTCAGCTGCTCATAAATCAGAATCCAGGCACAGTCATGTTCAGGCTCCTGTTCGCACTTACCATTCTTTGAACCTCCGCATGGACCATTTAATAGTCCCTTGGCACACTGGGTCATCGGGCAAATACCAGCGTACTGGCCAAGGACACACTCCCCACATTGCATGCAAATTTCGGTAAAATAGGCCGGTCTCTCCTCCTTGCCAATAAACAAGGTGTCCAATGCTGGATAGGCTGGCTTATTGGCGTAAAGGGTGACTGTTTGAACACCGAAGGCACAAGCCATCACCAAGATACAATCAGCCACCTCAATATCCTTGGCATTCTCCCGTAGGGCATCCCTGGTGAGTTCATCGCACGCGGTAGGGATTACCATCCACCCGGTAACCTTCTTACCAGCGGCTTCAAGCTTGTCTTTCATCCCCAGAACCTCGGATTTCCCACCAGTGTGTAGCATGGTAGCACAAGTACCACAGCCTATAAGATACACCCTACGGCATCTCTCAAGGTATTGCATAATTTCTTCTAGGGGTTTTTGCTCGGTAATTGTTATCATGCCACTACACCACCTTAATTTTCTCGGATTCGGCTTTCATAGGCACCTCTAAAATACTGCAGACTATCTATCACCGGATTAGGAGCCGCTTGCCCCAAACCGCAGAGGGAGGAAAGCATCATAGCGTTTGATAACTCCTCCAACACTCTAATATCGCTCTCTACACCCTGGCCACGAGAGAATCTTTCCAAAATTTCAACCATTACTTCAGTCCCCTCTCGACCAGGGGCACATTTGCCACAACATTCTTCGGCAAGAAACTCCATGGTTCTGTACACAACATCGATAACGTCTCTAGTCTCATTAAACACAATGACCGCCCCGGCGCCGAGAATGTTTTCAAAAGCGAGGGGTATATCTATCATCTCATAAGGAATAATTCTTCCCGTAGCACCACCTACCTGAACCATTTTGACCTTTTCGGCTAAGGCTAACCCCTCGACTAATTCCCGTAACCGACTCCCCAGTACTAACTCATATACGCCAGACTTTTTCACATCCCCACTTACCGAAAAGACCTTGGTGCCCTTGCTCAGCTCTGTGCCCAATTGACTAAACCAATGGGCTCCGTTAAGGATGATCTGAGGTATATTCATCAGGGTTTCCACATTATTGATAATGGTTGGTCTTCCCCACAAACCTTTTGACGGTGGAAACGGAGGTCTAAACCGAACCTCCCCCCGCTTACCCTCGATAGAATCCATTAACGCTGACTCCTCACCGCATATATAGGAGCCAGCACCTTCACGAATATCAATTTCAAAGTGACCCAAAAAACCCCTCTCTCTGGCTTGACTAATAGCATTTCTCAGCAAATCGAGGAGATGATGGTATTCAGCACGCAGGTAGATGTAGCCCCTCTCTGCCCCGATGGCATAGCCAGCAATAGCCATAGCTTCAACAAGAGTGAAAGGGTCCCTCTCCAAAATATATCTATCTTTAAATGTCCCGACCTCACCCTCATCAGCATTGCAGATAACATATTTCTCATCCCCGTGGGCTTTTCTAGCCAACTCCCATTTCAACCCACAGGGAAACCCAGCCCCTCCTCGACCACGCAGCCCCGATACCTTTATTTCCCCTATTATCTGCTCCGGGGTCATCTCATCCAAAGCCTTTTTCAAAGCTTTAAAGCCATCCCTATCCAAAAAGGTAGCAATACGCTTAGGGTCAATAACCCCGCAATTTCTTAACACGATCTGCTTCTCTGGCACCTGATACCCTCCCTGCTAACACAAAACCAGAGTCTTATTTACATGCCTTCAAAATCTGAGATATTTTGCCTGGGGTCAAATTAACATGCACTTCACCATTGAGCATCATTGCCGGAGCTTCATCACAAGCACCGATGCAATTAGTCAACTCAAAAGAAAATCTACCATCAGGCGTGATCTCGCCGGGCTTAATCCCGATTTCCTTTTCCACGCTTTCAATTATAGTTTGACAGTCCTTGAGGAAGCAGGGCAAGCTTTTGCAAATCCTGATTACATTCCTACCCTGCGGTTTGGTCGAAAGAAAGGAGTAGAAGCTAGCTACTCCGTATACGTCACTTATAGAGAGACACAGGGATTCAGCCAGCTCAGCCATAAGTTCTTTTGGCAGATAACCGAATTTGCTTTGTGCCTGTTTTAATAGCAGCAGTAGTTTTTCCTGACCTTTACCCTGAGTGGGAATTCCGCCACAGATCTTATTCATCTTCCCCCTATTGATAACTGGACTAATCAACCTGTCATAACTAGAGGCTTCCCTTTCTTCTCCTCTCCTAGCTTCTTCACCTTGGTCAACGCCCCGGTTGGACAGAATGAAATACAGACATCGCAATCTCGGCAAACATCCTTATCTATCGGTTGGTCGAAATCGACAACAACCTTGCTATCGAAACCTCGATAAGCTATGCCGAATACATTCTGCTTGGCTACTTCACTACACGCCCTGACACATCTCCGGCATAAAACACACTTGGATAAATCACGGGTAACATAGCGACTTACGTCCTCTATAGGATAGTAACGTTTCCTCACCGTAAATCGGGGGAGTCCTACTTCCAGGTCAGCGGCAATCTTGCG
>JABUBO010000520.1_pt1 | contig 12524 bp, 12 predicted proteins | sample 7240361 | NCBI WGS metagenome assembly JABUBO01 (sample SAMN07256346, study PRJNA390944) | subsurface metagenome | isolation source: Methane hydrate marine sediment | place: Pacific Ocean: Eastern North Pacific, ODP site
TCGCACAGTAGCACGATCGGATGAAGGGCTTTTGCCTCGCTGATAAATTTCCTGGTCAGATGCCCCGTTTTGCCATGCAGTCGCAGGTCACCGGTGTAGATTACCCAACCCTGGCTTGTCTTGACAGCAAAGGCGGTTGCTCCATATATAGAGTGGTCAACAGGAAAATTTCTGAGTGTCAGATTGCCAATCGTGGTAATGGTTATTGGCTGCTTGGGCTCTATCTTCCTGCGGGTAGGGGATTCTTGCCAGAATTTACTGGCTTCGGCGGTTAGTAGTTTTGCGTCAGTGAAGCAAAATTGCCTTTGAATCGAACGATATTGCTGATAATCCTTAGATGTGAATCGACCGCCTTGTTCCTCCCGGGGGATGGCATAGCATACCTCTTTTTCGAAATCTCCTCTGCTTGAATCTTGAATTGCCTTAACCAGAAATGCTGTGGTTGTGGTACAGACAATGGGAATATCATGGTGCAAAAAAGATATGTGCCCGCTATGGTCAAGGTGAGCATGGGAGAGTAGCACAGCATCTAGATGTATTTCTGTGATCCTGGTATTTGGACTTACTCTATCCCATATGTTTTCCCAGGAGGGTTCAAGGTCCCGCCGATATATGCCTTTAACAGTAGGAAGAAGACCAGTTTCAAATAAATCAGCTAATCCTCTAGCACTACGAGGCTTTAGATATTCTTCGAAGTATTGAGACCAGAGGTTGTAATTAATGCCAAAATCAAGGGATACAGCAGTATCATCAGCCTCGAGCAGAATCTTGTTTCCGCCGATTGTTCCGGCACCACCGTAAACCGTGATGCTTATCAAGGTTGAACCTTCTGGTATGCCAACTCAGCACTTAGTTCAATAAAATCCGAGGCAGCAGCAAGTTTATCTTGCATTCAAAAGTAATGATATAAGATACAAATATAGTATAGCAAAAACGGAAAGCTATGAAGAGGCACGTAACCCTCTCCTTCTAAGCTGATAACCGGAGGGCGGAGGGAACCTCCGCCCTCTTTTAAGCAACGTTTAAACTTCCCGAGCGGGATAAGTAACTCTGTTTAGCCTTTGCCGATGCGGAATACCTTTGTACCGCACTTGGGGCAAACACCTTGTATTGCCGGGCGCTTGTTCTTGAGTGTAACGTTCCTCGGGTTCCTAATCTCAACCTTGGCTCGACACTTCACACAGTAAGCTGTTGCCATATCTTAACCCTCCTTGTTTATTACTTTGCGTAGCTAGCAGAATAACAAACCGACAATTTGAATGTCAATAGGTTAAACCCAAAAATCAAATAAATTACCAAGCTTAATCCCTTTTTAGCATTGTCATGAAGGCTTCCTCAGGGATTTCGACTTTCCCCACTCTCTTTAATCGTTTTTTCCCCTCAGCTTGTTTTTCCAGGAGCTTGCGTTTGCGTGTGACATCGCCCCCATAGCATTTAGCGAGCACATTTTTTCTCAGTGCCTTAACGGTTTCTCGAGCGATTATTTTCCCCTCAACTGCTGCTTGGATGGCTACATCAAATAGCTGTCTCGGGATAAGCTGTCTAAGCTTTTTAACTAGTGCTCTCCCTTCAGCGAAGGCTTGATCAGCATAGACGATACGAGATAACGCATCGATAGGCTGGTTGTTAACTAGAATTTCCAGTTTTGCTAAATGCACCGGGTGATACTCACCAAAAGTGTAGTCTAAAGAGGCATAACCTTGTGTGCATGATTTGAGGCGATCGTGGAAGTCAGCAAGAATAGCACTTAGCGGCATATTATACTTTAGTATCGCTTGCTTCCAGATGGAGTCGCCTTCCTCCTTGTTTTCTCTTAAATATTCCATTTGTTGGAATTGCCCTTTGTAGAGTGGTAACAACTCCATCAGAGTGCCAATATACTTGTTTGGAGTAATAATGCTGACGGATATCCAGGGTTCGTCAATCTCCTTGACTTCGGAGGATGGTGGCAGCCTTGCTGGATTATCTACCATGACTGTTGTGCCATCCCTCTTATGCAATTGATATGCTATGCTGGGAGCGGTAATCAATATCCTTAATCCATATTCTCTTTCCAGGCGCTCTCGGACAATATCCATGTGCAATAGACCCAGGAATCCGCAACGAAATCCTGGCCCCAGTGCATTACTGCTCTCTGGTTCATAGGATAGCGAAGCATCGCTTAGCCTGAGCTTATCCAGTGCGTCACGGAGATTGCGGTAATCCTTTACTTCCATAGGATAAAACCCGGCAAAGACCATTGGCTTTGTCGGGCGGTAGCCTGGCAGGGCTTGGGAAGCGGAATTAGGGGCTGAAGTGAGTGTGTCACCTACACGGCAATCGCTGGCATTCTTTAGCCCTGTAGCGATATAACCAACCTCTCCAGCGTTTAAAATCGGTAGTGGGAGCATTTCAGGCTTGAAAATGCCGACTTCTAATGCTTCGGACGGCTTACCTGTGGACATTAGTTTCAATTGCTCACCCTCTGAAATATTGCCATCAACAATTCTGACGAAGGCGACAACGCCCTTATAGGCATCATATTTAGAGTCGAAGATTAACGCTCTTAGTGGAGCGTCTTGATTTCTCTGCGGTGACGGTATCCTCTCGATGATAGCTTGCATAACTTTATCTATCCCCCTGCCTTCCTTGGCTGAAGCGAAGATAATTTCCCCTTCATCGAATCCTAAAATCTGCTCCAGCGCTTCAGCCACCTCGCCTGGTTGAGCATTGGGCAGGTCAATCTTGTTAATCACTGGAATAAGGTGGAGGTTATGCTCCATGGCAATTGACACATTAGCCAAAGTTTGGGCTTGGATTCCTTGAGAGGCATCGACTACCAGAATAGCGCCTTCCACAGCAGCTAAACTGCGTGATACTTCATAGGTAAAATCAACGTGGCCCGGTGTATCAATCAGATTTAGTTGGTATTCTTGACCATTGGGCGCCGTATAGTTCATACGCACCGCCTTGGCTTTGATGGTGATTTTCCTTTCCCTCTCCAGTTCCATTTGGTCTAGGAATTGTTCCTGCATTTGCCGCTCAGGTATAGTTTTGGTTACTTCCAGCAGGCGGTCGACCAGAGTCGACTTGCCGTGGTCAATATGAGCGATGATGCAGAAGTTTCTGATCTGTTTTTGTTCCATATAAATGTTTATGCTAACATACCTACTGTCTAGCCTCAATTTGTGGAATTGAGGGTAATGGAAAAGTGACTAGCGACGAGGTCAGGGAAGTCTTTTTAAGCTTTTTTGAGCAAAAGGGACATAGGGTTATTCCCAGCTCATCTTTAATTCCCCACAAGGACGCCACTTTGCTACTGACCACCGCGGGTATGGTACAGATTAAGCCATATTTCTTAGGATTACAAAAACCGCCAAGACCGCGGCTGGCTTCTTGCCAAAAGTGTTTTCGTACCACCGATATAGATTCTGTTGGCGATAGCAAGCATCTTACCCTTTTTGAGATGCTGGGGAATTTCAGTGTCGGAGATTATTTCAAGGAAGAGGCTATCTCCTGGGCATGGGAATTTGTCGTTGAGTATCTAAAACTCCCCAGGGAGCGATTGTGGATAAGTATTTACCTTGATGATGATGAGGCCTTTGATTATTGGCGGCAAGTTGGTGTTCCTGCTGAGAGGATATTGCGATTCGGCGAGGAAGATAATTTCTGGGGGCCAACCGGCGGCTCAGGACCCTGTGGACCATGTAGTGAAATTCATTATGACCATGGCGAGGAATTCGGCTGTGGCAGACCTGAATGTAAGCCCAATTGTGAATGTGGACGCTTTTCGGAAATATGGAATCTGGTGTTTACTCAATATAATCAGACCACCGATGGTAAGCGTATCCCTTTGCCTAAGCCGAACATCGATACTGGCATGGGATTGGAACGGACTGTAGCCGCTGTCCAGGGCAAGCCTTCGTCTTACGAAACAGACCTTTTCCTCCCCTTAATAGAACGAGTTACTGAGCTAGCGGGGAAAAGCTATGGTGAGGACAAAGATATTGACCGCGCTATAAGGATTGTTGTTGAGCATAGTCGTGGTATTGCTTTTCTCATCGCTGATGGTGTTCTGCCTTCGAACGAAGGTAGGGGATATGTGCTGCGGCGGATATTGCGTCGTGCCTCTCTGTTCGGGAGAAGGCTTGGCCTGCGTAGACCGTTCCTCTCTGAAATCACCACCGCTGCCGTTACCAAGATGAAGCACGTATACCCTGAATTAATGCTCAATCAAGCTATGATTCAGCAAATTACCACGGCGGAGGAGGAAAAATTCATCGGCACTTTAGAAACCGGACTTACTCTGGTGGAAGAGTTGATTGAACAAACTGTAAAGCAAGGGGAAGGGTTCTTACCAAGTGGGCAAGTATTCAGGCTTTATGATACCCACGGGTTTCCTGCGGAACTAACTGCTGAGATTGCCCGGGAGAGGGGATTAGCCGTAGAGCTGGCAGGTTTTGAAGCTGAGGTAGAGAAGCAGCGTGCCAGGGCAAGGGCAGCGCAGAAATTTACCGTTCCTGTTGGAGGCACAATAACAGCACCTGGCTCACTATCACGGGAAGGGAACCGCGGGGAAGAAGGTGACATTGGACAAGCTGAGTTTGTCGGTTATGAGACAACTGCCTGTCGGGCGAAAATCGTTAAGATAATAGTAGAAGAACAGGATGTCGACAGCACTTCTAAAGGTTCGGAGGCTGACATAATTCTTGACAAAACGCCTTTCTACGGTGAGATGGGTGGGCAGGTTGGCGATACCGGTAGAATCAGCAGCCAGAAGGGAGAGGTGGCTATTACAAGTACCGCTAGAAGTCTCTCTGATGTGATAATTCATCATGGCAAAGTCATTGAAGGAAGCATATCTAGAGGCGATGAGGTAGAGGCAGAAGTCGATATTGCCCGTCGCTTAGATATTGCGCGTAATCACACTGCCACTCACTTGCTCCAATATGCCTTGAGGGAAATATTAGGTAGTCATGTTTATCAGAGAGGCTCTTTAGTGGAGCCGGACGGATTCCGGTTCGATTTTTCCCACCTGGCAGCGATTCCCGAGTCGCAGCTCGCCGAAATTCAAAGTTTGGTTAACGAGAGAATACGGCAGAATTTACCGGTGAAATCGAAGCTCGTTCTTTATGACAAGGCTAAAGCTGAGGGAGCTATTGCTTTGTTTGAGGAGAAATATGGTGAAACCGTTCGGGTGGTGGAAATTGGCGAGCCTGTACTAAGTGGGGAACTTTGCGGTGGCACACACGTGAAATCAACTGGCGAAATTGGTTTTTTTATTATAATCAGCGAAGCTAGCATTGGCACTGGTTTACACCGAATTGAAGCGGTGATCGGCAGGAGAGCAGAAGCGGTGGCCGAGAGGAATGCTGCTACCCTGAAAAGTATGGCTGGGGAATTAAAAACCGTGCCTGATGAAGTTCATAGCAAGGTTAGAGTTCTCGTTAACGAACTGGAGTCGGAACAGAAGCATTCACTTTGGTTGGAGAGGGAGCTAGCGCGAAAGATAGCCGAATCATTGATTGAGCAAGTCAAACAGGCGGGTGGGGTAACATTTTTGTCAGCCAGAGTGCCACCGTTAACGAAATCTGTCCTTCGAGAGATGGGTGACATATTACGCAGTAAATTAAACAGCGCAGTGATAGTTTTAGCTACAGTTTACAACGATCACCCCAGCTTTCTCGCCATGGTTACCCCCGACCTGGTAGCCAGAGGTTTCTATGCTGATGACATTATCAAAAAGGTAGCTAAAGTTGCCGGTGGCAGTGGCGGAGGCAAAGCCGAGATGGCACAGGCAGGGGGGAAAGATGCAGCCAGGCTGGATGAAGCGCTAAACTCAGTTGAAAGTATCATTGTAGAGAGGCTCTCCTCTCCCTCGACGGGAGAGGATTAAGGCTTATATTCAACTTAGAGTATTATTACTGGTAAAATTTCCCTTCCTTGATGCTCTACATTGCCCATATCTTCCCCCTTTTTAAAGGGGGAAAGAGGGGGATTATAATCTCCTTGCGGAGGTGAACATGCGTACCCTTGGACTGGATATCGGGGATAAGAAAACCGGTGTCGCAATAAGTGACCCTGAAGGAATATTAGCAATTCCCTTGACTGTGATTGAGCATGGAAGCCAGGAGGATGTTATAACTGAGGTTATCAAACTTGTTGAGCGGTATCAGGTGGAATGTGTTGTGGTTGGTTTACCTTATTCCTTAAACGGGCATTTGACTCAGCAAAGTAGAAAGGTGGAGGCTTTTATTGAAAAGCTCCAAGGTGTCATTGCGCGTGAAGGGGAAGCAAAGCAATCTCATCTTACCGGGGTTAAGGTACAAATTTGGGATGAGCGGCTATCCAGCGTGGCTGCTGAAAGGTTGATGATTGAGGCAGGAACCAGGAAGGATAAACGAAAACAGCATCAGGATGCTCTGGCTGCGGCTATTATCCTTCAGGGATTCTTGGATAGCTTGAACAAAGATTGTTAGTCCTTTCTGTGTAAAGGAGCTATCGTGACTAAAACCTCTCCTGCCTTATAAAGCGGTCTATCTCTTCCCGCTTGAACCTGCGGTCACCTCTTGTCCCGAGGCGAAAAGCATGAAGCATCCCTTTATTGGACCACTGCCTTATTGTGTTGGGATGAACATGCAATAGCCTGGCTGCCTCAGCAGTGGTCAACATCTGCGGATTCATTGACTCCACTCTCATCTTAGCTCCACCTTATTTATCCTCATTTATCTTGATTTATGTTGCTTGTATTTATGTTAACCTAACTTCTTTTCCCTGTAAATCACCCAAAAGTCCTATGGCTGAGCTCTAAAGTCTTTACCTTTGCCCCAAAAGTCCCAGAAAACTGGACATTTGTTCCACGGTTTGGAGGTAAAGTGAGGTAAAGTAAAGATAATGCTATTGACGTTAACTCCATATATGCTAAAATATAATATGATAGTATTAGTACTAAAATCCAAAAAGGGCAATCGAAGATGAAAGCCCTATGCGTTGGTGAATCGGGCGGCTTGTGGCAAACTATTACCCTCATTTTAAAGGTGAGGTGGTCGGATTTAAGCACGCTCCATGCCACTGAAGCCAGGGAAAGCCTCGAGCTAATATATAGGGAACAACCAGATGTCGTTATGCTTCATTTCGATTCAGCAGCTATTGTGGACTGCGTTGACTTCATAAGCCAGGTTCGCAGCTTTTCTGACGTGCCCATCATTATTTTTAGCCAGAGTGATGATGTTGCCGATAAGATAATGGCTCTGGAAATGGGCGCTGATGACTGGGTTACCCCTTCTACCATGCCTATGGAACTTATTGCTGAGGTCAATGCTATCCTTCGTCGCCGTTCTTCTTCACACAATAAGTCTACATCCTCTTTCCTCGATGGAATGCTGACCATAGATTATGACACCCATGAGATATTCGTTCGAACAAAGCCAGTGAAACTAACCCCTATCGAGTATAAGCTTATTTGCCAATTAGTAAAAAATGAGGGAAATGTAGTCAGCAGTGAAACTTTACTCCACTGTGGCTGGGGACCAGATTATCGATCTGCCCCTGAATTCCTTAAGAAGTATATCCACCGCTTGAGGTGTAAAGTTGAGGAAGACCCTGCTGCCCCGAAGGTTATTCTCACCGAAAGAGGTATGGGATACAGGATCGCTAAATCCTGAGTCTCCCTGAAATCTCTTATTTCCTTCATCTTAATGCCTAGTTTGAAACTCTATTCCTTTTAGTTGCCAAATCAATTAATTTCCACCGAATAGAGACCTTTTTCCACTAAATGGGCATTGAATTTGTTGTTGCTAATAACTAAATTATGTAGTATAGGTGCTCTCTTTTTCTTCATGATGGGGAGGTACAGGTAAGGATAATCATCGCTGATGAAGGCAACAAGGAATTTGTATGCGGAAAACTGAGTAATTTACAAAATCTATGAGAGTTGTGATGAGCGGAAAATTGTTTATACCAAGTTAGCCATTACCTATGTTGATGCGCTTCTTTACATTTTAACGTCTTGGAGAGGCTATGGAGAACAGCAGGAGAACGAGTATCCAGATAATAGCTGAGATCTTGAGGTCCTGTGCTAAAGCCGATATCGGGAAAACCGGAATTATGTATCGTGTGAATTTAAGTCATGCCCAGCTACAGAAATACATGAGCTTCCTTGGAGCAAGGGGCTTTCTGGAGCCCGCAGACCATTCAAATCCCGTGAAGTATACCGCTACGGTGAAGGGAAGGAAGCTCCTGCAGGACATTGAGAAGATAGTGGAGCTCCTGGAACTTGCGATTCCCGGGTAGTGTTTCATTATGGTTGGGAGTAATCGTTGGCGCAGAGGTCGAAGGCATCGTTTGAAGTTCCCCAGAGCTTAATTAAGAAAATAGACGCTAGCCGCGGTGCACTGACCAGAGAAGAATTTGTAACCCTTTGCATTGGGGATGCCCTGGAGGAGGAAAAAGTTCCGGTTGAAAGAGAACACTATATTACCAAAGAGGAGTTTGAACGATATAAGCGTAGGCTCGAGAAAATCCTCGTGTCGTTTCTGGAAATGCTTCCCAGCTGGGAAATTGACGCCTGGAACAAAAGGAAAGAATACGAGAAGCTAAAAGAAAAGTTATCTATCCAACTCGATTAAGTAAGTCAGCACAAATTCGATAAATGTACTCTCTAGCTTTTTAATTCCTTGTTTAAACTCCTCGAGTTCCTCCTTGGTAGCATATCCTATGGCCGGCATTTCCCTCTTACCCAGAAATCCATTAACGCAAGACTCCACGAACTCCACTCTGCTCACATCACCACGGTGCTCGTCTAATTTTCTCATTATCTCATCGGGCAACCGTAACGACACATCGGCCATCGTGTCCAAAATTAGACCACATCAATTTCTCCGGGGGAAGTGATAATCTTCCAGAACATAGTTCTGGTACTAAATCACTGTGCGTGACGAGCAAACTTTGGTACATTAAATTTACATAATTATTGTGATGTTGAAAATGGCAACTGTCTGCTTTAATGCCTCTGGCTCTCTTCCCGGAAAAATGTCATTGCGAGCGTTTTCTCCTTTGTCATTGCGAGCGCAGCGAAGCAACCTCTTTTCTGGGTTTAGTAGAGTGGTCGGTCCTGGGCGCCTGGGCTTCTGGAGAGACCTTCCTGTTTTGTCATTGCGAGCATTTCCCCCTTTGTCATTGCGAGCATTTTCCCCTTTGTCATTGCGAGCGAAGCGAAGCAATCTCGGAGCGAAGCAATCTCTCTTGGATCCGGTAAGGCAGACCTTAAATGAAAAATGACGTGAAGTTTAGATATGCCCGATGAGATGAAGGATAATGCCAGGCTCCCTTCGCCCCTTTGTCATTGCGAGGCACGAAGTGCCGAAGCAATCTCCTCGCCCTTGACGGGAGAGGATTAAGGAGAGGGTGAAAGAGTGGAGTGGTCGATCTGGGAAAATCGGGCAAGAAAGACTATAGGAGGAAGAAAACATGAGAAATGTAATTTTAGCGGTGGTGGCTATCTTGGCTTTGACTTTTGCCGGCATCGGTGGCATCTTTGCTGACTTCAGCGACATCGAGATCAGCGAGGACAACTACTTCTCGACCGGGTCTCTGGACTTGGCGGTGAGCAATTACCTGGGGACAGAATACAACGGTGACACTGTCCCGGCGTTCTTCCAGGTGACGGATGCCTGGCCCTGCTGTGACAAGAGCATCTTCTTTGACCTGGAGAACCACGGACAGGGCTTCCAGAAAGTCCCATGGGTGTATATCCACTTCAAGAACTTCGATTGCTACTGGGTCCAGCCGAAGGACATGAGCGCTATCTGGGTGGACGAGAATTGTGTTGAGGTCGATGAGCCTGCCAATGCACCCGGAGCGGGACAGCCGCAGGGTGACCTCCCTGACTTCCCCAAGCCGCTGACCGAGCCTGAGTATGTCGCCGAGTGCGGCGGCATTGCTGGTGAGGATGCTGATGGCAACACCGTGACTGTCCCTGGCATTGGCCTCTGCTACGGCGAGGACTGTCAGCTGTCTGAGCACATTGGCGTCATTGGCATCTATGTTGCTGGTCCTTATCCTGAAGTTGACAAGCCAGCCACATCTGCCGAGGTGCCCGGTGCAGATTGGGTCCTGCTAGACCTGTCCGAGTATGATGTTGACCCTGCTGATGGCATCATTAAGCTGAACGAGCTCGAGTGCCAGGAAGTCGAGCTGGGCGAGCTACCGAACAACGAGGGGATCTGGGTGCACGTATCGCTGCACTTCCAGGACTTCGACGAGGAGGACGCTTACGCTCAGGGTCTGATTCCCACTACCTACTTCGACGAGACCTACCCCGAAGCGAAGTGGGACCACTGGCCGACCAATGCTATGCAGAAGGACGGCGTGATGTTCGACATCGCGTTTGAGCTGCTGCAGAACCCGGTGCCATAATGGCGCGAGCTACAGGGATGCCCTTCGGGGCATCCCTGTAAACTCTGTTGAGAGTAGACGAACTATGGGCCACTTTGAGGGTGTTTATTATTATTGCGAGGAGCATAGCGACGAAGCAATCCCCAAGATAACCAGGAGATTGTCACGCTTCGCTCGCAATGACAGGTAAAATTGCGTAGTGATTTATGCGGGTGAGTATAGTATAAATTTGGTTTGTGGGAATGAAGGCGATCATAGCATTGTTATTGGTAATCCTCTTGGGTGGCGCTGGGGTGGCGCCAATGGCAACCGGAGGCGTCGCCGAATTTTTCTATAGGTATATGTTAGACAACACTTTGATTGTATCTGCATCTGATCCGCCACCAGACCTGGTGGTGAACGGTGAGATTCCCAAATGGACTTCCAAGGTGTTCCAGGTTGAGGATGTCTGGCCTGGTGACTCGGGCGTGGCTAGTCTCAAACTCCAGAATGTGGGCGACCCTGGCACGCTGTATTTACACTTCCTGAATCTGGTGGATGAGTTTGGCATCATCCCTGAACCTGAGCCTACCCCGGACAATGGTGAGTTAAGCCAAAACCTGGATATGTTGATCTGGTGGGATAACAACCAAAATAACGAATACGATGCTGGCGAGACGAAGATCGCTGAGGGTAAACTCAAGGACATAGCTTGCATTACATACGACTTGGGCATCCTGGGCAATATGGAAACAAAGTATCTGGGAATCGCCTGGTCGGTTGATAATAGCGTAGGGAATGAGATCATGGGCGATAAATGCACTTTCGACATCCAGTTCGCACTTGATTAGGATGATGCGATGAAGAGCATGGTATTAAGCTTGATGGTGATGCTCATGGTCATCGGCGTGGCGGCGCCGATGGTGGGTGGCACCTTTGCCAGCTTCAGCGATATCGAGATTAGCCGCGATAACTACATTGAGACGGGGGACCTGGATCTGAAGGTAAATGGAAACGACGACCTGGATGTGGGGACTTTCTTCGAGATTGCCGAAGGGGAGATATGTACCACATATGCTTCCTCCCCCTCCCCCGTCCCGCTGTGGAACGAGGGGAGTGTACATGGCCCGCTTTACTTGCACATAAAGAACCTGGTAGGCCCAAATAGCCTATCCCAGAACGTGAATATGGAGATACGGTACGACGGCAACTGGGTGATAAGCGGAAGCATTTATGACCTCGCCTGCCAGCAAATTGAACTGGGGCAGATGCCTGGCGATGGTATGATTACGGAAGTTAGGATGGAACTGCACGCCACTGCAGGCGCCTCAGGTGAGCGCTTGACATTCGATATCGCCTTCGAGCTATTTGGTGGTTGTGCATTCAGCGATATCGAGACGAGCCGGGGCAACTACTTTATGTTGAAGTCCCAGCTTGGCGGCACTCCTGGGTGGTGGCAAAGCAAGGCAGCGGTGAAGCAGTATGGCAAGTCCCAAATAGCGGATTGGTTCAGGGACATAGTTTTAGATTCGCCGTGGTTTGAAAACAGCTTAGCGGGAGGTAGCGATGATAAGGTATACGCTGAAATGGTTGGTATCTTGGGCAAGACCGGCGGTCCGGGATACGAAGGAAAGCTGAACCGATTTCGCTCCCAATATCTGGCAACAAGGCTCAACACCATGCCTGACTCGCCAAGGTTAGGTTTGGATACCTCACATGACATCACCAGTGTCCCTAGGAACGGAGGTTACATTGACGCCAGTGACTATTTTGGTTTCGACATTGGCACGTTGCAACAAATAATTGACACCATCGAAAGCAAGGCTAAGGGAGACATATTCACTGCGCCGCCGAGTCAGGAAGAGATACTTATTATGAAGGACGTGTGCGACGCATTAAACAACGTTGAGATCTAGCCCTGACTTCGAAGGGTGGTCATGCAAAGCAAGTTTGGGAGACGTTCCTCGGCTTGCTTCTTAGTTGGAGGGATAGATAGAATTTTGACTCTCCGCTATATAATGTATTTCGGGAGAAGATAGCGTGAAACGGCTGGGCAAGTGGCTGAGTTACATTTTCTTGGGGCTGGTGCTTGGCTTGGTTTTCTTTGCCATCCTTTTACCCTCGGTATTGTCCGGGAGCCTGGCTATCGTTCGTAGTGGCAGCATGGAGCC
>JABUBO010000521.1_pt1 | contig 12510 bp, 11 predicted proteins | sample 7240361 | NCBI WGS metagenome assembly JABUBO01 (sample SAMN07256346, study PRJNA390944) | subsurface metagenome | isolation source: Methane hydrate marine sediment | place: Pacific Ocean: Eastern North Pacific, ODP site
CTGAATTTTGCAAGTCCTCTGTCGTTAATAAACAATCTGATGGCAATTATTGTTAGACTGGTTTCCTTCGTTTTCCTTTGTAATTTGTTTAATTCTCGTTTTTGTAACAACAATTTCCGTTCTCTCTTCGGGTCATGATTATAATGACCTCCCCGTAAATACCCTGCAATGTGCATTCCCTTTACCCAGAGCTCATTGTTAATGAAATGGCAATACGAATCCACAAGGCTGACTTTTCCTGAACGGACTGACTTTATCTCCGTTCCGGTAAGTTGTATGCCAGCAATATACTTCTCTAGAAAAGCATATTGAAAATAAGCCTTTCTGTTTTTTATACTTATTTTTCCACTCACCCGTTAGGCGCTTAGGTTAAAAACTTTATCAACATGTTGCCTCAGCATATTCGAAATACCCGCCTGCCGCCTGTCACGAAGCCTCGGGAGACGGGAAGGCAGATTGCAGGTTGGAAAGAATTTTTTACCTGTAACTTGCAACAGTAATTTCTTGTTTGTAGCAAAAGTGCTATGTTAGGAATGATGCAAGTTAAAATTAATATTTTAGATGGCAGTGACTAGATCATAAAACACCGGCAGCACTGGAAGTAACAAAGATCGTGGTTAAAATTAAACCACGAAAAAATGTCAGCAAGGCATATATAACAAATATAAGTAGTGCCGATACAATAACGTACCCTACTTTTTTGTCTTCAGGTGTTCCCATCAGGGAGCCCAATCCCATCCAAAGAAGGTAAACCAAATATAGACCAAATATAAGCACAAAAAACAGGATGGGAATTAGATAATATACAGCTAAAGCAATAAGGACCGGAGTGAACGAATAAATAACCAATTTAAACGCAGCATTGGTGTCTTTTTTTGATCCGAAACTTGAGGCCAGTTCATTAATCACAATAGCTGAAATATAAATTCCCAGAAATGCAACGATAAAGTCACCTACAGCTTTTGCCACAACATATCCGATTAATAATCCGAAACGAGTAAAAATTAATCCTCCTAAAAAGCTGGCGATAGCTACCAGGATGATTAACGGCAGGGCATAGTCTTTTAAGACAGCATTTTTATCGGATGTCTCACCTTTTACTACCTCCCATTCGGTTGCAGGTCGTATAAGGATATTTTTTGCACGTGTGAAAATAGCGTTAAAATCCATTTTTTATCAGTTTTAGATTAGTTTATACAAATTTAATTAAATTTAGTTATTTGTTATGAGTTATTCGATTTGTTTCGACTTTTTAAACCGATACTAATTATACTTTAAAATGTCTTTTACAAAGAAGGGAACAAGATACAATTTAATTACAGTATTAGGTCTTACGGCATCGGGTAAAACCAGGTTTGCTGCTCACCTGGCGGAGAAGATCAATGGAGAGATCATTAGTGGTGACTCAAGACAGGTTTATCAGGGAATGAATCTGGGCACGGGTAAGGATTATTCCGATTATAATGTAAACGGGAAAAATATTCCGTACCACCTTGTCGATATTGCACAGCCCGGATATAAATATAGTGTTTACGAATTCCAGCAGGATTTTTGTAAAGTATTTCGTGAAATAACCAACAGAAAAAAAATTCCTGTCCTTTGCGGAGGATCAGGCATGTATGTTGATAGTGTATTGCAAGGTTACCGGTTAATACATGTCCCCGTTAACCCTGATTTGCGAAAAGAGCTTGAAAAAGAATCCATGTCAAGCCTTGCCAAAATTCTTGCTTCTTTTAAAAAGCCACACAATGTTACGGATACCTCTTCAAGGGAAAGATTAATCAGAGCGATTGAAATAGAAACATATTATAAACAACACCAGGAGGCTGAAACAAAAAATCCTGAAATTAATTCTTTAATTATAGGGATTAAGTTTGATAGAGAAGACCGGAGAAAAAGGATTACGGAGCGACTGAAAGACCGGTTAAAAAACGGAATGGTTGAGGAAGTTGAATCGCTGATGAATAGCGGTGTTTCTCCGGAAACACTAATATATTATGGGCTTGAATATAAATACATTACATTGTATTTGTTGCAGAAACTTTCCCGTGAGGAGATGTTTACTAAACTGGAAACGGCAATACATCAATTTGCCAAAAGGCAAATGACATGGTTTAGGGGAATGGAGCGGAAAGGGATAAAAATCCATTGGTTGGATGGCCGGCTTCCTATGGAGGAAAAAATTGAAAGAACATTAAGGTTGTTAAGAACATAATTAGGCAGCAGCCGCAGGATGTAGAGCCGACTTGTATTCGGCTGGGTTAAGACCTGCCAGGGTTTGGCAACTATTTCACGAACAAAGTGAGTGAAATGTCTCACGAGCAGGTTTGAGCGAAGGACAGAGGGAGTGAGTAAACCTGGCAGAGTCTGTGAAGGAATGGAGGTTAAGATTAGTGTGGCAGTAGTAGTGGCAGAGAGAGCTTGGAGCATGGAGCATGGAGCATGGAGCAAGGAGCAAAGAACCGGGGGTGGAGAGCAGAGGAAAGGATGAAAGTAACAAAAAAACCAGAACCGTCCAAAAGCGATGTTTTTGGCAATAACCCGGAACTCGAAACGAACCCCGTAACTATCCTTATTTCAGATATTTATCCAACCAGCTGAAAAATTCACGTTGCCACAAAATACTGTTCTGGGGCTTAAGGACAAAATGGGTTTCTTCAGGAAAGAACAATAACCGGCTTGGTATTCCTTGCAACTGTGCTGCATTGAAAGCCTGAAGACTCTCAGTATAAGGGATTCTGAAGTCATTAGCTCCGGTAATGATTAAAATTGGGGTATCCCAGTTCTGAACAAATTTGTGGGGCGAAGTGGCATACGATTTTTGTGCTGTTTGGTTTTCTTTTTCCCAGTATGCGCCACCGAGATCATAATTGACAAAAAAAGATTCCTCTGTAGCACCGTACATGCTTTCGAAATTAAAGATACCGCAATGGGAAATGAATACCTTGAATCTTTTTTCGTGATGGCCTGCCAGCCAAAATACTGAGAATCCTCCATAACTTGCTCCAACAGCCCCCAATCGGTCTTCATCAATAAAGGGCTCTTTTTTCATTGCATCAATGGCACTCAGGTAATCTTTCATGTTTTGTCCGCCATAATCTCCTGAAATCTGGTTATTCCATTCCGTTCCAAAGGTAGGCAAGCCCCTCCGGTTTGGAGCAACGATAATGTAATCGTGTGCTGCCATTATCTGAAAATTCCAACGGAAAGAGAAAAACTGACTGACGGCACCATGAGGACCTCCCTGACAATACAAAATAGCAGGGTATTTTTTACCCGGGTCAAATTCAGGAGGGTAGATAATCCATACCAGCATCTCCTTATTATCGGTTGTTTTTATCCATCGTTTCTCAACTTTCCCCATTTCAATATGGTCATAAATATACCGGTTAGTAAAAGTAAGCTGTTTTTCCTCGTCCGTTTTTTTATCAACACTGAAAATTTCGGTCGCCATTGACATAGACATTTTTTCTCCCACTAAATATTCTCCGGCAAGGCTTAGTGAGTTGTAATTGTGAACTCCATGCGTAATTTGCTCTGTTTCTTTTGTTTCGACATCGATCTTATACATTTGGAAAATTGCCCTTATTCCGCTGATAAAATAAATACTGCTGCCCTCTTTATCCCACTTCAGTGAAGAAACACTCTCATCAAAATTTTCTGTTAAATATTCTTTCTCTCCGGTAGTTAGATCATACAAAAAAAGTCTGTCTTTGTCCGACTCATAACCTGGTGTTTCCATGCTTCGAAAGGCAATCTTCTTTCCGTCAGGAGAAAATACCGGATATTTGTCATACCCCGGCATTCCCTCAGTAATATTCTGTGTCTCACCTGATTCAAGATTATATAAATAAATATCCGAGTTGGTGCTTAGGGTGTATTCTTTCCCGGTTAATTTTTTACACGTATATGCAATAAATTTACCATCCGGACTCCATGATATTTCCGATTGATCGAAATAGGGGGACATAGGAGAATCAAATGTTTCTCCTTCCATGATGTCCTTTCCTTCTTGTATATTTCCATCCGAATAGTCTGCAACAAAAATATGACTGTAAGCATAATCGTGCCAGGCATTCCAGTGCCTGTACATCAGGTTATTGATTATTCGTACGTTTACCAATGGAAGGTCCGGGTAAAGGTCATTCGGGGTTTTATCCAGTTTTACATTTTTGATATAAAAAACTTTTTCGCCGGTTGAAGAATATTCAAAACCGTTTATTCCATCTTTTATGTTTGAGATCTGTTTTGGGGTTCCGGTATCCATGGCAACTTCCCAGATCTGAACCGTTCCTCCTTCTCCTGATAAGAAGCCAATTTTGTTACCTGACGGATGCCACCGGTGATTGAATTCATGTCCCTTGAACGATGTGATTTGAATGGGGTCACCTCCTTCAACAGGGATCCGATAAATATTGGTATTGCTTTTATTTGTCGGCGGGTCATATCTTGTCAATCCATACAGGATATTTTTACCGTCAGGGGATACTTGAGCTTCATGAACCCGTCCGAATTTCCATAAAATTTCAGCGGTCATTCTACCCTCTTCAATTTCTTCGGCTGTAAGTTTACTTGAAAATACCGGTTCAAGACCTTGTTTTTCTTTCTGATTATTTGATGTACAGGAACAAAGGATTACCAGGAATACCAGAAATGAGATATTGCGTACCATAATAAGGATATGTAACTATTCAGCTTTCAAGAGTCTCTTTTTTTGTTGTTGAAGTGTTGAGCGCTTCAACGATCTTTCCTTTAATTTCTTCAAAGAGTTCCGGATTATCAGCCAGGATTTGTCTGACGCCTTCCCGACCCTGGCCTAATTTTGTATCTCCATAGCTAAACCAGGAACCACTTTTTTTAATGATGTTAAAATCTACACCCAGATCGATGATCTCTCCGGTTTTTGAAATTCCCACTCCAAACAGGAGATCGAATTCGGCCTTTTTAAACGGGGGAGCCAGCTTGTTCTTAACAATCTTAACCCTGGTACGGTTGCCGATAACTTCTTCACCGTCTTTTAACTGGCCGATTTTCCGGATATCCACCCGAACTGTTGAATAGAATTTTAAAGCATGGCCACCGGTAGTTGTTTCCGGATTGCCGAACATTACTCCGATTTTTTCTCGTAGCTGGTTGATGAACATGCAACAGGTATTTGTCTTATTGATGTTCGCCGTTAATTTTCTCAGAGCCTGGGACATTAACCTTGCCTGAAGTCCCATTCTTGAATCACCCATTTCACCCTCTATTTCAGCTCTTGGTGTCAGCGCAGCGACTGAATCGATAACGATGATATCAATTGCACCGGAACGGATAAGGTGATCGACAATTTCCAGAGCCTGTTCGCCATTATCCGGTTGGGATATCAGGAGATTCTCAATATCAACTCCAAGGTTCTCTGCATAAAAGCGATCGAAAGCATGCTCTGCATCGATAAAAGCTGCTATTCCTCCATTTTTCTGCGCTTCTGCCATGGCGTGTAAGGCTAGTGTTGTTTTGCCTGAAGACTCGGGTCCGAATATTTCAATAACCCTCCCTTTGGGATAACCACCGATACCCAACGCTATATCCAAAGAGAGAGACCCGGAAGGGATTGATGGAACATTAGCTATGGGTTTGTCCCCCATTTTCATTATCGTTCCCTTGCCATATCCCTTTTCAATTTTATCAATTGTAAGTTCCAGTGCTTTAAGTTTTTCCTTTAGAACATTGCTTTCTTTCTTTTCCTGATCCATTAGTGTATTGTGTTAAATTTTTTTATAAAAAAAATTACTATTCCAGTTCTTTAAAAATCTGTTCGGTGTGTTCTTTGGTTTTTACTTTTTCAATTATTTTTTCAATGGTCCCATCTTCACCTATAAGGTAGTACGGGAAACACCCATATATGATTTCTCGTCATTTACCCTCTTCTGTTTTTTTTACTATGTTGAAGCCTCGTAACACAAACATTCAAATTTAGCAATTTCCTGTGAATTTTATTTTTTTTAATTCACCCTGTGAAATAATCCCTAACTTTAGGGATTATTAATTTGTCCCGAAACCCGATAACTATCGGGTTCGGGATGGGAATTTTATTATTCAAAATTGTAGTAGTTTATGGACAGACTCTAATTAGGGTGAAATTACGAAGTTTATATGAATTAATTATGGTGAATGCCTGAACTTTTTTAGAAACTTTATTAACAGGTTTTGTTCAGAAATCAGGAATGATTAGTTCTTTCAGTAAAATAGTAATTTGATACTTGTACCTTTGAGCGAATAACAATTTCCAAAACAGATGTAACATGAAACCCGCTTTCAGAATCTGCCTTTTTTTCTTTGTTGGTTATTTTGGAATCCTTTATTCATCGCTTTGCCAGGTACTCTCAGAGGATGAAAAAGCCATTCAAGACCAGGCGATACAACATTTTGAAAAACCCCCTGTTGATTATAATTCACTATTAGACCAGGCTTTGGATTTTCAGGTAAAAGCTGATTCAACACGCCGGCTTGCGGATGAAGAAAGAGGACGGCTTGAAAATATATCCGGCGAGGAAAAACGATCGAAAACCGAAGAAGAAATTCTTGAACTTGAAAAACAGGCATTTGAATTTCAGAAATTAGCGGATGAAAAATACACCCTTGCAAGGGAAATCGAACAGAAGAGACTGGCAAGTCAGATTCTGACCAAAAAGAAGGAACAATCGGATAAAGAACAGGAAGGAAAAGAAACAACTCCCGGATCAGGATTTGTTTCTGATGAAGCCGGGATGGATGTTATAAACCAAATCATCGATGATTTTTATTTGAAGGAAGAATTTAGAGATATCTTTAAAAAGAACGAGTTAAACGCTTTAAGTGACGTGGTAGTGATAAATAAAGAGGCGAACAAGGCAATGATTGATGCCCGGAAGATACAAAGGAACTTGGAAAAAGAAACGGTTGTGGCTAATGCAGCTCAAAGCAAAAAAGAAAACAAACGGGCATTGGAAAAAATAGCAAATCTTGAAAAGAGGATTTTAGAAAAGAAGTTTTACGCCATTGATTCTTACCGGGAAGTTAATGATATCAGATACAGAATATTCAAAGAAAAAATTAACTTCCTTAGGGAGGGTGAGGCAACTAAAGGTATTGTGAAACAGGCACAAGAATACCAGAAAAATGCTGAAATAAGCTATCAAAAAGCACTGGCATTAAGGAATGAAGCCGAAAAGGCTAACCAGGCCGACCGAAAATATGATAAACTGGCAATAGCCAATACTTATGAACTTCTGGCTTTGGAAAACCAAAAAAATGCTCTGGCAACATTTGCAGGTATTTTGCCGGTGAAGGACCAAAAACGTAAAATCAGGGAATCATTATCCCGTGTTTCGGACCAACAAAGAAAAATGGATACAATTTCTGCTGATTTGAAACGCGAGAAAGCTCTCAGAGAAAAAAGAACAGATATTACAAAAATAAGTAAACCGGAAACAAAAGGTATTTCGGAAGCACCGAAAAAGAGTGCTGAAAGAAAGAAAACGGAAGATGACAGATCCGGACAGGCACGATTTGAAAGAGAAAGAAGATCGGAAATTCAGGAATTCAAATATGAATTTACTATTTTAAAAACTTCACCTTATTCAGCCTCCAATCCGGTACCAGTGAATGTTACTTTACCGGAAAGAGTAGTTTATCGGATACAATTGGCCGTTTTTAAAAATCCCATTCCGCCTGATTACTTTAAAGGTTTATCCCCGGTTTTGGCTGAAATTATTCCTGAATCAGGCCTAACACGTTATTATACGGGAACGTTCAGGAAATTTGTTGATGCCCGGGCAGCATTACCGGCAGTGCAGAACCTGGGATTTCAGGATAGTTTTATTGTTGCACATTTTATGGGAAAGAAAATTTCACTAAACCGTGCCAGGAATTTGGAAAGTGCTGATGATTCTTTTAATAAAGACCAAAAAACACATCCTGATTCAGTTAAGAATAAGAGTCGGGAAACAGGAAGAATGACTCATAACTTAATCATTAAGGTAGAAGTAGGAGCCTATAAAGATCAGGTTTCTGAAGAGAAAATGGATTCCTTTCGAAAGATGGCACGGGATAAAAAGGTTGAATTTTACCTGAATAAAAGCGGACTTTATGTATATACTATCGGAATTTTTTTTACTTTTGATAAAGCGGAGAAATTTAAGGATCTATTGGTAGTTAATGGATTCCGGAATGCTGCCGTTGCTGCCTTTATCGGAAACAGTAAAATACCGGTGGAAGAAGCGAAAAAACTTTCAGGCATGTAGGTTTTTCCATTTTTTGTTATCTAAATGGCAGGTTAATGAAAGAGAAATCGAAAGTTCATGAGTCAATCGATAGCGGTAAGAATAAAATTTGGTCATTAACCTTGTATAATGATGATATTCACACCTTTGATTATGTTATCAAGGCGTTAATCGAGGTTTGTGGACATGATTTTGTTCAGGCAGAGCAATGTGCCTTTATTACACACTATAAAGGCAGATGCCAGGTTCGGACAGGGGAAAGGGAAGATTTAAAACCAATGAAGGAAAGATTGGTGGTCAAAGAGTTAAAAGCAATAATTGAATGATTTAATTATTCTCATACTAAATCATACAATACTAATACTTAGAACAAATTGTTCATAATATGTCAATCGCATTAATTATATTTTTAATTCTACTTGGAATTGTGCTTTTTATGATTGAATTTCTGTTGGTTCCGGGTATTACAATTGCGGGTATCGGCGGGGCGATCCTTATAATAGGTAGTGTAATCATGTCATATCATTATCACGGGACTGCAGTAGGGAATTATACACTTCTGGGTACAGCCATTATTGTTTTTTTTACTATTTATTTTGTATTAAAGTCAAGAACATGGGAAAAAGTTATGCTGGATACTAAAATTGAAGGGAAAGTAAATGTTGTTAATGATGAGAAAAGTGAAAGTAAGGTAAACGTTGGTGACCTGGGCGAAACGGTAACACGGCTTAATCCCATGGGTAAAGTATTCGTGAACGGTGAGTATTATGAAGCAAAATCGCAGGATAAATTCATCGATCAGAAAACCAGGATTGAAATAATTAAAGTGTTAAAAAATAAATTGATTGTTAAATCTAAAAATTAGGAAAACATGGAAGGAATTGGATTGTATGTAATAATTATTATCGGGGCTCTCATCCTGATATGGATAATTCTCTATTTTATACCAATAGGCTTGTGGTTTCAGGCATTGGTTTCCGGGGTAAGGATTTCCTTACTCCAGTTAATATTTATGCGCTGGAGGAAGGTCCCGCCATCCATTATTGTTGGTGCTCTTATCGAGGGTACTAAGGCAGGAATAACTGTCTTTCGGGATGATCTGGAGGCGCATTACCTTGCCGGCGGAAGGGTTCAGCAGGTTGTGCACGCTCTTGTTTCAGCAGCGAAAGCTAATATCGATCTCCCGTTCAATATGGCAACAGCTATCGACCTGGCTGGTCGGGATGTTTTAGAAGCCGTTCGAATGTCGGTGAATCCTAAGATAATTGACACTCCTGCGGTTACTGCCGTAGCAAAGGATGGGATCCAGTTGGTTTCCAAAGCAAGGGTTACGGTAAGAGCAAATATTAGGCAACTGGTTGGCGGAGCAGGAGAAGAAACAGTACTTGCCCGGGTTGGTGAGGGCATCGTTTCCTCCATCGGATCGGCCAGTTCACATAAGGCCGTACTTGAGAATCCCGATTCTATTTCAAAGCTTGTTCTGGGAAAAGGGCTCGATGCAGGTACAGCATTTGAAATCCTTTCCATTGATATTGCCGATATCGATATTGGTAAAAACATTGGCGCCGTACTTCAAATGGACCAGGCAAATGCTGATAAAAACATTGCACAGGCTAAGGCAGAAGAGAGAAGAGCCATGGCTATTGCACTGGAACAGGAAATGAAGGCTAAAGCCCAGGAGGCCCGTGCAAAAGTGATCGAAGCAGAAGTCCAGGTCCCGTTGGCTATGGCTGATGCATTCCGATCCGGAAACCTGGGTATCATGGATTACTACCGGATGAAAAATATTGAGGCCGATACCGGTATGAGAGATTCCATTGCTAAACCGGGTGGTTCGAAGAGGAAATAATAAAAACCAAGGTAAATTAGTCAGGGTTTGACTCAAAGTCTATCCCTGTGAAATGTTCTTTCAGAATTTCACAGGGCGAGCAAAGCCGGAATGCCTTTTGGCATTATTTCACGGGTGTTTCACAGGGCAGGCCCTGGCTAAATATTATTAAATGGAGAGTACCTGCCTCTTCTTTTTTTTATCTTGAATTTTTTTAAAATATATTGTCATGAAGCTACTTTTTTGCTTCGGCCTTCTCTGTATTTCCTATTTGTTTTGTAATCAACTTTATGCCCAAAATACAATGTATATCGCTCATCGTGGCGCTTCCTATGATGCCCCTGAAAATACCCTGGTCTCTGTGAAATTGGCGTGGCAGAAGAATGCGGATGCAGTGGAAATTGATGTTCATCTATCGAAGGATAATAGGATTATGGTGATCCATGATAAGGATACCAAACGGACTTCCGGTGAAAAATTTGTTGTTAAAGATACGAATTCGGATGAACTGAGAAAAATGGATGTGGGTGGTTTTAAAGGCTCTGATTTTATTGGTGAGAAAATACCATTTCTTGAAGAAGTAATTGAAACCATTCCCGCCGGAAAGGAACTTTTTATCGAGATAAAATGTGGTACGGAAGTACTACCTTTTTTAAAAGATATTATTGATAAAAGAGGTAAGATAGGCCAATTGGTGATCATTGGCTTTGATTTTGAAGTGGTCGAAAAGGCCAAAAATTTGATACCCAGTGTTCCTGCCTACTGGCTCCATTATAATGTTATGGGCGAATATGACAAGAAATGGATTGAAAAAGCAAAACAAGCCGGTTTGGATGGACTTAATTTCAGGTTTAAAGGAATTACGCCCGGTTATGCGAAAGCAGTTCATGAGGCTGGTTTGAAGATCTTTACCTGGACCGTAGATGATCCGGAAGAAGCAAAAAGACTTAGTGAACTGGGAATTGACGGGATCACTACCAACCGGCCGGAATGGCTGAAGAATCAAGTCTTATCAGAAATTCGCTAATTAATATTTAAACTAAAACCAAATTCTCCTCCTTAGACAAGGAGCCTGCCCGAATGAATTCATTCAGGCGGGGAGTACCCGACTAACGGGAGGGGGAGGTGGTTGAATTGCCTGGTTAACCAACCACCCTCTAAGAGGATAACCTGGTGATCGCTTTTACGTAAGTTTTTGATGAAATTATTATATTGTGGTCCAAAATCCCGCGTAATATGAAGAGCAGGACCCTTCTACTTGCATTGATCATTTTCTTTTCATCAATTTCACTTGCCCAAAACCTGGACGCTCGACGGATCGATGTATTATTAGGACCCGGAATAACGATCGTTTTTGGTGATATCGGCGACTGGCAGATTGGACCTTCTTTGTATTCAGGAGTTAGTTACCGGTTTCAGCAAAATTGGTCGGTTAAGGCAAATCTGATATTTGGTAAAGGTCTTGGTAGTGATGAAGGAACCAGAAATCATGACCGCGGCTATGAATTTTCGACATTTATTTTTGAGCCATCCTTGCAGGTGGAATATTACTTTTTATTTCTTGAAGGAAGACGATACAATAATAAAGGACTGCTATTGGGTTTGCCGGCTGTAGGCGCGTACGGGTTCGCAGGATTAGGTGGGAGTTTCTTTAATCCAACGCCAGGAGGTGAGTTGGAAAACAATTATGATGATGATTTTACTAAATTGTCTTTAGTTGTTCCTATTGGTGTTGGGGCACGATATAATCTAAATAACGACTGGTCCGTCGGGCTTGAGTTTGGCAGAAGATCCACAACCACCGATTATCTTGATGGATATACCTCTGAAAACTCAACAGCAAAGGATGTTTATTTTTTCGGCGTTTTGAGCCTGTCGTATAAAATATTCAGTCCTGCTGCTTTAAGATCAAAAAGATAAAAACCCTCTCAACATAAATTATTGGAATTTTGAATAAATTATTGTAATTTAAGCAGATATTTTATGAATTCCCAGTTGCCTGTTATCTACGTCAATTTTCAGTTTATTTTTTCACACTAAAAAATATATAGATTATTAACATTAAATCTGGTAAAATGAAAAAACTAGCCTGGTTTGCCTGGATTTCCGGAATAATCGCTGTTATCGTGATGTTTTTCGGTTTTGTTGACTTACTGTTTAATCCTAAGTTTTTGTTTGTAAATCATGTAATAAACTATTTCCATGTGGCAAATAGTTTTTTATTGCTGACCATTTGTATTGTATTACTTGATAAGTGTAAGGGTAAAACAGAAGAATGAAATCTCGTCAGACGACTCCAAGTCGATGAGTAAAAAATGGTAGGTCTTGATCAGAAAGTGTTTTCTGACCATTTTTACAAACCCCGACAGGGTTTAGAACCCTGTCGGGGTTAAAGCATAGAAATCCATCCGCTTCCGATTTTCAGGATCCGACTGCTTT
>JABUBO010000522.1_pt1 | contig 12469 bp, 8 predicted proteins | sample 7240361 | NCBI WGS metagenome assembly JABUBO01 (sample SAMN07256346, study PRJNA390944) | subsurface metagenome | isolation source: Methane hydrate marine sediment | place: Pacific Ocean: Eastern North Pacific, ODP site
ATGCAGTATTATCGAGGATCTGGAGTTTACGACACGTACAACGGAGGAGCTATTATGGCAACAGAAGAAATAACTATTGCCGAGATCCTTCGTGATAACGGTTACACAACCGGCATCTTCGGAAAATGGCATTTAGGTGACGCTTATCCGTTTCGTCCGCAAGACCAGGGATTTACTGAATCATTAATCCATCCAAGCGGTGGAATGGGACAGGTCGGTGATATATATAATTATTTTAAATTCGACAGCTCATATTTCGATCCGGTTTTATTACAGAATGGTAAAGCGGTTGAAACCAAAGGCTATTGTTCGGATGTTTTTACCGACGGGGCTATTCATTTTGTTGAAGAAAATCTTGAGAATCCATTTTTTCTTTATTTATCTTTCAACGCCCCCCATACACCACTTCAGTTACCCGAAGAATATTATCAACAATACGCTGGTCTTGAGTTTGATACTTCCAAATATGGAATAAAAGGATATCCCATCAAGGAAATGAATGAATTTCATGCCGGGTCGGCACGGAAGGTATACGGGATGGTAACCAATATCGATGATAATATAGGGAGGTTATTTGATAAACTGAATGAATTAAACATAGAAGAAAATACACTTGTCATTTTCATTACCGATAATGGTCCTCAACAAATCAGGTATACTGCCGGATTACGCGGCAGAAAAGGCACCGTTTACGAAGGAGGGATCAAAGTGCCTTGTTTTATGCATTTTCCCGGATATTTTCCGAACGACAAGGAAATAGGAACCGCCGGTGCTCACATTGACCTGCTGCCAACCATTCTGGATTTCTGTAACATAAAGATTCCGGCAAATGTCTGCCTGGATGGTAAAAGCCTGCTTCCACTGGTTAAAACCCAAGACGTAGAATGGGCTGAACGACCATTATTCTTTCACTGGCAGAGAGGATATCCCGAAAGGTACCGGAATATAGCAGTCCGAAAGGGCAGTTATAAACTTGTTGGGCACACTGGTCAGGATGCAGACATCAGCGATTTTGAATTATTTAATCTGGCGGACGATCCTTTTGAAATGGAAAACCTTAGCAGTTTAAATCCGGAAATTGCAACGGAACTGAAAAACGAATTTGATCAGTGGTATGACGAAATTATGAAAAGTCCAAACCTGAAACCCCGACCAATACAATTGGGAACATCATTCGAAAATCCGGTAATCCTCAATCGAAATGATGCCAAAGGATCAGCAGGGATATGGGCGCAAGAAAAAATATACGGCTACTGGGATGTTGCGGTAAAAAAAGAAGGATACTACGACATTTCTTTTGTCTTCAGAAATAAAATAGCCAGATCAGGAAATATGTTGGTACGTGTGGGAACGACACAGCGTACATTAGCCCATTCTGATACTACCGTTAACACCATTCTGATGAAAGATATTTACCTTTTTGAGGGAGAATATATGTTTGAATCCTGGTACAGGCAGGGAGGGGATGTTATTATGCCGTTTTATGTGGAAGTAAGAAAAAAATAAGGATATTAATTTTACGAATAAACCAAGGATTTTTGAAACCAAAAATCCCGTAAGAGCTTTACGAAGTAAAACCATTGTGAATAACCCGGTACGAAGTGCCGGGTAAGAACAAAAAGTATAACCACAACCCTGGAAGGGTTGAATTAAATACCCCTAAACAATGTCAACATTCAGACAAATTTTTATTTTAAGTTCAACCCCATCCGGGGTTGCTGGAAATATAGAATTGTAATCCACCGGTTTCACTGGTGGTTATTCAAAGTTATACCCCTTCGGGGTAGGAAATTATTGTTTCAGTTATGTATAATTATGAAAACCCTAAGGGTCTGAAAATATAAAACCATAAAATCCTCACCTTCTTATGCTAAATTATTCAAGTAATAAAACAAACTGGTTTCTGGTTATACTAGTGAATTTAATCCTTGCAGGTTTCTTATTCAATTCCTGTTCACGTCAACCTGCTATATCAATCAGTCCTTCCGGGCATGATTTATATTTTGAAAAGTTAGCTACAAGATGGGATGAAGCCATTCCGCTTGGAAACGGAATGCTTGGTGCCCTGATCTGGCAAAAAGGCAACAACCTGCGTATCTCACTCGACCGGGCAGACCTTTGGGATTTAAGACCCATGGAAACCCTGAACATACCGGAATTTAGATTCAGTTGGGTATATGACCAAGTTAACAAAGAAGATTATAAACCGGTTCAGGATCTTTTTGATGTACCTTACAACCGCAATCCGGCTCCCACTAAAATCCCTGCCGGTGCACTTGAATTTGATATTTCCCAATTAGGCGAAATTGAATATATACAACTTTATCTGAACCATGCATTATGCGATGTGAAATGGACAAACGGAGCCCGGCTTCTAACGTTCATACACGCTACCATCCCTGTTGGTTGGTACCGTTTTGAAAATATCCCGGCTGACGTGTTACCTCTCCTTGTCCCTCCCCCATATTGCGCCAAAACAAATACAGGAAATGCAAATTCGGTTACAGGACAGGACCTGCGCCGTTTGGGCTATAAAAAAGGTGAGATCTTACAATCAGATAATGCAATTTTTTACAAACAGGAGGGCTGGAATGGTTTTTATTATGAAATAAATACGGAATGGGAAATACAAAAAGATGGTACCCTTGAAGGAAGCTGGAGTATCAGTTCACAATACCCCGACATGGATAAAACAGAGAGTGCATCTTCTGTCGTAAAGGAAGCAATAAACCGGGGTTTTGAGAAGGATTTTATAAGCCATAATGATTGGTGGTTGGATTTCCGGAACCAATCTTCTGTTACGGTACCTGATCCTGTTCTTGAAAAACAGTGGTATCTGGAGATGTATAAGTTTGGTTCAGCCTCCAGGCGGGGAGCGCCCCCAATTTCGCTACAGGCTGTCTGGACAGCCGATAACGGCAGAATTCCACCCTGGAAAGGTGATTTCCATCATGATTTAAATACCCAGTTGAGCTATTGGCCGTGCTACAGTGGCAACCACCTGGAAGAAGGTCTGGCATTTCCGGACTGGCTTTGGGAAATTCGTCCGGAAGCAAAAAAGTACACTAAGGCTTATTTTGGAACAAATGGTTTAAATGTTCCCGGGGTCACAACACTTCGGGGACAACCAATGGGAGGATGGATCCAATATTCCTTCTCCCCCACTGTCTCTGCCTGGCTGGCTCACCACTTCTACCTTCACTGGCGATACAGTATGGACAGGAATTTTCTGCAGGACAGGGCTTATCCTTTTATCAAAGATGTAGCAATTCACCTTGAGGAGATTTCTGTGCGCAATAAAAATAATCAATGGAAGCTTCCCATCAGTTCCAGTCCCGAGATCCACAACAATTCCATTCATGCCTGGTTTCACCAGACAACAAATTATGACCTGGCGCTGATCCGGTGGACTTTTAACAAAGCTGCAGAGATGGCTGATGAACTTGACCTTGAGGATGAAGCACTTCATTGGAAAGAAATCCTGTCCGGTTGGCCCGGTTTCGCTGTCTCCGATTCAACCGGAGGCCTCCTGGTAACTCCAGGTGAACACTTGCAGGAATCCCACCGCCACTTCTCACATCTCATGGCGATCCATCCCCTTGGACTAATCGATTGGGACAATGGCGAAAAGGACCGGGAAATTATCAAAAATACTATTAATGACCTTGATAGTCTGGGAACCGACTGGTGGACAGGATATTCCTTTAGCTGGCTTGGAAACCTGAAAGCCCGGGCTATGGATGGCGAAGGAGCAGCCGAAGTTTTAAAAATCTTCGCAGAATGTTTCTGCCTGCCAAACAGCTTCCATGTAAATGGTGACCAATCCGGAACAGGAAAATCAAAATTCACTTACAGGCCTTTTACGCTTGAAGGGAATTTTGCATTTGCTGCCGGTATCCAGGAAATGCTGCTTCAAAGTCACACCGGAATTATATATATTTTCCCTGCAATTCCAAAAAGCTGGGAGGATGTTTCATTTGAAAAACTCAGGGCTGAAGGTGCATTTCTTGTTTCAGCCAAAAAAACCAATGGTAAGTTAGATGAAGTTATAATTATGTCTGAAGCCGGCGGAACTCTCAAACTGGCCAATCCTTTCGGAGAAGATTTTTTTGAGATAGCCGGTGTGGATATGGCATCTGATCAAATGCAAAAGCCGGTAATTGAAATAGAAATAAAGCCGGGTATGGAGATAATCTTTAAACGTTTAACAACCAGACCCTAATCCCGGATACCAATTTTTGGCGTTTTTATAGTATATTTTTGATAATACTTTTTTATCCAGCTTTAAACCCCTGAATTTACCGTTAACACTTTCAGATGTCATCTCCTCATCAGTTGTAAAATATTTCCAATGTTCCAACCATACATCATACAATTGTTTTCTTACTGATACCATGTCTGACTTTTCCTGAACGCCCAAATCCGTACCGTACAAGATACGGTCCTGGTAATCGATTATAAAATTGCGGACTTTTTCACGATCCTGAACTTGAAAATGACATATTCGGGCAGCCATATCCACAGCAAAATTCGGATAACGATCCAGGCATTTCGCAAGCTCATCCACGTCCCACTCAAGACTTCCAAGATGGGCTCCAATAACTTTCAGGCCATGGTGTTTCTCCAGCATAAAATCGCGCGAAAAAATTTGTTCTTCATAAGAGGGATAATCCGGATGAAGATACATATGATATTCAGGATGATCTCGAAAGTATTCTCTGTCATTATTCACTGTCATCGAATCAAGAGGCAACCAGCAATTTCTGGGTTCACCAATATGAGCAACAAGGCTCTTACCTTCAGAAGCAATAAAATCTAAAACAGGATCAAATCGGAGATCATCAATCATGATAAAGTTGCCATTCTGATCACGAAAGGTCATGCCGATGTCTTTCCAGACTTTAACAGCTATAGCACCCGATGCAAAGTCTTTCTTCAGCTGATTAATTGTCTGGTCTTGCCACCCCGGTGTGCCGAATTTTTCCATCGAAAACGTAGTTGTGAAATAAACAGTGTTTGGAAATTTATTCTTCTGAAATGTCGCATATTTTAACTGCTCGTCAATAAATGATTGACTCGACGATCGTGTAACAATCGTCAACAATTGAAAATTATCAGTGATGGCTTGTTCGGCAAATGAAGGATCGTAAGTGCGGATATGAACATGAGCATCGATCTTTGGAAAAGAGACAAAATCAAGAAGCTTGTAATCGCATCTCGCTATGATGATACACGCAGCAAAAATGACAAGATAAGAATACAATTTTACTTTCATATATCTCTCCTTTTAATTGATTTATAAAACATTAACCAGGAACCAGCATCCAGTACCAGGTCTCCGTAATCCTTTCACTTCTCACCTTTTGCTTTTTTCCTTTTATCTTTTATCTTTTATCCTAATAACTTCCTTGTAAAGCCTCATATACATTTCTGATGTGTTTTGCCAGGTATAAGATCGAGCTCTCTTAATTCCATTTTGCTTCATTTCTTCGCGAAGGCTTTTATCTTGTAATAAAGTATACATAGCAGTTGTCATTTCTTCAATACTATTTGGATTAACCAGATAAGCGGCATCAGAAGCAACTTCGGGCATTGCTGTGATATTGGATGTAATAACAGGCAAACTAAGCTTCATCGCTTCCAAAACAGGGATACCAAATCCTTCATAAAGAGAGGGATATATTAAAAATTCCGCCATACGGAAAAGAGAATCCAAGTCATTCTCTGAAACAAAACCTGTAAAAACGATCCTTTTCTCCATGCTGGTTTCTAGTATAGCAGCATCGCAAATCTTTTTCATTTTTTTCTGATAAGGTGCGCCGGAAACAGCTCCGGTTATTAACAATTTCCCAGAATAGTTGTGTAATTTTACCAATCTTGAAAAAGCATGAATCAGGCGAATAATATTTTTCCTCTCATGTATCCCACCCACATTTAGAATAAATGTATCTTCTAATTCAAATCGGATTTTGAGTTCTTGTTCCAGAGACTTATCTATAGGATTAGGCTCACGCAGTCCGTTGGGTATAACCCGGATTTTATCAATTGGAACACCAACTTTATTGACTATATCCTGTTTTGAAAAATCTGATACAGTAGCAATCATATCGTTCAAGCGGCAAGCTATTCTGATACCCGGTTTGTACAGAAATTTGTTACTGAAGAATCCCATTGCTTCTCTGAATGTAAATGGGATGACATCGTGAACGGTTAGTAATGAAGGAGCTTTGCTACGGAAGGGAAAACTCATATTATAGAAGAAATGGATAATATCAGCGTTTTCAGACACAGCGATATCCTGAATAATTGTCGAGTCCAGCTTCACATTTTTCAGAGATATGGAATGGGTGGTCACATATAGAGGAATTATTTTCAGATTATGATTTTCAGAAAAAATATTATTAACATCTTCTATTCTATTTATTTTGCATAGAATAATAACATGTTGACCAATACTCGTTAGATATTTTACGACCTGAATTACACCTTGTTCAACACCCCCGATAACACCATCATATTTTCGAAAATCATAAACAATTTTCATACTTTTTATATTGAATAATTAAAAACTTTTTAGCAGACTTTCAATAGATGTAATGGCAAGTCCTACGGATTCATCGGCTGCACCATAATAGATATAAACCTGACCATCTTTTTCAACTAGGCCATTTGAGAAAACAACATTACCAAAGAAACCTTCTGTTTCAAAAAGCTCAGTAGGAGTCAGTAAGGGTTTTTCCGCCCTTCGAACAACTTTAGAAGGATTATTAAGATCCAAAAGCAAACAGAATAATGAGTATAATGAATTATCGCCTTTGCCGTGATAAAGGATCAACCAACCCTCCGGAGTTTTAACCGGTGGGGCCCCGCCACCAATTTTAATCGATTCCCACTTTATATTCCGCGGACGTATGATGCATTGATGATTTCCCCAATGCAACAAATCAGGAGATTCACTGTACCAGATAGATGCTTTTCCGAAACCTGAATTGTTTGGCCTGTGAAGGGCTATGTATTTCCCGTTCACTTTTTCAGGAAAAATAGTTACGTCTTTATTTTCCGGATGAAATATTATTCCCTTTCTGTCTGTTTTCTTGAAATCTTCAGTTGTTGCAAGCCTTGTTGACCATGAGTCTTCTGATACTACGGTGAAATTAATATAATACTTTCCATCAATTATAGTTACACGTGCATCTTCACATCCGTATTTTTCAGACTCATCAACCGGATAGATGAATGGCTTATCTTCAATAGTAAAATGAACACCATCCTTACTTCTTGCAAGCCGGATGTGACTTATTGATGAAAGATAGTCTTTTCCTTTATAAACCACCCCTCGGGTATCTTTCATGTTAACATCCGGGTCATCCGTTCTAAACTCAATAATTCCAGGAAATGATCTGTCATTTTCGAAATGGTAAACAGGTGTCCGTACATACCCTTCTTTTGATTCACATATTTCAGCCACGCGCAGTAATAAGATAATTTCATCACCAAATGTAGTGGCTCCGGGATTAAATGCTCCAACGACTTTATACCCCTCAAAAGATGGTTTTACATGCAACGGTTTTATAATTGGATTGTCAGGGTGCTTTTTAATCATAATCCATCCTTTTTGTTATTATGGGTTCTGTTGTTATATACTGGAGTTTTTAGTTTGTGAAATTATTTTGGTAATTCAACTTACACACTCCGTACGGCCGCACTATCCCTCGCACCCCACTCTCGCTCAACCACTTGCCCTGCCCCAATCTATGTAAGGTCTCCCGCTCTGCAAGTCTGCCTACAGACTCTTACAGGTTTTGCAGTTTACTGATTAATGTTTACCAATCACCAATTACTTGTTTTTTACTTTTGTCTTTCATCTTTTATCTCTCATCTTTCCTATTCTGCTTCTAGTTCAGAGAGAAGTTCTTTAATAATCTCTTTAACAGTAACAATTTTATTGCAGCGATATGCATTTTGTCCGGCGAAAATAAGACCGTGATCAACATCACCAAGATAGGAATTTACCAGAGCCAGGGCAATGCAATATTGAGCTTTTTCGACCTGACAGACCGAGAGACATCTATAGGGACATTTTATCTTAAGCTTTCCTTTAACTTCCAGGTCCTTTAAAAAATTATTACGAATCGCCCGGCCAGGCATACCCACAGGACTTTTAATAATAACGACATCCTCTTCTTTGGCATCTAAATAGGCTTGCTTGAATTCCTGGGACACATCGCACTCTTCTGTGCATACAAAACGGGTCCCCATTTGAACGCCTGATGCACCCATAGACAACATCTTTGCAATGTCCTTACCATTAAATATACCACCTGCAGCGATAACCGGGATTTTCTTTCCGTATTCATCCTCATAGGGTTTAATGGTTTCCAGAACTTCAGGCAGAAGTTTTTCAAGGGAGTATTTCTCGGGTTGTTGCAGTTGCTCATGGGAGAAACCAAGATGTCCTCCGGCCAATGGTCCCTCAAGGATCAGTCCATCAGCAGTTTTTTTATATCGTTGATCCCAGATACGCAGGATCAATCCAGCAACCCGTGCCGAACTAATAATCGGCACAAGGTTTACACTGGGGTCATGGACTAAATCCGGAAGTTTCATTGGCAGTCCGGCACCATAAACAATCATTTTGATTCCTTCCTCAATCGAAGATTTAATCAAATCATCTGCATTGCTAAGCACACCCATGAAGTTTACTGCCAGATGGCCATTTGTCATACTCCTGGCCTTGCGCATCTCGTTTATTAGCGCTTCCCGGGATATTCTTTCATACTCTTTCTTTGAAGCCTCGATATCTCCCAGGCCAATACTTGAAATCGTACCGATTCCTCCTTGGTTTGCTACTGCTGAAGAGAGTGAGGCAAGAGAAACCCTGACTCCCATGCCTCCCTGGATGATAGGTATATCTGCGGTAATATTTCCGATTTGAAGTTTAGGAATTTCCATTTGTTACTACTTCTTTTTTAATGATTAAACATGCATTTCCTCCACCGAAACCAAAGGAATTACTCATTGCTGCATTCAAATCAACCGATTCAACACCGTTAGTAATGTAATCGAGAGGGCAGTCGGGATCAGGCTCTTTATAGTTGATGGTCGGGGGGATTTTACCCATAGACACACTCAATACAGTCGACACGAATTCCACAGCACCTGAAGCCGCCATCAAATGACCAATCATCGATTTAATTGAACTAACTTTTAAAACTTTTGCAAAATCACCGAAAACATTCATAATGGCTTTGCTTTCACATTTATCGTTTAAAACAGTGGATGTACCATGAGCATTGATATATCCTATTTCTTTCGGGTCCATACCAGCATCCTTGAGTGCCGCTTGCATAACCCGGCACATTCCATCGCCATCGGGGTCTGGTGCAGTAAAGTGGTAAGCATCAGCTGTATTGCCGTATCCAACGATTTCAGCATAGATTCTTGCTCCCCGTTCGAGGGCATGCTTCCGTCTTTCCAAAACAACAATTCCTGCCCCTTCACCCATTACAAAACCGTCACGGTTTTTATCAAAGGGTCTGCTGGCATTTTCGGCAGAACTACTTTGTGACATGGATCGTGTGGCACAAAAGCATCCATAGGGCAGAGGGGTTACACAAGCCTCCGAACTCCCTGCAAGCATAACATCTGCATCTCCTCTCTGAAGAATCCGGAAGGCATCACCAATGGCGTTCGAACCCGTAGAACAGGCTACTGAGGGAGCAGAAAGAGGACCTTTCAATCCATATTTGATAGAAACCATGCATGCTGCCATATTAATAAGCAGCTTGGATACAAAGAATGGGTTCATACCCCTGGGTCCCTCCCTGCTGAGGGTGAAATGCCCTTCTTCAATCGTTTGCGAACCTCCGATACCAGAGCCTATAATGACACCTGCCCTGGTTCTGTCAAAAAAGAATGATTTCAATCCGGAATCCTCGATTGCCATAGCAGAAGCGGCGATTGCAAACTGGGTGAAACGATCCATACGGTTTGCCGATTTCTCATCGATCCATTTCTCAGGATGAAAATTCTTCACCTCTCCCGCGAATTTGGAACGAAAATCCGTAACATCAAAATGGGTAACTTGTGCAATTCCGTTTCGCCCGGCTTTTAATCCTTCCCAGAAATCTTTAATGCCCACACCAATTGGAGTTACAGCACCCAATCCAGTGATAACAACCCGATGTTCTTTAGAAGACATCCTGAATAATCCATTTAAAAGCTAATGATTGCACCCACCGGTTATGTTACCGCCGGTCTTTATTCTGCCGCTAATATCCACATAATAATCCTACTTTTCAAAAAAAATGAAAAATAGTACTATTTATTGGAAACCAATTGTATTTTTTAACTTAAATTTATAGCATAATCAAATCAGCTTCAATCTTAAAATAACCCTGCAATGTTCCACATCGAAACAATAAAATTCGGAGATTTATTCACTTACAAGGTCATCAATAATCAAACAAAAGAATATTTCAGTATTATTCCCGGATTCGGCACCCTTATGAACGAATTAGTCCTTCACAAGGAAGGCCATAACCATCAAATTTTAGAGGGATATCACTCCTATGAAGATCTGCAAAAGAATTTCTCCCGGTTATTTCGTGGCGCTAATCTGTTTCCTTTCCCGGGTAGGATTAAGGAAGCTACATACAATTTTCAGAAAAAAACTTATCATCTTTCAAAGAATGATCCCTCCCAAAAGCACGCATTACATGGTTATATCTATTACGAGAAATTTGAAATCGTTAGAGTTGAAACATCTGAAGAAAAAGGGATACTGGAGACCCTGTTTAAAGAGGATGGCAGCGTGTTGGTTTATCCCTTCAGATTTGAGATCTCCGTTGAATTTAAGCTTGAGAAGTCCGGTTTTAGTTGTTTAACACGGGTTGAAAACACAGGTAAAGATCCAATGCCGATCGGTCAGGGCTGGCATCCTTATTTTAAAGCTGTGGGGAAAACAGATGATATGCTTCTGCAAATCTCATCAGCAAAGTATCTTGAATTGGATCAGGATCTATGTCCCACTGGTGCAATAAAGGATATTAATAAATTTCTTGGACCTGAAAAAATAGGTCAGGAATCATTAGACAAGGTTTTTGTGCTTAAAAAAGAACCAGGAATAAGTAAAACATATCTTTATTTTCCTGATGGTACAGCAAAAATCGTGCTTTGGCAGGAAACCGGAGAGATGAAATACAATTACCTTACCGTTTTTACTCCCCCCGAAAGGGATTCTATTGCTATGGAGCCATGGACATGCCCTCCTGATGTTTTCAACAACAAAACGGACCTGATCACCCTTGATCCGGGGAAAAAACTTGAACTGGCAATGGGGATTTCTCTTGAATAAACCAAATATATAGAACACGGATGACACAGATAACACGGATATACACAGAAAAAAAAGATATTTACGAATGACAGGAAATGAAGTTTATTATGTAAATATTTAAAATCCGTGAAAATCAGCGTTATCCGTGTCATCCGTGTTCTATTCTTATTTGTAATTGCTAAAATTCAATAAAATTCCAGTAACTATGAAAAAATATTTTTTTTTCAAAATCGAAAAAATATTTGGACTTTTTTTAGTCTTATTAACCATTTATGCATGTCAGCCATCGCCAAAATCAGCGACTAAATTTACGAGTACCTGGACGGAAGGTATACAACGCACGTGGTTGGGCCCTGAATACTGGGCAAACCGTCTGCAGGATTGGGAAATATCAGATGGAAAAATCAATTGTCTGATCTCCCACTTTAACAGGAACATAAATCTTCTAACTCACCAAATTGGAGAACAGGAAGGAGAGTTTGAGATGTCCGTTGTACTTGGCTTATTAAATGACACCATTGCCCCATCGGATAAAAACTGGGTTGGCTTTCGAATTGCGGCCATAGGGCAATTTAACGATTACAGGGATAATGCTATTTACGGAAAAGGCATTGATGCCGGTATTACTACATCCGGAGATCTGTTTATCGGAGAACTACCTGTTAAACTCAACGGTAATGCAAAAACTCTTATTCCTCACCTTAACAATGGTTTAAAACTTCAAGTATCCCTTGAATTTTCAGAAGAAAATTACACCCTGAAATTACAGGCACTGGATCTGAAGACTAAGGAAATCCTTTCAGAAATTGAAGAACAAAATGTGCCTAAAGAAAATTTATCAGGGAGTTTTGCCCTTGTGAGTCATTTCGCTGAGATAGAAGGCAACCGGAATATACCAGGTTGCTGGTTTACAGATTGGGAAATTTCGGGAAGCAAAATCAAAAACTACCCGGAAAGGACATTCGGCCCCATTCTTTTTTCACAATATACTCTTAGCAGAGGCTTTTTAAAATTAACGGCTCAAATGCCACCCGTCGGCAGCAAAGACGGACAAACGGTGACATTAAATATTCTGGATGAAACCGGAAAAAACTGGAAAGAAATTGCTGAAGCACCCATCGATAACATGTC
>JABUBO010000523.1_pt1 | contig 12467 bp, 11 predicted proteins | sample 7240361 | NCBI WGS metagenome assembly JABUBO01 (sample SAMN07256346, study PRJNA390944) | subsurface metagenome | isolation source: Methane hydrate marine sediment | place: Pacific Ocean: Eastern North Pacific, ODP site
AGCCCCATCAGCTCCAGATGAGCCATAGATTGGGCTCGCGCTTCCTTACCATCTAGCCCCACCATCCGGCCAAAAAAGACCATATTATCCAGAGCCGAAAGGTCTTCGTAAAGGGCTAACTCCTGAGGACATACCCCAATCAGGCTGCGAACAGCATCGGCATCATGCCGTATGGAATGGCCTCCTATAGTGACATCACCGCGGTCTGGTTCCAGAACCGTAGACAGCATGCGTATGGTCGTGGTCTTGCCGGCACCATTAGGCCCCAGTAGGCCGAAGATTTCGCCCTTGTGGATGGTGAATGAAACACCGTTGACGGCCTTATGTTCATTGAAGCTCTTGTGAAGGTCTTGTGCTACCAGAAATTCCTCAGCCATAGCCTTACCCCCTAATTTCCCTAGCTGTAATTAGAGCCGGCTCATGTTAGCCCCTATTATACATCCTCCGTCAACATTGGCGGAACGCCAAAGCTCATATGAATCTTTCCATCAAGGCGTATATCGTCTCTTCGTCTAGTTGACTACCATCGTTGCTGAGTTTTTGTATAGCATGCTCCACGGTGTTATGTTTGCGTGAGTTAGATAGGTCATCCAGTTGGTCATATATACCAACCCTTCTGCCAACCCTGAAGTTGTGTCTCTCTTCAGGTGATAGACTCTGGAATCTAGCTATGGAAGCCAGCATTTTCTCCTTGTCCTGGGGCAACTGCCCCTCAATCTCCTGAAGCAGGTTGGTAATATGGTCACTGACAAAGTATGAGTGACAGTCAAGGTGCTCAATAAACAGTTTTTCCTCGTCTACAACCTCCTCATCTGTTGCCCGCACGAAATTGCCATTTTTAACCTCATCATATAAGGGCATGCCCTGCTTGATGGTCAGGGTTCTAACCCGGATAAAGTCGGGGTCTATTTGGTTTAATACTCTGGCAGTTTCAATGGCATGCTCCCGCCACATCTTTTTCCCTCCCAAGCCAAGGACAACATACTCACATAGTGAGATGCCTGATGCTACTATCTTTCTGCCCCCCACGATGTGGTCAGCGGCAGTAACTCCCTTATCCATATATTGAAGCAGCGGGTCATAGCCAGATTCCAGCCCAATATGCAGTCGGGAAAGTCCAGCCTGGTGAAGTTGTTTTAGCTCCTCCGGTTTCTTTTTGGCTGCCGTCTTGGACCTGCCATAGCTAGTTATCCGAGTAATACTGGGCAGGGTTTTCTTCAAGAACCTTATTACCTCCACCAGCTCATTTGTCCTCATAATCAAGGTGTTGGCATCCTGGAGGAAGGCGCTGGTGCCACCATAGTAAAGCCACAGTGCTACATCGAAAAAGGCTTCATTTGGTGGATTATTGAGGATAGCGCCAGCCACCGCCTCCACCCTCCCCCCATAGCCGGATTTCCAGGAAACCTCCTTTAGCTTATCCTGTATTGCCTTGACAGTTAGTATCTCTTGCTTTATCTCCTCCACCGACCTTAGCTCAAATTTTTTCCCCTTGTAGATATGGCAGAACTTGCACCGGTTCCAGGGGCAGTTTCTGGTTACCCGGATGAGCAGGGAATGAGCCTCGCTTGGCGGTCTGATTGGTCCTAGTTCAAAAGACTCTGCTATCATTTGCTTTTCCATCATAGGTAGCCGAGCACATATTTCTTGATGAACTCAAAGTTATTTTTTACCTTTTCCCCTCCTACCACGATGTCCATATGACCGGGAAGCAAGTACTCTATTTCTAGCTGTGATAGCCTCTCTATAGACTGCTTAAGCTCCTCGGCACTGCCACCGGGCAGGTCAACCCGCCCTGTATTTTGATTGAAAATGACATCTCCGCAAATCAGGACCTTCTCACTTTTGCAGTAAAAGCAGATGCTATCAGGGGAATGCCCCGGGGAAGGGATAAGCTCAAATTCCATTTCTCCGGCATTTAGCTTGTCATTATCAAGAAAGCTATCTGGGGTGAACTCCACGGCGGGAAGACCGAAGAATTTTGATGTCTGGGTAACGGTTTTATCCCAGAAATTTTTTTGTAGGGGATGGAGGAGGATTTTGGCTCCCGAGATTTTCTGGAAGGCTTCATTTGCCCAGCAATGGTCACCGTGTAAGTGGGTATTAGCGATAATATCTATATCTTTAGGGTCAATGCCGTCCCGGTGCAAATCTTGGAGTAGTTCTGGTAGGAATTGAGTAAGTCCAGGGTCTATGATAATGCTGAGGTCATCTTTAATCACATAGGTATTGGAGTCCATCATTCCCTTTTCTGGGTAAAAGTATAGATTTTTTATCAGCCTCATGTTATTATTACCTCTAATAAATTGACTTAAGCTAGCCAGTGTTTCATTATATAGGAACTATAAGCTAAAATAAAGCACGGGGTATTTAAGATAACCTAGCCATTGATGGCTCTATAGGAAGGAGGTTCCATTATGGGAATGATGGCCTGTATTGTTGGTATCTTTGCTGGGCTGTGCATGGTGATGGGTATTATTACTGCCACCGAGGTAATTCCACTGCTCGGTGCAGAACTTACTTGGGTATTTTGGTTTGGGCTATCGGTGATTCTATTCTTAGCCAGTATCGCCTTTGCTCTGGGTCGCGCTGAGTAGTAATAGCCAAGCTTATCGGCTTTAAGGCGCTTGGTAAAAGCAAAGTGCTAGGCTTTCTTCTTTCGGCGGCGCCAATAGATAATGCCGAGTATGGTTCCCCAAATGGGGATGAAGATTAGCAGCCAGATAGCTATAGTGCCAATCCACTGCCCGGCGACAACAATCCCTCTGACAGCGGATTTGAGTGCCTCCAATGCGCTCCAGCCGGCGCGAACCAGCGGTTTAGCTGTAGCCTCTGGCTCCAGGTGCACCGAAATCAGGCTCATTGATGAGGTTCGCTCCAGGTATTGCATCCGACCCTTGATTTGCTCTATCTCCTGGCGCACCCGGGACAAACTTTCATAAATTCTGAGGATGTCCTCTACCTCCTCGGCTTTTTCCAGGAGGGCTAGGTATTGCTGCTCTGTTGCCTCGGCGTTCTTGAGCCTGGACTGAAGGTCAATATACTGCTCGGTAATATCCTCGCTGCTGGTGCTCTCCGATTTTACCCTTACTGCCAGGTTTCTGAGTTCGGCTAGTGCCAGCTCAAACTTCTCATCGAGCACCCGAATAGAAATCCACCCCCTCATCTCCTCTTCCTCCCCTGAAATCCGGGACGATACCACATAGCCATTATAACTTGTCGCTAGCTGGGCTATCTCATCGCAGGCTTGAGTTACAGCCTCCACTACCAGAGACATCTCCCCGGTGCGGACAATCATCCGCTCTTCTGTTGAAGGCAAAGCTCCAGGTTTGTATGCCTCATCCCTTTCTGGCATTGCTGGTGGCCCTTCCGGCATTGGTGGTGGTGCTACCTCTTCTGGTGCTCTAGCGCAGGAAACCGGCACCAGCAGTAACGCCACCAGCACCAGCCCAATTATCAGCCTTTTCATAACAAAATCCCCCTTATTATCCATACTCCACTATACTATAACGCAGATGGGATGAAAAGGTTAGGGTGGTTTGTTTTTTGTTTCCGCCTTCACCCACAGCCTCTCCCCATCGGTGATGAATTCTATGGTGCCACGCTCATCGGTGCGGTATATATTATCCGAGCCTAGCTTTTCCTCCAGCCTCTTCACAACCTCGTCGCTGGGGTGACCAAAGGGGTTATCCCCCACTGAGATAACCGCTACCTGTGGGTTAGCCGCCGCCAGGAACTGTGGCGTGGTGGAGGTATAAGAACCGCTATGACCAACCTTGAGCACGGTGCCGCTTAAATCGGCTCTGAGGGCAATAAGCTCAAATTCAGCCTCCCACTCTATATCAGCAGCCAGCAGAAAGCTCACCCTACCCATGCTCAGGTGTAATACCACGCTATTATTGTTTATATCAGACCCGGTGCCAGTTAAAAGAGGCGTTTCGGGATGGAGCACCTTTATCACGACCCCTTCGCCTAAATCAATCTGCTGTCCAGCTTGAGCTGTTTTGCATTCAATATTCTTTTCCTCAACCAATCTGAGCCATTCCTGATATAAGGGCGATGGGTAATCTAAATCGGGATAGAGCACTTGCTCTACCTTGTATCGTTGTAGAACCTCCAGCAGTCCGGTGATGTGGTCGGAGTGGGGGTGGGTTAACACCACCAATTCTATGGTTCTATCCCAGAAGGGCATTTTATCGCCCAGTTCTAGGGTTATGGCTTGAGGGCTGGGTCCACCGTCAATCAGAACCTGCTGATTTCCTCTTTGAATCAGTATGGCATCACCCTGACCAACATTGAGGAAGCTTACATGAAGCTCATTATCGGGCATAGTGGCAGCGGCGACCGATGCCAGAATAGCCGCCACCAACAGTGGTGGGATAACCCATCTCTTGGGTAGTCGGGAAACAAGGTCGGTGGATTTACTTGCCCCTGACTTTAGCCAGGTTTTAGCTTGGGACATCCGGTCCCCCAATCTCTTCCTGCTGCTGCCGAGCCAGATGGCTGCGGCAAGGGCTGAATAGTAAACCAATATCAGGGCAGGGTCAAACGGGTCTACCTCAATGGATGATATGGGGAGAGAGGCAAAACCACTTACTATCAGCAGCATATATGAAGTGAACAGCCAGGCAAGCCAGCCTATAGCCTGGGCGATGGGCAGGGCAACCAGCCCGATGAGTCCCGCCAGAGCCCCGGCGACAATGATGCCGGGCAGTGCCGGCAGGGCGAGGAGTGTGGCTAGGGGGGCAACAAACGAAACGATGCCAAAATAGTGGGCAATGACTGGCCACACAGCTATGACTGCCCCCAGAGTTACACCAAAGCTATCGGTGGTAATGTTAGCTAAAGATACTGCCGGTCCATTTTCACCTATGGTGGTGGTAACTGCCTTTCTCCCCAGGGTCATGAGGGGAGGGGCAAGGAAGATTAAGCCTGACATAGCCATAAAGCTCAATTGGAAGGAGGCATCCCACAGGATTTGGGGGTTAATGCCTACCATTATGGCGGCAGCGAAGGCTAAGGAGGTGATGGCGGTGCGCTGCCTGCCCAGAAGCTCGGCGGTGAGGAACAGACTAGCCATAATTGCTCCTCGAACTACCGGAGTGTGCATGCCGGTGATTAAGGCATAAAGCCAGATTGTGCCCAGTGCCAGCCAGAGGTAAGTATAGCGCCTCCTGCCAAAGAGCCATATACCGATGCTGAGCAGGATGCCAGCTATGATGCTGAGGTGGAGACCAGAGATAGCTAGTAGGTGGGCAGTCCCGGTGTGAGCAAAATCGGCTTTAGTTGATGCGGGAATTGTGCCTCTCTTGCCCAAGATAATACCCTGGGCTAGCGATGCCTGTGGCTCAGGCAAAACCTCAGTCAGGGTTTGGGATAGACCATTTCTTAATGAGTAAACCCATTCCAGCGGCTTAATCCCTTTTCCCCTTTCCGAGATTTCTATTTCGGGGTAGAGCATGGTGGAATAGATTCCCTGGTGGGCTAGATAGCCTTTGTAATCAAAGTCATCAAGCTTAGGCGGTTCCTCTAGCTTTCCCTTTACCAGGAGCACATCGCCATACTCATAGGCGGGGTATCGGGGCACAAATAGCAGAGCATCCCCTGATACCTCTTGCCACTCTTCATCCCGTTTTATCTCTGTAGCTGATAGGCGGATATGAGTAGTCTTATCCCTAACCTCCGGGTCGGCTTTCACCATTCCTTTGATTTCTACCTCTTGGTCGTTGTAAAACTTGAGGCAACTCTCATCTTCAGGGGGCAGGCTTGCTTGGTAGCAAAAAGCGCCGCCAAAGAGGGCAATAAGGCAGATTGCTATTAAAATTATTGCCTTGCGATGTTGACGAAAGAGGAAAAGCAGGGGGAGGGGGATAAGCCTGGTGAGAATGAGGGCTAGAGGCAGGGCAAACTTTGACCCCAAAAAGATACCAACCACCCAGGCGCAACTTAGATAGATAAGCGGCACGAGCCTCCATCCTGAGTATTAGTCGGCTACAGTAATCAGGTGTTCAACCTGCTCGTAGATAGCAGGTCCTATTCCTTCAACCTCGGTTATCTCAGTGATGCTGCTGAAGCCTCCATTTTGCTGGCGATAATTTATGATAGCCTGAGCCTTGCTTTCGCCAATGCCAGGCAGAGCCATTAGCAGCCAGGCTTCAGCCCGGTTAAGGTCGATTTTTTGTGGCTGCTGTTTTTCTCCTACCCTGGGAATATAGAGCTTAAGCCAGGTGAGGTCGGCGTTATCGGTGGTGCCGCCAGCAGCTTGAATCAGAGCTTCTATGCTATTCCCGGATTTTAGGGGATGGAAGCCGGGATTACTCACCGCACCACCGATGTAAATCTCACCGGTTAACTCTTGACTCGGTGGCATAGAAATCTCTACGGGCTGGGGTGGGCTATATCTTGACCAGGCTACTATGCCACCGATAACAATAACGGCTATCAGTAGAACAGCGATCAGCGTCCAAAATTGGTCGAGCTTACCTGTTGTCATGGAAAGCCTCCTGAATTAGCTCTACTTAGTGGGCTGCTTCTTTAGATAGTTATGAGTGAACTATTGTATTTGCCATTTGGCTAACTAAAGCTCACCATACAATAAAGAATGCGCTTCCGTCAAACACCTAATAAAGAGATTGTTTGTGAGGGAGGTGGGCAGTAGTATATTCGCCGCCCGGCGGTTACAAACCGTAGGCCTCTTTAATTAATGTGACGGGGTGGTCAACCTTGAGCCCGGTGCCGGCTTCTATTTGTAGCTTACAGCCGCCACAGTCGGTTACTATTCGGTCGGCGGGGTTTTCTTTTATTTCACTGTATAGCTTGCTGGCTATCTCCTTTGCCAGCTCATAGTTAACCTTCTCATAGCCATAGGCGCCACCCATCCCACAGCACTCGGTGCTTACATGCTTTATGGTTATGCCCGGGATTAGCTGGAGCAATTTGACGGTGACATCGCCTATTTCCTGGGCTGTCAGATGACAGGGGGTGTGGTAAAAAACGGCCTGGGGTATAGAGCGAAAGTCGGTATTTAGCTCACCCCTATTATGTAGCAATAACAGATATTCGCTGAAATGGTATAGGTTCTGCGATACTTGCTTTGCCAACTCGCTGCCCATCATCCATAAGGGGTAATCTCGCTTCATAAATAAGCTGCAGCTAGAGCAGGTGGTGATGAGGGCATAGCCATCTGACACTGCCTGACCGAATATTCTGGTATTATGCTCCATGTTTTCGTATGCTCCCTTGGTATTCCCCTTAGCCATCATAGGTAAGCCACAGCATACCTGGTCGGGCACCATTACCTCAATTCCATTCTTTCGCAGCACCTTTACCAGGGCTTCCCCTACCTCTGGGTAGTAGTAATTGGCAAGGCAACCGCTATAGTAAGCCACCTTTTTGTTGCCAATTAAATCCTCAGCCATTCTTCTTAAACCACTTTCTAAACGTCTGGAAGTGAAATGTGGGCAGGTTGGTTCTTCTATCAATCCCGGTTATGATTTCCATAGGAATTCTGGCTAGCTTGAGCCTCATCATCCAGTTGGCAAGTATGGCAAAAGCGGTGCCCAGCTTGGCTAACATCTCGGGCGTACCCAGTATCTTATGCTTGAGCGACCTGCCGTGCTTGTTGATGTAGTCTATCTTCGCCTGCCACATCAGAAGGGGAAGGTCAATATCCAGGGGGCACTCTAGCCGACAGGCTTCACAATGGAGGCATATGTCAATAGAGCTGCTTGTTCCATATAGGAGCTGGCTCAGATAGTTCTTCGGTGTCCAGATATAGTCAACCTCGGTGAAGGAGTGGCGAATAGGACAGTGCTGATTACATGCCCGGCAGCCTATGCATAGGAACAACTCGCCGAAATCGCCTCTCAGAAGGTTGGTTCTACCATTGTCCAGGATAAGCAGGTGTAGCTCTCTCTCCTTGCCTCCCGGGGGGAGTGATAGCTCAGCTATAGACGGTGGTTTACTCGGTTTGGGCTCGATACCCAGCAGCACACTCTCCATACCAAATATGCCCATACATTTGGTTTGGAAGGCAGCATCCTGCCTGCTTTTGACTATCTTATCCAGACCAACGACAAGGATAACCTTATTAGCCTGCTTCAAATCATTATAGATGTTGGAGAAATGCTGTAGAAGAAATACTGTGCCATCCTCGGCGGCTATAGCATTCACTCCCAGCAGGGCTAGGTATTTCTTATTTTCAGTATCGGCTAGACCAGCCATTTTTAGGGAGACGCCAAAGGTTCCCAGGAGGTTTTTGTCCCTTAAACCGGGAAGATCCCAGTAATCAAGGATTTCTCTTTTCTTGGCCTCAAATTCATCGAGGTAGGAGTTGATAACCGTGAAGCCATTGGCGAGCAGTCCTGGTTTTAATTCTTGGCCGACTATACTGGAGTTATTGGTGGATACAATTCCAATCCCATCTGAGATTTCAGCGATATATCTTACCGCTTCAATATTATCAACCGCCAATTTTACCTTGACTTTCTGGTATTGGTGACCTAAATTGGTTTGAAGCTCCTCAACAAGCGAGTTTATGTTTTGGCGAGTGTGTTCCCGAATCTCTCTTAGCTGCTGTTTGATGTCGTCAATACTTGGTGTCTCTGGGATAAGGGCTTTTTTCTGTCCACCTTCAAATAACTTCCTGGCCGACAAATCCCTTTTCTGAGTTAGCTCCGGTTCCATTATCCAGATAGGTAGGTCTTGGTTCATGTCTTCAACTCGCTATTAATTTATTGGGGCATCTTATGTAAGACACCCCAATAAGTCCAGCCCTTCTTTGGCACGGAGTCTGCACTATACAGTGGCTATAGCTGCAGCAACCTTTTGCATTATACCGGTGAATTTCTCTGCTGCTGCTACCTGCTTTACTGTACTAACCATACTGGCATCTACATACTGTATAGCCCCAACTTCACAGAATTTGACACAAAGGGGGTCACCATCACAGAAATCGCACTTGATTACCTTTTGAGCCAGGATATCAAATGACATAGCCCCAAAGGGGCAGATGGCGACGCACATCCGGCAGCCAATACATACATCATAATCAATATCCACCCTCCCCATCTCCCCATCTCGGGATATAGCCTTTACCGGACATACTGCCATACATGGGGCTGACTCACACTGCTGACAGGACATGGGGACATATCGCCCTTCCATCTCCCACTTAACTATCTTTATTCGGCTTCGGGCGGGGTTGCTTACCCCTTCATGTTTAACCGAGCACACCTGCTCGCACAATCGGCAGCCGGTACATTTTTCGTAATCTATCATTAACACTTTAGCCATGAGTTATTCCTCCCTATAGTATGTTGCCTAGCCTAGAGCATATGAGATGGCTCTTTATCTATGCCTAGCTCCTTTAATGTCTCGGGGCGGGGAACACCATTCTCATCCCAGCCGTGATGCTCATAGTATTCATCTATCATCTTGGTGAACTTTTCTCTATCTATCGTCACGCCACAAGCGGCTGGCACACCACGGGTGGTTGGCTCGTCAAAGTATCGGTCAACCAGCCAGTCATCCTTTCTGGTTAGCCCCTCCCTGATGTTGAATAGCCGCTCAATGGTGTAGCACCGGTCAGCCACATTCCAGATGTCCAGTGGTGACATCTCCAACCCGGTATTGTAATAAAGCAATCTAGACCATTCCTCAAAGTTGGGAAAGTTTGGTCCCAGGAATATGGTGTGATATTTACATATACCCAGGCAGTCCACTGCCTCATAGCACACCTCTTGCCATCTTACCTCCCACGGTTTTCCTTCATAGTCTTTCCAATGTGAGCTCAGTGGACCATCATAGGCTACTGGCTGACCATATATCCTTCTCAGTACTGGCTCTGGCAACCCATAGAGGTCAATAGCCGGTCGGCTTCGGAGGTGGTCGGAGCCCCTGGAGCCGGTGGCTATACCCAGTGCCAGGGCTGGTGTTGGTCTCTCGTCCGAGTGGAGGTTGCTCATCCCCTTGACATGGATAAGGTATTTAATGGAGCCCTTGCCTATCTTCTCAGCAGCTCGTAACCCGCCTTCAGCCAGAATGTCGCCTAGCCCTTCTCTGCGGGCAATACGGTGTATCATCTCAACGAGTGCCTCATCATTGCCGAACCTCAGTTCTAGGCCATCGGTATCCTTGTCGGTAAGGATACCCTTTTCATAGAGTTCCATCGCCCAGGCGATTAGGCTGCCTGTCTCCAAGATATCCAGACCATACTTGTTCAGTAGGTGATTGCCTACTAAGAGATTAACCAGGTTTTTACATCCGGGCTCGCCAGTCAGGGCACCCTGTGCGGTATACTCAGGTCCTTCGTCATAAACCCCTTTGTAGGGACCATCGGGTATGATATATTTGGCTCGGCAGTGAACCTGACAGCCGAAGCAACCAGCCATGCCAATAACATGTTCATCAATCGCCTCAGGCTCAATCTCATCGCAATACTCAAATTGGTTAGTCTGAAAGTTTCTGGTTCTGATTCCACCCCAAGAGTTAGTCGCCCCCCAGATGAAAGGGGTGCCCAATCTCCCCTGTGTCTGGGACACCTTAGCCGAGGTCACCTGAGTGATTACCCTTTTATTATATTCCAGGGCTTCGGCGGGATGCTCTATCTTTATATCCATAGTGCCCCTGACGGCGATAGCCTTAAGGTTCTTGGAGCCGAGGATGGCACCCATTCCAGACCTGCCTCCGGCATTCTTAATCTCGGTCATAACATTGGCGAATCTGACTAGATTTTCGCCAGCTAGTCCAATGGTCAGTACTTTTATGTCCCTATCCCCCAGCTCCTCCCGGATAATCTGTTGCGTCTCGGTAACTGTCTTTCCCCAGATGTTTGTGGCATCTCTTATCTCAATCTCACCATTATGAATCCAAAGATAAACCGGTTTCTCCGCCTTACCCTTTATTACCAGGTGGTCAAAGCCAGCCCATCTCATCTCGGGGGCAAAGAAGCCCCCCATGTTAGCACTGCCGACAAAGCCGGTAAGTGGCGACTTGCCACCGATATGGGTTCTGGCTGAGGCAGAAGCCAATGTGCCCACCAGAATCCCGGCACTGACAAAGGCAACATTATCCGGTCCCAATGGGTCAATGCCGGGCTTGATGTGGTTATACATCAGATACATATCAAGCCCTCGACCACCAAGGAATTTCTTCCTGATACTGATGGGGATGGGCTTGGTTTCAATCTCGCCGTTAGTTAGATTGATATAAGCTATCTTTCTATTTAGGGACATATCTACTTTTTCCCCTTTCTCTTTTTACTCATCGCTTCTTCAGTTAACCGTCTGTTTACATCCCAGACTGGCCCCCTTATCCGAGGGAAATTGGGCAATGGCCAGGATATGCGCCACTCAAAGCTGCAATGAGGACACTTATATTGCTTTACGCCCGGTGGTGGCGTAATCCTTTCCATACAGTTCATACACCTAACTTGCCCTGTAGTTCTACCTTTAGCCGTAGTTTCTGCCGTTGTTTCCTCGCTCAAAATAGTCCTCTCCTTTCTTGGGGTGGATTGGTCGGGGGGAAATTTGGCATTCGACATTCATAATATAATAAACAGCCTGTTTCCGTCAAACGCTTGACTGGCAGGAAAACTGCCAGCTTTAAGTGGTCAAAAACCTCTGAGAGCAGTCCTTAGTGCCTCTTCCGACTCAGGGGTGATAGCAGCTATGATTTGGTCTTCAGCTTGGAGGATGGTATTGGCAGTAGGCACAATAGGCTTCTGTTGGCTGCGAATAATTAGCGATAGGACACTTCCTTGTGGTAGCGGAAGCTCCTTCACTGCTTTGCCTACCGTGGTTGCGTTGGGTGGGATTTTTACCTCTACAATCTCCAGCCCTTTATCTCTGATATCTAATAAGTGCGTCAGTGGGTGCGTTGGCACCTCTTCCTCTATATGTTCAAGGATAATGTTGGTGCTACTTACAGTAACATCAATACCAAGCGTCTTAAAGATAGTCTCATTCTTTGGATTGCTGGTGCGGGCTATGGTCTGAGGCACATTAAATTTATGCTTGGCTACCTGGCAGGCAACTAGATTATCTTCATCATCACCGGTTACGGCAATGAGCATATCAGCTCGGTCGGTGCCTACTTCAGCCAAGGTAGCTGCCTCACAGCCATCGCCACGGAGGCAAACGCTACCCAGTTCATCGTTAATGGCTTCACATATGGTGGCCTCCTTTTCCACAAGGAGCACTTCGTGACCTTCATCCAGTAGAGCTTTGATTAAATAGTAACCTACCCTGCCGCCGCCAACAACTATGATATACATTTTGCTACCTCAGCTCTCCAGTTTTTCCCTTAGTATCTCGGCAAATAAGGGGGGGGCTGTGAAAGCGGGAAAGTTGATATGGTGGAGCAGGAAGATAGAATAGGGGTTGCTTTAAGAGCCTCTCAAGGTGGCTCGTAATGCTTCTTCCGACTCAGGGGTAGTAACGGCTATTACCTGGTCTCCAGCCCGAAGG
>JABUBO010000524.1_pt1 | contig 12462 bp, 10 predicted proteins | sample 7240361 | NCBI WGS metagenome assembly JABUBO01 (sample SAMN07256346, study PRJNA390944) | subsurface metagenome | isolation source: Methane hydrate marine sediment | place: Pacific Ocean: Eastern North Pacific, ODP site
ATATGCCCCAGTTTTGAGAAAGACGTATTTGGCACCGGCATTACGCAGTTCCTCCACCCGCTTGGCAAATGATTCCTCGGTTACCATCCCCACCCTCGAGTGTCTCTCAAACTCTTTGAACGTGCCTCGTTCAAAAGCCTTGATAACATCTGGCTCAGTTGGATTCGGCAGGACTATGTAACCACGCTCGTACAACAGTTGGGCCTTTTTGAGGTCCGTGATTTTCACTTCCCCGCCGATATCCTTGGCACCCTGGCCCCACTTGAGTTCCACGCATTCAACTCCGAGCTTCTCAATGGCATATTCCTGTACCCTCAGTCGTGTATCCTCAACGTTAGCCTGCACGATGATAACCCCGTAGCCATCTCTCTGATGGTCTTGATAGAGCTTCACACGGCGTTTGAGGTCGGTTGTATCGACCACCCGGCCGTTCTTGATAACAGATTCGGAGTCCATTCCAACTACGTTCTCACCAATGGTCAGGCCAGTTCCTGCTAAGGCAGACCCAATAGCCAGGCCTTCCCAGTTGTTCTTGGCAATGTTTGTCGAACCAATACCGGGAATACCCCACGGATAGCGGAACTTTATACCCTTATCATGCCCAAAAGCAACTTCCAGATTCACAGCAGGGAAGATGGCCTTATCGCTGTCGGCCTCTATTCCATAAGCACCAACCGCGGTTCCCATGATGTTGAAGTGCGAATAATCTACCGGATAGGTTTTCTCAGCGGCGGTTGTTATCACACCAAACGGCTGCGGATAAATAACTTCATGGCCGCGGTAAGCACTCTTGCCTATCTCGCACATGCCGATACAGCCGTCCACACACGTAACACACATACCCGAGGCCGGAACGACGGAACCTTCGGTCCTGTTCTTTGTTAGAGTTGCTGCCGAAGCATTTATCTTTGAAAGCGTAAGTGACATTTTATCTGGCTCCTTTCTATGAAAACAGAAGTCGGAAGTCAGAAGTCAGATGTCAGATGTCTGAATTATCCATTCTCTGTCTTCTGTCCTCTGTTCTCTGTCTTCTGTCTTCTGTTCTCTGTCATCTGTTTTCTATCTCGCAGGCTACGCACGGGCTCATGTAGCACATCATATCATCAAACTGTTCTTTCTCGATGCAGGGCGGGGTAAGATTTGCGCAACCGCCGCAGATTGCCTTTTCCGGCTCGTTGTATGTGCATCGAAGCTGGCAGGCCGGGCACACATACATACAGCCGCCACACAGCCTGCAAACATCTGACTTAATATCAAATGGCGTGCCGATACTTCTATTCTCACCGCGTCCTCTAAAACCGATAGCCTTAGCCATCATTTGCTCCTCGCACATTCGCACGCATAGACCGCAGAGGATACAATCATCGTGCTCCTGCTTGAAACGCTGCCGGCGTATGCCGTGCGCAGAAGCAAGGTCCTGGATTATCTTGGACTGGGGGCAGGAAGCGAGCAGCAGCTCCAGTATCATTTTACGCGCCTTTAGCACCCGTTCCGATGCTGTGCGTACGGTGAGCCCTTCCTCGGCCGGGTAGGTGCACGAGGAGACCAATTTTGCCTTTGGTCCTTCTCCTATCTCCACCACGCACAAACGGCAGGCACCATAGGGTGACAAACCGTCCATATAGCACAGGGTTGGGATAGGAAATCCCAGAAACCTTGCGGCTTCCAGCAGGGTGGTGCCTTGCTCGACTGAAACATCCAAACCATTTATTCTCAACGTTATCATTCCGACTTTTCCTCCACTGCTGCACATTCGGCCTCTTCATTTTCGGCACGCTGTGTGAACTCCAGGTCGCATCTCAGACATCTTCGGGCCTCCCGCGCTACTTGTTCAACAGACAATTGTCTCTCCACTTCCGCAAAGTTCTTCTTCCTCGATTTGGCGTTGAGAGTAGCGGGTTCTACTCTTTGGGCATCTTCAAGCTCTTCATCGCTGACCACAGCGGGTTCTATGAAAACTGAAGGCAGCTTTAACTCGGGCGGCTTAACAAGCTCTTTGCCATGAAGATATCGGTCTATAACTGACGCTGCTTTTCTGCCTGCAGCAATGGCATTAACAACGGTATTCGGCCCCGTCACCAGGTCGCCCCCGGCGAACACTCCTTTACGATTAGTGCAGAGAGTTTTCCCGTCAACATGCAATCTACCGCCTTTATCAAGTTCCAGCCCCATAGAAGCGAGACAATCGCTATCCGGACGCTCGCCGATGGCTACTATCAAGGTGTCCAATGCAATCGTGAACTCGGTACCAGCAATTGGGACAGGTCTGCGTCGGCCGCTTGAGTCAACATCGCCGAGTTTGTTTCTTATACACTGGATATCAGCCAGGCGTCCATTTCTCGCATCTATTTTTACCGGCTCGACGAATGTTTCTACTTTCACTCCCTCTGCCTCAGCAGCTCTGATGTAACGTATGCTTGTTGGTGAAACCAATGTTTCAAGCCTTATACCTTCCTCAAGAGCTGCTTCGACTTCTTCGGCGTAAGCAGGCATCTCCTGGGATGTACGGCGGTAGAGCAGCGTTACACTTTTGACTTTTTTCTGACGAATGGCCACTCTTGCGGCATCTACGGCGGAATTACCGCCACCAACGATACCCACGTGTCCCTTTGCCATTTCCTCGCCTCTGAGATTAAAGGCCTTAAGGAATTGCATCGATGAGAAAACTCCTTCGGTGTCTTCTCCTTCAAGCCCCAACCGCCAACTCTTATCTGCTCCTATTGCCAGGAAAGCCGCGTCGAAGCCATCCCGAAATAATTCGTCGATGGTTATGTCCCGGCCCAGGGCGGTCCCACATCTGAGGGTGATGTTTTCATCAAGGAGCGATTCTATCTCCTTGCGTACCACATCCCGGGGCAGGCGATAAGCTGGAATACAACTGATAAGCATTCCGCCCGGCTCATCTCCTGCTTCAATGAGCGTTACTCTGTAGCCGAGCAGAGAAAGATAATGAGCGGCTGAGAGGCCACCGGGGCCCGAACCTACAACGGCTACTTTGTGAGCATGCTTGTCCTGGCGGCCAGTTCTGACGGGTTTATAAACCGAGGGGTCAATACGGTCTGTGATAAATCTTTTCATTGCTCGGATAGCAATGGCTTCGCCACCACTGGTAGCAAGATTGCATCTGGTTTCGCACTTGCGACCACAAACCCGGGCGCACACCGATGGGAACGGGTTGGCATCCCTGATAACTTTGTAGGCCTCTTCGTATTTACCCTTTTCAATCAGGGCAACATAACGCCAAACCTCGGTGTCCAGCGGGCAACCGGTCTGGCACGGCGCACCCACCAATTCTTTGCACACGAAAGCATCGCATTTTTTATCAACCATATGCCGCTCATACTCGTGGCGGAAGTAACGTAGCGTACTGAGAACAGGATTCGACGCCGTCTGCCCGAGGCCACACATCGTCGTATCCTTCACCACCTCCGCTAATTCTTTCAGAAGGTCCAAGTGTCCAGGTGTTTCCTTGCCTTTTGAGACATCGTCGAGAATCTCGTACATCCGCTGCGTGCCCTTTCGGCAGGTGAAACATTTGCCGCACGATTCATCCTTCAGGAAATTCATAAAATACCTGGCGATATCTACCATACAGGTGTTTTCATCCATTACAATCATACCGCCGGAGCCCATAATTGACCCTGCCTTGGTTAAGCTGTCGTAATCTACCGGCAAATCAAACATATCGGCAGGAATGCATCCCCCGGATGGTCCGCCTGTCTGAACCGCCTTTATCTTGGCTCTACCTACCGGACCGCCGCCGATATCGTAAACAATCTCCTTGATAGTCATTCCCATTGGTACTTCGACAAGGCCGGTATTCTTGATTTTGCCGACCAGACTGAATATCTTCGTGCCCGAATTGTCCTTAGTGCCGATATTCGCAAACTTCTTAGCTCCAAGTTTGAAGATAAGCGGAATGTTCGCCCAGGTCTCAACGTTGTTAATTGCCGTAGGTTTGCCGTCGATACCTTTCTGTACGGGGAACGGCGGCCGCTGGCGCGGCTCACCCATCTTTCCTTCGATAGAGCGCATGAGCGCAGTCTCCTCACCGCACACAAATGCGCCGGCTCCCTTGACCAGCTTGATATCAAATGAAAAGCCGGTTCCGAGAATATTCTCACCCAAAAGACCAAGTTGTCTTGCTTGTTTTAGAGCGATATTCAAATGCTTAATAGCGATTGGATATTCATTGCGAACATAGGCTATACTTTCCGTAGCCCCGGTCCCATAGGCTCCGATAAGCATTCCCTCGATAATGCTGTGGGGATTTCCTTCGAGCACGCTACGGTCCATATAAGCACCGGGGTCGCCCTCATCGGCATTGCACACAAGGAATTTGCCACGGTTGCTTGGCTGTTTTGCCAGCAGCTCCCATTTCAACCCTGTGGGAAAGCCGCCCCCGCCGCGTCCACGCAATCCGGAACGCTTGACCTCTTCTACCACCCAGCCGGGACTGCCTTTAGTAAGAACTTTTGCTAACAGCGAATATCCACTGATTTTAAAATAATCATAAATGCGGATAGGATCTACCTTCTCGTTACAAGCAAGAAGTCTACGAACCTGTTTATTGAAAAAAGGTATATCATCCTGCTTCTCCACCGGCTTGCCGGTTTCCGGGTCCACAAAAAGAATATCTGTAAGCACTTCGTCTCTTGCTGTGGCCTCGACAATACGTTCCATCTCCTTGAGGCCGACCTTCGGATAAAAAACCCGGCGGGGTTCGACAAGCACAGAGGGCTCCATTTGGCAGTAACCGTGGCATCCGGTGATACGGAGATGGACCTTTTTGGTCAGGCCTTTTTTCAGAATCTCGCGCTTGGCCACACGGATAATATCGCCGACTCCACTGGCTTGGCCGCATGTCCCTGTGGGAATAACTATACAAGGAATGCTTTCATCAGTGGCATCAAGAAGCGCCTTCTGTAATTTCTTTAGCTCATTTATAGAATTTAATCTTAACACTTTGTCGCCTCTTGGATATATTCCTGCTTTCACAGGGCGAGCTTACACACACGCAAGCGGGTGTTAAACGACTGGTTTCCTTGGATATTTTCTTATTTAAAACAAATCCAACATATGGTTCTTACAACCACTGCGCGAACAAATCTGCACTATGCCCCCGCCATCTATGAGCATTGGCACCATTGGCGCGGCACATACCGAGCAATCCAAGGTGCTGGGTAATTCCACACCGCAATGCGGGCAAAGAAAGCTCACTACCGAACCTGTGGATACGTCAAACTCCGAAGCAAAATTATGACTGCCGTACAGACAGGAAAGTCTTAGCCAACCTTGCTTGTGGTCAGAGGATATGGTTACACGAATTGATGGATGGCCGTCAATGGCAAAGGTCTCGTCTTTCAGACTACGATTGCAATGGGGACAACTTACATTAATGGGGAAGATTCGTTCATCCTCTTCTATCCGGCGTTTGCCGAATCCATTCCGGGCGTCATCTAATAATTGACTAACTCTTGATTTTCTGACTTGCGAGAAGTAATGACCGTCGATGACAACAACCGGCCCAAGAGCGCAGGCCCCCAGGCAATTTACTGTTTCCAGTGTAAATTCCTTATCCTCAGTCGTCTGGCCGGACTTGATTCCCAATTGCCGCTCTAACTCTTCGACAATCCGGGGTGCACCTCGAACGTGGCAGGCTGTACCAAGACACGCACAGATGAGATGCTTACCTCGAGGCGTTAAACTGAACGAGCGATAGAATGTAGCAACACCATATACATCGACCATAGAGCAGCCTATTTCGTCGCTCACTATTCGAAGCGACTTTTCGGGAAGATAGCCATATTCATCCTGAATTTCTTCGAGAATGGCGATAAGTCTGCCTTTGTCCTCAGTATGCTTTTCCAGGATTCTTAGGATGTCTGTCGAATTCACTTATTGGGGTCCCCTTCATTTATATAAATATTGGCTTTAATTGAGAGTGTAGTGTTTTATCTCATTCTATCGATACTCCTCACAATGCCAGACGCCCCCTTCCGATTTTGGAAAGGTGCAGGTTTGGCGTCCCTCACAATCGCTGCACAGGCCAACGAATCTGGTTGAATCTTTATCGATGGCAGCAGGGCCTGTCGCCAACGGTTGCTCTTTTTCGGGAGGAATAATAGAAACTGTAGTTTCAATCTCGAACTCTTCACAGTAAAAGGCCGGTTTGGCAGGGTCCCGCAAAAACGTACAGGATGAGGCATTCCTGCAACTCATACATAGCCCAAAGTACCTTATATTTTCCTGCATATCTTGCTCCTTACTCTGCGTTTCGTGATTATATACATGAAATAATGCAAAAACCATACCACCTGTTGAACAACGAAACCATACCGCCATTGAAGCTCGGCTTGGAAGAGGTTGAAACGAAGGAATTTCACACCTAATCGAACGGAATAAAGGAATTTAATGAAATCAATCTTTTTGATGCGGGCGGGTTTATGATGCCAACGTACCTGATGATAAGCAGTATACAGGTGGGGAGACTTGAACCGCCGGGGAGAAATTACCCGGTGGCGAGAATTCAGGATGGAGACTGCTCGGCCCTTTTGAGCTTTTCACGCAGAGTCTTGCGGTCGATGCCGAGGATCTCTGCTGCACGGGTTTTGTTGCCGTCCACGCTTGCCAGAACATTGGTGATGTATTCGCCCTCCACTTCGGTGAGAGTGCGCGTGAATCCCATGTTCCGAAGAGCTGAAAACCGCATCAGAGAAGGTAAATCGGGAACCTCAATAAGGTCACCATCGGTCATCACCACAAGGCGCTGGATTACGTTCTCTAATTCTCTTACATTTCCCGGCCAATTATAACTCCGGAGACTTTGCAAGGCTTCATCAGAAAATCCGGGAGGCGTCTTACCTGATTCGGCTGCAAACTGAGTTAGAAAATGATGAGTTAGTAATAAAATATCGTCTCCCCTTTCTCTCAGAGGCGGAATAATAATCGTAATGACATTAAGGCGATAAAATAAATCTTCGCGGAAAAGCCCCTTCTTCACCAAGCCCTGTAAATCCTTGTTAGTTGCAGCCAAAATCCTTACGTCAACTTTCCGCGTTCGGTTTGAGCCGACCATACAAACTTCTTTATCCTGGAGTACACGGAGAAGTTTGACCTGCATCGCCAGACTCATATCGCTGATTTCATCAAGAAAAATCGTACCTCCATCAGCAGCATGAAAAAATCCTGCCCGCGATTCGGTTGCTCCTGTAAAAGCTCCCTTTACATGCCCAAACAATTCGCTTTCAAGCAATCCCTCGGGAATCCCCCCACAATTGACTGGCACAAACGGTGCTGAGGGCCGGACGCTGCTGTAGTGAATAGCTCTGGCCGCAAGCTCCTTGCCCGTACCACTTTCTCCGGTAATGAGAACAGTGGCTGACGCAGACGAAGCTTTACATATGGCAATGAAAACCTCGCGCATCCCTTCGGAGCTCCCGATAAGTCCTTTGTGGGCAGGAACTGCTTGGTCAGGTTTAACACGTCCGGTTCTGCGTACCCTCGCCTTGTCCAAAACACGCTTAACAGCAGACAATAGCTCAGCGTCAGTGAAAGGTTTTGGTAAAAACTCCTCGGCCCCGGTTTTGACTGCTTCTACCGCTCCCTCAATCGATGGATAGCCTGTAATCATCATAACCCCGGTATCTCTAAAATTTTCGCGAATATGCCGCACCAGATCCATGCCACTAACGTTGGGCATCTTAAGGTCGGTGATGACCATGTCCAATCGCGTCTGCTCGAGAATTTCAATTGCTTCAGAGACGCCCGGCGCCGTGAAAACCTTATAGCCTGCTGCTGTTAGATTTCGCCGTAGAACCTCCAGTGTGTTTGCCGAATCATCTACTATCAAAACGCGTTCTTTTGTGGATGACATATTAAGTGCTTTTCTCCGTATCTTCCGGCTCTGCCAACGGCAATTGAATTTCGAACCGAGTACCACAGCCGGGTTCGCTCTTAACATCAATTGTACCACCGTGGGCGGTAACTATCCCATATACAACAGGCAAACCCAAACCCGTTCCATGACCAACATCCTTTGTCGTAAAGAATGGGACAAAAATTTTATCAAGAACATCTTTACTCATACCAGTGCCCGTATCTTTTACAATCAGATAAACATTATGTTCGGAAAATCGCGTCTGAACTGTGATCTTGCCTGTTCCCGGCATTGACTGCAAGGCATTTACAACCAAATTAACCAGAAGCTGGTTCAATTGCCCCGGATCGGCTGTAATTTCAGGCAGGTCCGGCGAAAGCAGACAAATAAGTTCTATACCTTCCTTGGCACAACGAGCTTCGAAAAAATAAAGCCCATCTTGCACTACCTGGTTGATATTGACGTGCGTTTTGTGAGGCGGAGCTTGTCGTGCAAAAACCAGAAGCTTCTGGATAATCTCTCGTGCGTGCAAAGAAGCTGTTTCGATTTTTCCAATGTCATGCTCAGCTGAGGCCGGAAGCCCCGGACACTTCTTTGCCAACTGCGCAAAGCCAAGAATATTTCCCAGCGGTTCATTTAGTTCATGAGCTACACCCGCGGCAAGCATCCCGATTGTCGCAAGCCGATCGGCATGAAGAAGCTGATTATGAAGTTTCAGTTTCTCTTTCTTTGCCTGTCTCCGTTCAATAACTAAAGCAACCTGCCTCGCTACAGCGTTAATTAGATTGCGTTCTTCCTTGAGAAATGGACCCTCATCAATAACGGGCTTTTTCTCTACATAAACCAGCTCAACAACACCTCTTGGCACACCCCCCGCAATAATCTCAGCCGTTTGCTTCTGGCTGCACTCACGGAAGCCTTGGGTTGTGTAGGAAATCTCATCTAAAATTATTCTCGCAAAGGCGATTTCAGGGTATTGCCAGGCAGGAGGAAGAAGCTCAACAATGTGTTGGATAATTTCTTCCAGCAATAGACCTGGCTGTCCGGCTACCTGAGCAATCCCGTAAAGGCACGTTAGCTCTTTTACCCGCTCGGTTAAAGCCGCCTTTGCGGAGAGTGATAATTGGTCATCTGACATCAGTATCCTCACGTGTTAAGAAATATTATAAAGTAAGGATTTTTTCTAGATTCTCTCTATATTCGGTCATTATACTCGGCACCCTCGATGATGGCCATCAAGTCATTTAACAGCCTCTCGAAGTCGTGGGCACTGGAATTACTTCTCAACGACAATCCGCACTCGCTGGATGGCATTATGGCCTGACTTGAGGAACGGACGTGGCAAAGGCTGGGCAATGCCCTTGGCATCGATTGTGCGGCAGCTAAGATCGTATTGTCCCGGGCGTTCGACCACAAGCATTGTCACCCAATGAACTATCGTGTTGCGAATCGGCCAATGATATGGCTTACCGGTTGCGGGGTCGATCTGACGTGAAATCGACGGCAGCTTGCCATCGGGAAGTCCTCCTCCCCAATCATCCGGAGGCGGCAAGATATCTGCTTCTTTCCATTCAGCTTTGGTGAAGTAAGGGTCATCTTTCGGAAGAGACGTATCGTGCGGATGCAGCCAGTACTGAACCTTACTGAGGCCGGACATACCCACTTGAGCAACTCCTGTTATCGGCACCGGCTGTCCCGCTTTGATTTTCTTTGGCGTATGGATAAACCGTGCGCAGGTCTTTATATGACTGACAGTGTCGTTATTCCACAGGGCATATGTATCGTTTGCCTGGTAGTTGTTGGTCAACATGATGCGCTGGAGCCACTTTACTGACTTGTTGCCGTAAGCGTCAGGAACCAGCATACGAACCGGCCCTCCCCGCTTACTTGTGAGCCATCGATTGTTGAGCTTGTAGCAAAGGGTCACCGGGTGTTCTCCAGGTGGGTCTTCCAGCACCCGCCCAATCGGCAGGGAACTCTGGAATCTCTGTTTTGGGTCGTCATTGTGGTAACCATAATAAAAGAGACGCCGGACATTAGCAGTCGGCTGAGCCAGCCACACCGCCTCCCTCAGAGGCACACCCTCCCACAATCCCATACCGAATGGAGTCTTGCCGTTCGTGCAGGATATCACGCTCATAAAACGTACAGTATGTTTCCTGGCGAGCTTCATGAGTCCGTCCCAGTTCAGGGCCGTGCCCAGCGCCTTGGAAAGCGGCCGCTCCACCTTAGCGTTACTATCGGGCTCCGGCAGAACCTCCAACTGCCAGGTCTCACGTACCAGCCCCACTTCCCGCAGTGTTTCAAGTGGTAACTTATGCGGCGGAGGGTTACCTCGACCGGCATTAACGAAATTCTCTTCTCGAGTGAGATACTCCAGTTTTGAAATCGCTTCACTTAGCAGCCGAGAGGCTTCACCCTCACGCTCCTGGGCCCACAGTTGCGGAATACTTAGAGCAGTAGCCCCTATCGCACCTAAGCGCAAGAAGTACCGGCGTGTGATGTCAGTATGTTCTTTTGCCAGTCGTTCTATTTCGCTCATAATCAAAAGTCCCTGTAATTGTTCTTAGTCGGCAAGCTCACGAATCCAGATATTGCGAAATCTCACGGGATTACCGTGGTCTTGCAGCATAATCGGCAATTTGTCCTCATGCGGCTCATAATCAGATATCGCGTGTGGGCCTCGCCAGCCGGTTCCACCTTCAAGTTTGACATTATCGTGAACGAGCGCACCATTTTGAAAAACAGTGAACGTAGCCTTCTTGACTACTTTGTTACCTTTGAAAATCGGACGATGGAAAATGATATCGTACGATTGCCACTCGCCCGGTCCTCGACAGGAATTGACCAGAGGAACCGCCCTGCCGTAGAGCGCAGCACACTGGCCGTCGGGATAGGTCTTGTTATTATAGGAATCAAGAACCTGGACCTCATAGTTTGCCATTAGAAACACACCGCTGTTGCCTCGTCCCTGGCTGCTTCCCGTGACCCTTGAAGGAGCAGCAAACTCGACGTGTAACTGGCATGAACCGAATTTGCGCTTACTTTGGATGTAGCCTGAGCCTTTGACGGCCTCCATGTAACCGTCCCCTATAATCCATTTCGACGGATTGTCCTTGGTATCAGTCCATTCGGACAAGTCTGTCCCATCGAATAAAACTATCGCATCAGAAGGGGCTTGCCCCGGTTCACTTGGTGTGCTCCCGGTACCCGGCGAGATTACCGCCGGCGCAGGCCGATTCATATCATGAATAAGCCACCGGCCGGTATCGGTTTCCACGTACTGGAGCTTCTCACCCTCTTCGGTTGCTTGCAGGGCGGAACATCCAGCCAAAAGTGCGAGCCCGCAAACAACAATAGTTAGCAGAATTGTCCTCATAATAGTTACTCCTTATTCTCATTTTTATCCTTAACAATCCCCGCCTTGCGATAAGGCGAGTAAGTCAGCCGAGCTTTTATGCCGGCTTTATCCTGCTGTAAACAAAATAAAGCTTGTATCCGATAGTGCAGCGATTCCGTCAAATGTCCGGCTCCGGTAACGAGCTCATCCATGCCGGCCATACAGGCAAAGGAGCCATGACATCGAAATCGCGATTCCATTTGAGCCGCCACAAAGATTTCAACCTTACACTTTGGACAGACCAATCCAGAAAAATAACATTGATGGACTCACTATGGCGGTTGAGGCAAAACCGTTTCAGGTTATGCACATAGGAATGGTGCCACTCTCCTTCCCACTCGGGAGGGTCGTCGGTATAGTGCGGAGCTCCACCGACCCATAAGCAATCCGCGAAAGCCGGGATGTACCCGGCACCGGGAACATTCCTGGTTCTCCAGTTCATCGATGTAGGGTGGCCCCACTGCGCGTCCATACTCGGATTGGGATTAAAGAGAAACTCGTTGATGCCGTAGCTGCCGACAAAATCCCCCGTCTCCCAGGTTGTGAAGGTAGTGCCCCAATGCTCTGTACCGGGTTCTTCGTTCTTTTTTGCCATGGGGCAAAAACGCATTTCATCTTCTTTGTAGTATGGCCTGGCCGGCTCCATCCACTCGAAATGGCTTCCGCCCGAACCCGACATAAAATAGCCGTTGTTATCATCGGTGTAGAAGTTTAGCACGAGCCCCCACGGCCGAAGGTTCGCTTGACAAGCCACGGCCTTAGCCTGCTTCTTCACTTTAGTAAGGGACGGCATGAGGATTGCCAGGAGCAACGCTATTATTGAAATCACCACCAAAAGCTCTATTAGTGTAAAGCCCTTTCGTTTCGCCATCATAACCTTACCTCATTCCTCCCGAAAAGAGTTGTCGGTAATTTCCCATATACATAATTTAACACCCTGCTTAGACTTCTGCTTTCATTAGATTACAAAATCCATCGCGAATCTTCAAGTGATTTCAACTTTACTATACCCCTTTTAGAGCTGCAATTCAAAGAAGATTTTGATATTCTATTGTGTACAAAATATGTTAAAGTGTTTGCAGATATTTTAATGGCGGATTTTGGAGGCGGGTTCAGGCAAAGAGCTGTTCGTAAAACGCTGTTAAGGACTGGTAAAGAAATTAGGTTTCGTTTTTGGTTGAGC
>JABUBO010000525.1_pt1 | contig 12461 bp, 21 predicted proteins | sample 7240361 | NCBI WGS metagenome assembly JABUBO01 (sample SAMN07256346, study PRJNA390944) | subsurface metagenome | isolation source: Methane hydrate marine sediment | place: Pacific Ocean: Eastern North Pacific, ODP site
CCAGTTCTCTCATCAGCACCAATCCTTCTAAAATACTTCCTGAATACCTGGGACAAAGCACTAGAGGTAAACGGCTTGGAATGGTCATTTAGGAATAATACTTGGTATCTATCCTCTCTCGTTTCTAAATACTCGTCTATTATTCGGCAGGTAGTATTATCAAGTTCTACCGTCCTAAATTCTTCTCCCTTTTTCATACGAATAAAAATATTAGGTCTTGAATAGTCAGTAATAGTAAGCCTGCACATTTCCTCCCTACGCATACCGGTAGCAAAGAGAAGCCTTGCTATTGTATAATCCCTATTATGAGGTAACCTTACCAAGAGAAGCGTTAAACCGCATTATTTCATTCCTAGAGAAATCAGGAGTATTATCCGTAAAATCGAGGTACCTACCAACTACGAAGCGATACTGATTTTTTGTGGACTCTGTTAGGGAACAAAATTTCATATCCTCTTCCAAGAGTTTTAGGTATTTAGTCTTATTGGTTTTGGTTTTAATAACCATTTTATCTCTCATTACTCATTACAACGCTTCTCGTAGCTACTTTGTGTCTAACCTGCTACAGGCGAATACTAATCGTCAAGTCAGCTATGATACAAGCTCAAATAAGCATTATACGCTTGCTGATGACACTTCTTGCTCTCTGCTCTGGGCAGTCAGCCTTTTCCTCCCCTCTGCTTGGCAGTCAGAGGAGCAGTATTTACTCCAGGGTCTGGTTCTTTGAAACTTATTCCTACATATTACACAAGGAACCATTCCGTAATCAGGGTCTTTCCCATCATGGTTTTGTCTTATCCACCATTTCATACGACAGGCGCTACTACAGAACCTCTGTTTCTTCCTATGTTGAGGATATTTATTGGAACAATACTCGCAGATGCCTTCCGGGTATTGTAACAGTTTCTCGCCATGAACAATATGACCCTTTTGAGTAAACCGCCTCGTTATGGGGTCAAAGACCACAGTATTTTTTAGTGTTCGTTTCACCTTAGTTTTACTTGCCATATTAAGCCTCAAACGACTTACATTCCCACCTTCCCGATTTGGCGGGCTACTTCTCTCCAGAACCAATGACTGAAAGCAGGACATTTCAAATAGTCGGGACGCTCGGTATAAGCACCGTTACAGAAACCAGTAGGCCATCCAGCATCCCTTAACACTTCATATTCCTCAGGCTGCCCACAAACCCAATGTCCACTAGATTTCTCATAGAGCAGAACAGGACATATTACTGGTAATCCCACAGCCATTACCGCCATCACGCTTCAATCCTCTAATTTATTTGGAGCCGAGCCTGGGAACTGACCCCAGCCCTCCCAGTTGGTATAACTAGGCGCATCTCCCTTGACGCTTGCTCGGCATTAAACCACAGCCTCCGACAATTTAACCTTCCCAATTGCCATTAACATAACGCTATCGGTAATAAAATCGCCCGGTAGAGGAGGAACGCAGACAGGAAGTAGTACCTCCTCTAACCCTGCTCTGTAAAAAACCTCAAATACTGCCTCGGAACAGATATGAAACGAGTCTCTGTGGTATTTTATAGGTAATGGTAAGCCTAGCTTCTCACAGATTAGCCTAGGTATAACATACTTCATAATACATAAGTAATCGTAATAAGCCTGAGGTTCACTGGCTAGCTTAATCGCCTCCTCTAAAACATAAGGGAGTTTCGCCTCAACCCAATTATATCTAGCTCGCAGAACTACCACTTTCTCACCGTAGCGATTAGATAGAGACTGGAGCACCACACCTCGACCATTACTCTCAAAGAGCATTGGTACATTCCATGTGTCTGAACTATCACCGTCTCTAAGTAGGCCTAATCTCCCCATATACATAAAGACATGCTCATACGGATTGCCTAGTGCCCACCTCTTTATTACAGAATAAGGGTCGGAACGGTCATTGATATTAACAAGAATATCACCTGGCTCTAACTTAAACTTTTCTTTCATGGCTTTACTCTCCATACTTTCAACTCGCTAATACGTTTTTGGTCTCCCTCGTCTACCATAAGGGTTATTCGCCATAGTATTATTTATTCTTTCAATCCTACCATCTATATAGCGAACCTCGGACTTACATACAGGACAATAGTAAATATTACTACCATCACCCTTTGGCTTAAAATGGCGAATGGCGATACAGCTCGGACAAATATGAACCAAATATGATGGATTATTACTCATTTATACTTCAACCTTTCCAATCCGGTCTTTTCTACTACTTTCGGGCATACAAGCCTGAGGCCTATTAGTAAAGCCTTTACCTTCCACCATGGCGGTTCGGGAAGATTATTCCTATGGTTATCAGCCCCAACCTCAATAATCTCAGGGCTAATTTCCCTCATCCATTTTAGTAACTTATCCAAATCAAAATCACAGATAGGTTCAATGCTAATAAACTTATGTATATGGTTGGATTGAGCAATAGCTTTATACCTCTCAATTGGTGGAGGTGCCTTTGTTAAATGATAATCTCTATTAGTCTCGATTGTAGTACCAAGATAGGCATGAGGTGGGAAATCGAACTCCTTAAAGCGTATAGGGTTCTTTGTCTGGTTTAGAAAGTTAGTTAGCGGAAACGACTTTTCAACCTCAATCACTCGCAATATCCACTCCCTTGGAACCCATGCACCGTATAAGTCTCCCATATCAGTAACAAAGATAAACTCACCTGGCTTAAATTTCTTAGCAAGCTCTTTCTCAATTAGTCCAGGCTTGAAACCATCACTATATCTAGGGGTATCTTTTAACTTGGTCTCAGCCAAGTTTCTAGCCCAGCAATAAACGCAGGCGTGTTCGCAACCTTTAACTGGGTTCCAGGTTCTGGTAATAGTCTTAAACATTCTGGTCATCTTTTTCCCCTTGCCCTAAATTGCCTCAATTTCTTTGGGTCATTAAAATCCTCTCGCTTTGGATATGGTAATGCTCTAAATCTTAGTGCTTCTAGTAACTCCTTTTTTTCCTTCCTGGAACCCAAGAAAACGATATATCTACCTTTATTAGCCCTTGGAACGTCAAGGACTTCATACCCCGCTTTAAGTAGTGAGGCTTTAGATTTCAGTTCTTTTGGCAAACCACGAGTGTGGAACCGCATATCAGTTGGGTCAACCAACCCCTTGGGCACATGGTCTGTTCCTTCCGCTCCCCAACCAATAAACAACCAGTTTAATGCTTGGTAAATTGTTCCAACCTCACCCGCCCTTCTGTCTGAGTATGCCAAAATAATACGATAATCGGTATCCCTCTCAACCGCTTTCAATGTTTGAGCAATGGCATAACTATTAGCATTGGGAGGAGCCCAATTCGCAGCGGCACCTCTACATAATAGGATAACTTTATCCCTATATTTCTCGCCGCATATAGAGACTTCGGCCTGCCATGTTGTGGTTTTACTAAAACAGATGGCTACTCCTAGCTTATACCCGAAATACAAACCATAACCAAACTTAAATGTTCCTAATTGGCCTAACCATTCATACTTCTCAATGAATGGTTTAGCAACCTCTCTTGGTATTGGTCTGAGGATAGTATCTTTAAGCTCAAGGCTAATATCCTCCGGCATTAACTCGCCCTGCTCCACCCTTAAACCCTCATCATGCTCTTTCCTTATCTTATACTGCCAACACTCCATTGACTGGGAACAGTCTCTCTCGGTCAAGACCTGCTCGGCAAGGGCATCGTCATCCCAACCCATTAACCTCAACTCTTCCTCAGTTAAATGGACAGGTCCTGATGGTATACTACCCTCTACCCGTTCATAATCAGTCTTAATACCGCCACCAGTATCAACATCAAAGAGTTTTGGTCCCGGGGCTTGCTTGTTTCTTCCTACCACTCTTATTCTCCTCCTCATCTAAATACTTCACAACAGCACATTGGACAACCAGCGAAATTGCCCTGCGATTACCATACCTACTTTTAGTATGCTTCTTTAACCTATCAATAACATCTTGGTCAAAATAGATTGGTTGTCGAGGCATTATTTTACTCCTAAGTCTTATCTTTAACTATGCGGAAGATTAACTCACCTCGCATAGACTTATCAGGGACCAAATGGCAATTAACCTTACCATCTAACGTCTCGACAACCAATGTCCTATGTAACACAAAAACGTCAATACTTAGGACTCTTACCGGGTCTATACCAAGATGCTCACAGATTGCTAAGCCATCCTCTTTTGTTGTCATCACTCCCTCCACGACGGCTCAATATACGGTATCCCTAATAGCTTATATATATCATCCTCATATTTTATTGGTAATCTTCTACCATTCTCATCATATATTGCTCCTTCACTAACCGATAGTTGCCACTTCTTATTCTCACATAAAGTGGCTATCCTTTGATTGCTTTTATTCCCACCGGTCTTAACCAAAAGCGTTACTGGCCATTTATCAAGACTGGTAAAATAAAGAGTAGCCTCTATCCTCTCAAGCTCATCCTTTAATATTATCGTTTTCTTACTAGCCGCTTTTATACCATCCTCGGAACCCAACTCAACAATCTTTGTCATTAGTCCGAATAATGTTACACTCCTTGGAGCTAGTAATATCTCTATTTTATTAACCGGTTGCTTTCTACGCCTAATATTGCCGACTATTTCTATTCGGTCGCAGAATGGTTCTAGTTCCTTTGCTAGGTACTTTGCTTTGGTTTCTGCTCTAATTAGGTTCATTTTATTACCTCTCCATTGTTATACTACCATTATAACAGCATTATAACGCTTTGTCAAGACTATTATGTAAAGTTGCGAAAATAGGAGAAAATCAGGTGAAAATAGGAGGCTTCAAAGCTAGGAAATGAAGCTAAATGCTTGAGAATAGCTATAAATGACTATAAATAGCTCTCAACGGACTTTACAAAGCTAAACTGGTTATGTTAGGCTATAACCACTTATACAAGAGGTATGAAAATGGAAGGGGAAATGGACGCAACCGCTATGTTCAAAAGAAGATACAAGATGCGAAGTCTTGGTGAGGATGGCTTAAACACGGTAGTATCAATCCCAAGGATAGTTCTTCAACGTGAGGCTGAGAAGCGGAGAATACCATTGGATGAGTTTCTAAAAAACTATAGGGCAGTCGCACAATTTGATAATATTGATGGTGTATATTATACCTTTGAGGAGGTTAGCTAATGTCAGAACAAGTAACCATTCCATTCCAACCTTATTGGTTCCACAAGATATTAACAGGTCTAAAAACCTGCACCTCTCGAACAAAAAGATATGGTAGGTCAGGAGACAGGTTTAGCCAATTTGGTGCCAATTTTACAATTCTATCCGTTGAGAAACACAGGCTGTATTACATTGCGAATAACCTATACAAAGAAGAGGGATGCGATAGCCCGGAGGAATTTAAGGGGGTATGGTTAGAGCTTCATCCTCGGAAGGGTTGGGTACCGACACAGGTAGTATGGGTGCATTTCTTTAGGAAAGAGGGCTAATGTTATTAACCTTAGATAGAATTAAGCAGGCCATAGAGGATGCCCACAAAAAGCAGCCTGGGAGAATACTAACCACTTCGGAAATTTACGAGGCTATTACCCAGGCACAATATTCCGAGGATACTAGGGAGGCAAACATGGAAATATTAAAAAAACTAGCAATCCTAAAGAAACTTGACACTAAAGGCCTAACCGAAAAAATCCAGCAATATGAGGATGCTCTTGAAAAAGCGATGATAACCCAAGCGGGCTTTAAGAACTCAAACCATGGCTTTCTTGGCATTGGCGATTGTTTAGAGGTTAAAAGAATACTAGCCGAGCTTATCGTTCAAGCTCCCGAGGCTAATGAAGCTGGTAAAAAACTTACAGTTGCAGACAGGGAGGCTTGGCTGACCAAACAGCGGAAAGAGAACAAGGAACTATTAGATACCATTACCAAACAGAGGCAAGTAGCCTTCTTATTGGATGACCACCAAATCAAAGTGGAAATGGCAAAGAAACGACTTGAAGGAGTGAAGGCAGCGTTGGCGGTAAGAATAGCCCAAATAAACTTTTTGGCATCAGGGTAGAAAGGAGGAAGTGATGACACTAGAGAAACCACCATTATTGAGTGATGAGATGGTTATTGAATGGATGAGACAGAATAGAAAGGATGGTTTTATAGGCGACCATTATAAACAAGCTCAAAGAGAAGCAGATATTAGATGGTATGAAGAGAGGTTAACACAATGACACTAGAGGAAGCTATTGAAATTAAAGCTCGGACGGGGGAGGAATTTCTTAATACTGACCCTGACGAAATAGATGAGGCGGATAGGTTAAGTATCGAAGCCCTGAAACAACTGCAAGGGCTACACAAGCTACCGCACGGCAGCCCTTTACCGCCACTACCGGGAGAGACAAGGGAATAATTAAAATAAAAGGAGGTATAAAGTGACAACGGAACCAAAAAGAAGATTAGACGAATACCAACCCCAGGAGATGGCAATCCCTGAATGGCGACTAATACAAAAGACAGGAGCCGACTATGCGAAAGAATTAGGAGGTGAGCCAGGACAGTTCTTTAATACTGTTACCGCCGAGATAGCTAATGAGCTTAACATTGTTATCGTGGATATTCTTTCTGGGAGAACCAGGTGGGGGCAGGAGATAACAAGTAGCGGTCCAATCTGTGCAAGCCTGGATGCAAGAAGTAATCGAAGCGTTTCCGGGATGGATTGCTCGGACTGCGAGTTTCGTGTTGATACTCCATGGTCAATAAATGCTCCGGAAAGAAGGCAGAAATGCTGCCTTAATTACACGCTACTCGGCATAGACCTTGACCATGACCACACACCGATGATATTCAGGATGCACGGCATATCAGCGGTAGCCGCTCGTCAGCTTATAACGCAATTAAGAATGAACCGTTCCCTTAAAGGAGAGTACCACCGAGCTATTATAAATGTTAAAAGTGCAGAGAAAACCACTCCCTACGGCATTGCTTACGCTACTCACATAAGGCTTGCCGGTCTTATTGAAGATGAGGTAGAGACACAGGAATTGAAGATTGAGTCGCAGCGGTTACTGGGAGCACCAATACCACTACCTGAGGGTAGGCCGGAAGAGGAAGCAGAACTTGAGTCTGAACTCAAACCTCTTGGTTTTACACCGAAGGGAACGCCATTCTTTAGTGAGGAGGAGAAAGAGAGGTTGTTGGCTCAGGAAGCGGTAGTGAAAGAAATACCTCCCCCACCTGTGAAAGAAACTCTCCCGCCACCTGCTGGTGAAGCACAGGTGAAGGAGACGACTCCTCCACCAGCCGGGGATGAACCGCCACCACCTCCTCCAGCGGAAGAGAAAGAGCAAGAAATAGATGTAGACATTTAAGGAGAGCCTCTATGAAAGAGGTTAGTCAAGAACTTGCAGAGGCTTTCCGGAAACTCTTTAAGGGGAGAACTGATGTTTGGGGGTCGGTAGGAGGCCTCTGCAATAAAGAACCTGTTACTATTGAACATTACGTAAGGCACCTACTAGGCGATGTTAGCCTAGGAATTTACCCTTTACTGGACGATGGAACCTGTCATTTTACCGCCATTGATTTGGATGTAAAGGATTTTAATAAAGCCAAGCAAATAAGGGAAACGCTTAATAGTAGCAACATTCCTACATACATAGCCGAGAGTAAATCAAAGGGATACCATTGCTTCTGTTTCGCTTACGAAAAGTTCTCCGCAAAAGAAATTAGGCGGATACTCCACTACGCCCTGAATAAACTCAAGATAAAGGCAGAGGTCTTTCCAAAACAAGACCGAATAACCGAAACTACTCCCTACGGCAATTACATCAATTTACCGGTCTTCGGATATACCCGGTCATTTCTCTCTATGGACTTAAAAGATGCCCCCTTAGAGATAGTAATTAAGCGGATAAAATATGTTCAACAGGAAGCTATCGAGCAACTACTAAAAACCATTCCTGAGGAACCCACACCCAAAGCGAGAGAGACGAAAGAAAGGACAAGGAAACACCCGCCGTGTATTGAAGCAATATTACTTGGTGTTACCGAGCCGGGCAGAGACGAGGCCGCTTTCGCTTTAGCCAGATACTATCTTGACCAACAATATTTACCTGATGAAGTTTTCGGGTTACTAAGGCTGTGGGACCAAAGAAATAGACCACCGCTAGGTGATGACCGTTTATTAGAAATTAAAGTAAGGTCGGCCGAGAAAGGCTATGCCTTTGGCTGTTCCTCTATAACCGATAACCCAATGCTAGTTAAGTTCTGCGTTGGTATTGAGGAGTGTGAATGGCTAAAGAGGGTTAAAAAGCCTGAATTTAAGGTATACTTTGAACATCGCCCTGAGGTTAGGCCGGCATTGGATTTTATTGAGAATAAAGCCTACATTACTACCCCAATGGATATTGATGTGGATATTACAAAGAAAATAAAGGGAGAAACACAGGTAGTCGGCAAGAAAAAGGCAAGAAGATTGGTTACTATAACCTCTGATGGAGAGATTTTCCCAACTGCGGAAGATAACTTTATGAGCAGAGGGTTAAGTATGGTTGGTACAATCAGCGTGCCAAAGCGGAGGTGGTCGCTAACCTCAATACATGGCTTTATTGACAAAACTTTACCAGAAGTAACCTTCCTGGAAGTATTCCACTCGATTAAACAGCAATACAAAAACTACATGGATCTAGGTCAAGATAATATCTACTCTTTAATTAGCTTATGGGTAATGGGTAGCTATTTCTTTCCATTATTCGACGCCTATCCCTATACGTTCTTTGGTGGAGATAGAGAGGTAGGGAAGACGAAGATACTAACCTTAACCCAGCAAATGGCATTCAATGCTATATCCTCCGGTAACATCAGCACCTCTAGCATCTTCCGGCTAATCGAGGGAGCAAGGGCGACTCTACTAATAGATGAGGCTGAAAAACTGGGAACAACCGATAGAGGGCAGGAGTTTAAGAACATTCTAAACGCTTCCTACAAGCCGGGCAATCCTGTATTCCGTGCCGAGAAAACAATGAAAGAGCAATTCATAGTGGTTGACTTTGATGCCTACTCACCAAAAATGTTAGCCAACATTGCCGGCTTAGAGGACGTATTGGAAAGTAGGGTTATCCCCTTTACCTTAACACGAACATTGGATAAAGAAATAGCGGATAAAGAGATAAATGTCAAGGATAAGATTTGGCAGGAAATAAGAGATAAACTCTATATTTTGGCTATGGTTAGGTGGGAGGAAGTAAAATCCGCTTATTCCCAAGTTGAGCCGGTTGAGGAAATATCAGCGAGGAACTGGGAGATATGGAGGCCGATAATTACTTTAGCAAGGGTTACCGATACTGCCCTTGAAAAGGAAATGTTAATCTTAGGCAAGGAGAAGTCGGAAGAAAAGCTACTTGAGGCTACACTTGAGGCTCCAGATGCAGTATTGGTGAAGGTACTGGTGAACCTTGTTATTATTGAGGAATACTACTCGGTCAAAGAGATGAAAAGCAGGATGATTGAAACTTACGGCGAGGAGCATAAGTGGTTAACCAGCGAATGGGTTGGTCGTGCTTTGAAGCGTAAGGGTTTTGAGAAAATGGTAAAAGACGCAGGAATAGATAAGGAATGGAAGCATAGAATTGGAACTGGAATGGAGTATTACTTGAGCCCTAAAATGGTTGCTTTAGCCGCTAAACGGATGGGGATTGAAGTTAGCGGTGCAAGTGGTGAAGGCAATAAAGATATTGATGTGGAGGTTTAATATAAAGGAGGTGCAAAATGCCTAATTGCTATATATGTAACAGGGGAACGCCAGTGACTCAGTTTTACCTACTGAGGGTATTCCAGAACGGAGGGTCATACATTTGGTACTATGCTTGTGGTATTTCCTGCCTCAGATACCTAATACAAGAAAAAATTCTAGGAGAAGGCAAGTTTCTACTCCGAGAATATATGACCACCTGCGGGAAGGCCTGGAAGTTTAATAGCAGAGACGAACTAAAGGCCTTCATTGACCAATTAAAATGAATTACAAAGGAGGGATAACAATGAACTACGGGCTTATAAAGCGGATAGACGCAGAGAGAGAGGTGGCTATCAAAAAGTGGGGAGATGTTGACAGAACACCAGAAATTCTCCTCAATGCTGCCACTGAGGAATTGGGCGAAGTAGCCCACGCCATCAATCATAAGGAGGGTGTTGACAGGACACAAGAAGAAATAGTCGAAGTAATAGGAGTATTAGCCAGACTATACGACATGATGGAGCAAGAGCTATAAACCAACTGGTGTAGGTAAGTGTATGATTTTTCAGGATTTACGTTCAAAAGTGTATGGTGTAGGTAGCTTTCAAAAGATAAAAGAAATTTTTTATCCGACACGACTCAAAAATAACCTTCATTCTTCCTTCACTAATCATACACCGTTTTACCAAATTGTTTTACCTATCATACACCAACATACACTAAATATATTATGTAAAGTAAAAAATAGGAGTATCTAATTCTACCTACACTCTTACACTTACCTACACCAATTGAAGCTAAAATGACTAAAATGCTAAAAAAAGGTACACCAAATGGGAGGGAATAAATAATGACGAGTAATTCTTCCGGTCTCCATAAGTATAAAACAATTCTAGCAGACCCGCCTTGGGAGTATGAGGATAAGAAAGGCGACCTTGCCTCTATGGGTGCAGCAACCTCGGCATATTCCACTATGCCTTTAGAGGGAATAAAACGTTTGCCTGTTAAATATATTGCTCAAGAGGATAGTTTATTGTTACTATGGACAACCGGTCCGAAGATTGAGGAAGCGTTAGAAGTTATTAAGGCCTGGGGTTTTAGGTATAGAACTCTAGCCTTTGTTTGGTGTAAGCTCAATCCGTTAGCCATCGGGTTATATAGTGGTCTTGGTAGTTGGGTTAATAGTAATGTTGAGTTCGTTCTCCTGGCCAAAAGAGGTAGTCCTAAAAGGCTTAATAAGAATGTTAAGCAGATATTATTCGCTCCTAGGAGAGAACACTCCAGAAAGCCAGATGAGATTTATGGTAGGATTGAGCAACTATCGGAGGGACCATTCATTGAATTATTTGCTCGCCGTAAGAGGGAGGGTTGGGATGCCTGGGGTGACCAGATTGATAACGATATTGACCTTAATGAAATACAGGAGATGGTTTAGAGGGAGGTTGAATATGAGGTTACTTCTAGTTTACCCAAAGAGTGATACACTAGGTAATTCAAGGGATGTTGTTATGGTTGAACCTCTATCTTTGGAGTATTTGGCAGCGGGTGTTTCACAGCGCCATGAGGTAGGAATTCTTGACTTACGTGTGTCGGATACCCTTAATAGTACAATATCGACCTGGAAACCCGATATGGTTGGGATTACTGGTTTTACCTTCCATACGCCTGAAGTGCTCTCCATTGCTGGAGAGGTGAAGGCAATATCGCAAGATATAAAGGTGGTAGTTGGAGGACATCATGCTACATTTATGTCAGAGTCCTTTATGGTGCCCGACATAGACATTATAGGTCGATGGCAATGTGAAGAAATAATGGAGCAGATGTTAGTTTCTATGTATTCCGACCATAAATTATCCCAGATACCTGGTTTAGTATATAAGTCCAGAAAGGGGTGGGTAGAAAATAATAGTCGACCTTCATCAATCTTTCCTAACTTAATTCCAGCCCATCATCTTATTAAGGAGTATGCCAATGAGTACCATGTCCTCGGAATAAACTGTTCCGCAATGCAGATGACTAGAGGTTGCGTCTATGAGTGTTCCTTCTGTGATTCCAGTAAATTCTTTGATAGGCAATGGCAACATAGGGATGCTCAGAATATAATAGCAGAATTATCTGGTCTATCTGCCTCCCTTGTTCTTGTTACGGATGATAATATTGCGATAAATACAATATTTTTAGAGGATGTTATAAGTGGGTTAGTGGAAAGCAAGATTAAGAAGAAGTATTACATATCAATTGGTGCTAATGAGGTTCTCAGGAATAAGGAAGTGTTAGATAAGTGGTTTGAGTTAGGATTACTCATCGCATCCATTGGTTTGGAGAGAGTAAGTGATGAGGGTATTAGTGGTTTCCACAAAAAAACCAATGTTAGCACAAACGACAGCGCCATCAGGTACTGGCATTCCAGGGGCGGGATAGTCATTGGCGCTTTTATAGTTTTACCTACGGATATGGAGGAGGACTTCAAGCGACTGGAGGATTATATTTGCACTCGGGAGATAGATGTACCATTTCTTTGTATTCTTACGCCTCTACCTGGAACAGAGATTTGGAGACAATACTGTGATAAGCTCGACACTACTTTCTCTAAGTATGACCTCTTACATGCTGTTATTCCAACAACATTATCTGAGGTAGAGTTCCATAAACGCTTCTACCAACTCTATACCACCCTGAACATGAATAGGCTCATATTAAACCTGATTAAGAATGTAGGGATTGGTACTTGGATGTTGAAGCTACCAAAAGTATATAAGGCTTTTCAAAGATAGA
>JABUBO010000526.1_pt1 | contig 12454 bp, 11 predicted proteins | sample 7240361 | NCBI WGS metagenome assembly JABUBO01 (sample SAMN07256346, study PRJNA390944) | subsurface metagenome | isolation source: Methane hydrate marine sediment | place: Pacific Ocean: Eastern North Pacific, ODP site
ATAAAAAAAAGGGGTGGTTCATTTTATAAAAAATAGTATATCAAATAAAATATCGAATTAATTGTTTAGTATTATTAAAAATATTTAAAAGGAGGAAAAAAGATGTTTGGATTTTGGTCAATTATTCCGCCAATTGTTGCAGTTGGTTTGGCTATATGGACAAAACGTGTTATTTTTTCCCTATTTATAAGTATTTGGGTAGGAGGTTTAATTTTCACCGGAGGAAACCCGTTAGCTGCAATAGCTACTTCATTTGATTGGATAAAAGATGTTATGACTGATTCATGGAATGCCAGATTCTTGGTTTTAACTATGCTTTTAGGGTGCTTGAAAAGAGACTTACTACAGGAAAAAGATCCCAGCTTTTGGCATGGGTATTAGGCATTGTAGTCTTTTTTAATGATTATGCGAATTCAGTTATCGTAGGCAATGCCACCCGAGACATAAATGCAAAATATAAAGTTTCTCGAGAAAAATTATCCTATATATTGGATGCGACTGCAGCTCCCATGTCTACATTTGGCCCGATATCAGACTGGATTGGGTATCAAGTAGGGTTAATAGGTGCTGCCTTTGTTGCATTAAAAATAGTAGATGTAAAAGCTTATTTTGTTTTCTTACAGTCTATACCCTGGAATTTTTATTGCATACTTTCCTTAATAGCTGTTCCTATGTTGATATTGGGAAAAGATTTTGGGCCAATGGCAGATGCTGAACTAAGAGCCAGAAAGACAGGCCAACTTGTTCCAGAAGGCAGTACCCCATTATCTTCTATAGAATCAGATTTAGGCGAAGTTACAGATGCTGAAAAGGCAAGTATATGGAACTTTGTTTTACCCCTGCTTACTTTAATCGGTGTAGGCATCTGGGCAATATGGTATACCGGAGGAGGGGGAACCGGAAAGAGCATTATGGATGCATTAGCTGATACAGAAGTTGATATTGCTCTGACTTGGGCTGCTTTTGCTATGACTGTAGTAGGGATGATTTTAGCTTTAATTTATGGAATGTCTTTAGAAGAATGTGAAAAAACCGTTTTAGGCGGATTTAAAACCATGTTGCCAGCAGTTTTAATCATGGTTTTAGCCTGGTCTATAGGGACTGTTTGTGGCTCTCTGGGCACTGCAGATTTTGTAGTTAATGCAACTAAGGGCTGGATGAGTGCGGCTCTATTACCTTTCTTAATTTTCATACTCTGTATGTTTATATCTTTTGCTACCGGTACTTCATGGGGAACCATGGCAATCATTACTCCTATAGGAGTTCCCTTGGCTTACGCAATTGGCGGTATTCCGTTAGTTACAATTGCTATTGGTTCTATTTTTGCCGGAGCAATATTCGGAGACCATTGTTCGCCTATCTCAGATACTACGGTTATGTCTTCAATATTTGCTGGATCTGACCACATTGCCCACGTTACTACACAGATACCTTATGCTATGGTAGTAGCCGGTATCTCTGCGGTATTGTATCTATTGTCCCCAATTATCAAAAATGCATTCATTTTACTTGCTGTGGGGATTGTAGTCCAATTCTTTGTCTTACGACATCTGGGCAATTTGTATCAGTCCAAGTTAAGCAAAGAAGATAGATTATTATTAGAAAAATGAGATAATCAATACTGATGAAGTTGATATAGAATAAATATAAATAATATATTAATTCAAATAAGGCAAGATACCACAATAATATACTATGGTATCTTGCCTTAAAAATAAAGTTAATTTATAATTTATTTTAATAGAATAAAGAGGAATAATTTATATGTCATTACACCGGACATGGTTGGAAATAGAAAAAACATCAATTAAAAGTAATGTAAAAAATATTAAAGCGAAAATTCCAGGAAACAAACTGTTTTTGGGAGTAGTTAAAGGAAATGGCTGGACTTGTGGGACTGTCGCCTATGCTAATTGCTTAATTGAAGCTGGCGTAGATTGGCTGGGGGTGACAAACATAGAAGATGCACTTTTACTGCGGAGAGAAAAAATAGATTTGCCGATTTTATTATTGTGTGAAATTCCAAGCGGACGGATTAAAGAAGCGCTTAAAAATAAATTACGCTTAACTGTTTGTACAAAAGAATTTGCTGAACAATTATCAGACGAAGCGGTAAAACTAGGCCTTAAAGCAAATGTGCATATTAAAGTAAATACAGGTTTAAATAGAATCGGTGTTTCCCCAAATATGGTACTTGTCTTTTTAAAGTATATTTCTAACTTGCCAAATTTACATTTGGAAGGAGCATTTAGCCATTTTTCATGTGCTGAACAAATTGGCAATAAAGAAACGAAGCAACAATTAAAAATATTTAAGGAACAAATAAAAAAAGCTAAACAAATTGGTATTAATTTTAATATTTTACACATTGCTAATACTGCTGCTACTTTAAGTTTACCTGAAACCCATTTAGATATGGTAAGAATTGGAATGGGCATAGCTGGTCTTTATCCCAGTAATGATTTTAAAAAAATTATAAAACTGTATTTTCCGTTAACTTGGAAAACTCAAATTTCTTATCTACGATATGTAATGCAAGGTGAAACTGTAGGGTATTGTGGCCGCTATAAATGTGAATTAAAAACAAATATTGTAACCATTCCAATTGGTTATGCCGATGGCTTGAGTAAAAAATTTGAAGACAAAGGTTTCGTTCTTATTAGAGGCGAACCATTTAGAATTATAGCAGTATGTATGGACCAGGCAATGATTGATTTGCAAGGAACTCAAAATGGTTTAAAGATAGGTGAAGAAGTAGTAATTCTGGGTAAACAGCAAAGGACATATCTTGATCTGGAATTAACTGCCAAACAGATAGAAACTTGTGCAGAAGAGTTGATTTGTCAAATTAACCCGAGGATACCTAGAATTTTTGTAGATTAAAGTTTTAGATTGTAACAATAAAAAAATTAGTCAGAGTAGATAACCTGCGTTAAGTGTTAGAGAATGGGACGTTGTCTCTAAACGAAAGGATCAAAGTTTTTTATAGGGAAATTATTTAATCCTGCGGTAGGTTATCGCGTCCGCTGCTACATCAAAAAAACAACTTTTGCAAAGACTCTTCTTGATGTAGCAGATATAAAGCTATATCAAGGAGGGAAAATGAAATGAAAATATCGTCCTATAAAATTACCACTATGGGTCTTCTAATTGCTTTAAGTATAATTTTATCTCGGGTGGCCAGTCTACGTATTGCTATTGGAGGAGTAGAGGGAATCAGAATCGGTCTGGGGGGATTGCCTATAATTTTAGGAGGTATCCTGTTTGGTCCTTTATCCGGAGGCCTGGTTGGGGCAATTTCTGACCTGTTAGGCTATTTTATAAATCCCATAGGGGTTTATATGCCACACTTTACCCTAACTTCTGCCTTAACCGGGATAATCCCTGCTCTTGTTTTAAAGTTAAACCAGAAAAACGAGCCAAATGTTTTAGAGTTGGGTATTGCTATTGCAGTGGGGCAGACTATCACTTCTCTTATTTTGGTTCCTTATTTTTTACATATTTTATTTGGGCTTCCATGGGTAATTTTAATGCCACCAAGAATTATTGGCGTGCCTGTTAATATTTTTCTTTATACTGTAGCAATTAATTTACTTTTAAAGAGAAATATTTTAATTTTTAATCATAAGAGGATTTAAAAAATAACTAACATATCTGGCGAGGAAGAAAGGAAAATTTGTTTATTTTGAGGAACTTTAAAGAACCACCTTTCCATTCATGAACAGAGTTGGCAGTTTAAAAGAATTTTTTTAAAGAAAAAGGTGTTAGTTACATTTTAAAAGTGAACACTTTAAGGATCAAAAATATACTATTTTTTTACAATTATTTAGCTGTAAATAAATTATCAGTTAAAAGCTAAAACTGCACTAAATTAAGGTCAGAATTTTTAACTTTTTGCATACCTAAAAGTTCACCTTCATACCAGAATCTTATTTCTACTAAACCAGATTCTTTATCTGGGATAAGACGAAGTTGTATCCTTTCATGTAGTGGTGCACTAGGTACTTTTAATTCTAAATTATTTATAGAGACTTTACGGTAAGAATTTACCATTCTATCCGCATCAGGGAATACAAAAAAAATACAGGCTAATCAAAGAGGGAAGAAAAGAGGTAAAAACAATCTGTTTATTTTGGGAGAACCTGGGGGGACCCGGGTAATTTTTTTGCCTTTTTTTCATTTAACACAAGGATATCATGGTGATATAAAAGAATGGTATCAAAAAAATGCCTGTAAAATGAAACTCCATATAGATACAAAAGATTGGATTGAAGGGGAAGTATATGGAGAAAGGGAGGTAAAAGTAGGGGGATAATCTAATATGGGAGAATCAAAGGTGAGTAAAAAGACGATATTTCTGGGAATAATGAGGCGGTATTTAAAAATGCATATCAAAGTTAAATGCAAAAATTGCGACTGGGGAGGCCAAGCGATTGTGGGAAAGAAGGGCTATCCTCTTGATAATTATAAATGCCCCAAATGTGGCCGGAATATAGAAAGAGCCAGGGGAAGGTATGACTATCATAGCGAATCTGCTCAATTAAAATAAATAAGTAAGGAATAATCTTCCGGTGATCCGGACTTCTATCCAATTCCTTTGTCCGGATTGCCGTCCCCTGCCCTCTTGAATAAACGTTTTTTCAGAGGGGGCAGGGCTGTTTAATCTGATTGATACCTGAGCTACTTTTATCTGTTTTCTTATAATTATCTATTATTGTTGACAAATGTTGTTTATGATGATAAAATTAGACAGAATAAAGATAAAGGGGGATTTATGATGTTGACTCTTAAGGAAGTAGCTCAAAGGCTGAACGTGCACGAAAATACGGTAAAAAACTTTATACGGGGTGGAAAGCTGACCGGTTATAAGCTTAACCGGGTCTGGAGAATCAAGGAGAAAGACCTGGAGAAATTTCTTAATCAAAGGAAGTGGAGAGAGAATGAAGAACTTAATCGAGACTGATCTATCCTTGGCGCTTCCGAATCTACAAGAGAAGGCCCGGGAAGTCTTTGACCTCTTGGATATCTCCGAGGGGACCAGGAGAGATTATGCCTATCGAATTTCCCTATTTCTGGCCTTTATTGCCCGGAATGGTTTTAACAAAAATAGCTTTCTGGAATTTAAGCGCAGTCTGAAAGATAGAGACGATCTGACGGTAGCCACCAAGAATAAGTATCTGGCCTCAGCCCGGGTATTCTTAAGGGAACTGACCCGCAATGGACTTATGCCCCTGGATATCACTTTAAACATCAAGGGTTTCAGGCAGAATAAGAAACACAAGAAGGAAGGTCTTTCCGAAGGAGAGATTGAAAAGATCAGGGATAAGATAAAGACCTTTCCCGATACTCCCACCAATATCAGGATCAAGGCCCTCTTCTGCCTGTTCACTTTACAGGGTTTAAGACAGATAGAGGTTATCCGGTTAAACCGGGAGGACCTAGACCTGGTAAACGGGATCGCTTATATCCAGGGTAAGGGGCAGGATGATAAGGAGATGATCTATCTCCACCCCCAGACAGTAAAGACCCTAAGACTCTATATCCGGATCTGTCGGGTAGGCTCGGGGGCCATGTTCAAGAGTTTGGGGAATAGGAAGAGTAACCGGTTATCCTCGAGGACCATCAAGCGGGATTTCGAGAGCCTGTTTTCCCAATTAGGAGTTAAGAAGAGTGTCCACGGCTTCCGCCATTATTTTGTCACCCACCTCTTAAAATCCTTTGAGGTCTCCACGGTGAGGAAATTCTCCCGGCACAAGTCCCTGGATATGCTGATCATCTATGATGATGAGGTCGATCTGGTGGCCAAAAAGGACAAGGTCTTTGATTGTTTTTCCGGGATGGAAGTAGTTTGAATGTCACATAATCGTAATTACACGACATTGGATTTAAAGGGGAATTTATTTATTTTTTAAAGCACTCTTGACATTGACTCTCGGGAGGATATAATGGAGATAGCTCTTTAGAATTGGTCCAGCTAAGGGCATTAACGGGGATAAAAAAACAGCCGTGATGTCCTTTTTTTTAGGTTAAAAGTAAAAGAGGAGTGACACGATTGTTTAGCACACTCCCCTTTAAAAAATTTTATAGCCTCTCCGCAATACTTTTCTTGTAGGCTACCTCCTAAAATGGGTGAGCCTTTTTCTTAGTAGGTTATACAGGCTAACACCCTATTTTTATATTAGGGGATTTTTGAACAGATGTCAAGCAGTTTATTGCAGGTGGTAGTAAATATCATTTTATTATGTTTTGTAAACCGGTGAAACAAATAGAACTAAATGATATTAGTAACTGAGTGGGTATCGTTCGATCCCCACTTTCGCCTGGCTGGTAATTGGAAGGCTACATTTTCCTTTCGGTTACTTCTGATTACCGGCCAGGTAATAAATAACGGAAAGGAGAATATAAATATATGCAAAAAGAATTAACAAAATTTTTTAAGGCGATTTTTGGAGGAATTAAAGGATGTATTGACATCAGAACTTTTGTTCATACCAGAAATAAAGATAAAAAAACTATAACGCATCAAGTAAACCATTTGTTCAGACCAATAACAAAAAGTGGAGTGATAGATTTAATATCCTTGCTAAATAGTGAAAATTTCACTAAAAATAAAAATATTCACTTTGGAGTTGCGCCCAGGGTCATAAATACTGGAGGGCGACAAACCGGAGCTGAGAGCGATATAAAGGTGCTTCCTGTTCTTTGGTGTGACGCAGATTGCAAGAGAGAAAAACAACCCGAGTTGCCTACAAAAGAAGAAATGATGAAGAAGATAGAAAAGTTTGGAATCCCTCCAAGTATTATAGTAGATAGTGGATTAGGCTATCATTTTTACTGGTTGCTAAAAATTCCCATACTCATCAAAAACAATAAGATACTTTTGGAAACCAAAGGAATTTTGAAGGGACTGGCACTACAATTAGGGGGCGATATTGCTGGGCAAGATATCTCTCATTGTTTGCGGGTGCCGGGAACGAAGAATATAAAGCCGGAATGCCCATCGGGGCTACTAGTAAAGATTGTAAAATTTGAACCGGATCTAAAATATGAAGTTGAAAAATTTCAGAAATATAAGGTTAAGATAGAAGATACATCCAAGATGGATATAAATTTAAAAGACGTGAAAGTGCCGGCAAGATTTGAAGAATTATTAAAGAAAAATAAAAAATTGCAGGATACCTATTTAAAGCGAAATAGACCGGGCCTCTCCGATCAGACGGGTTCAGGCTACGATATGGCCTTAGCGAATTTTTTAATTCAAAAAAAATTCACTGATTCGGAAATTGTAGCAATTATAAAGACTTCTAAAACTGGCACAGAAAAGAAGATAACCCCATCGTATCTGAAAATAACCATAGGCAAAGCGAGGGCCTTTGAGGAGAAAAGAAAAAAAGGAAGAAAGAAAAAAGAACCTACGTTAAAAACATTTCCACCCGGTTTAATCCACTTAGTAAACAACGATGAGACGAAAAAATATCTATTTAAAGATGAAGCTGATAATTTAATAATAACAGAGACTTGGACTGATGGAGCTGGGCAAGTTTATAAACCCAGACAAGACTTACCGATGGGATATGCTTCTATAGAAGTCCTCAAAATAAATAAAGATATAAGATGGGATAATCTACTAAAAGATATAGAAAAATATATCAAAAGTCATTTAGAACTACCAAATGAGATATATTATCTCACTTTTGGACTTTGGATTATGCACACTTATTTAATGGAAAAAACTGACCTTACTCCTTATCTTTACTTTGTAGGCCTGAAAGCAACTGGAAAAAGCAGAGCAGGTAAAATTGCTTGTAAGTTAGCTTACAAATGCTTCCCTTCAGTCCTTCCTTCTCCTGCAGTTGTATTTAGGTCTGCAGATTATTTTCAGAATGCTTTAGTGATTGATGAGGCAAAATTTTGGGGGAGTGATATGGATAAAGATTTAGCTAGAATAATACTGAGTAGATATGAGAGAGGAATGACTGTCCCTAGAGTAAATCAGGATAAGAAAGGAGAAAAACAAATTGAACTTCATAATGTATTTGGTCCCCTAATAATCTGTACTGAAACCAATATCCCTGAACCGATGGAAGATAGGTCTATTAAATTTCAGATGAAAAGGAACGAATCTCCGGAGGTAGAGGATGATTGGGATTTAACTGAAGAGCAAAGATTGATAGACCTGCTAACTCTGTTTAGAGCAAGGTTTTATAATGAAAAATTTCCCCAACATGAAAGGATAGCCCGAAGGAGATTGGGACAGATATTAAGTCCTTTGTACAAAATTTTACTATTAGCTGATGAATCAAGAACAGAAGAGTTTAAGGGATTTATTAAAGAGGAGGAAACTGGCAGAAAAGTAGAAGAAGCGACTTCAGATAATGCAACTATAATTAGTATCCTAATAGACTTTTATAATGAGGGGGAAGATATAGTTGCTACTCAGGATATTGCAAAAAGATATAACGAGGATATTGAGAACCTTAATCTCCAAATTAGTCCTAAGTCAATGGGATGGAAAGTAAAAAATTTTAACTTTGAAAAAAAAGTGATAATTAAATGGAAACAGAATAATAAACCTGGTTGGATAATCGATAGGGAAACTTTAGAAGGATTAGCAAAAAGATTTAGCGTTGAGACTGAGATTATCCCAATAGATGAACACCTTGAGAAAACTGAAGAGGAAACTCAATTGAGTATGCCAGATTAAAACCTATTAGGTTTATTATGTTTATTATGTTTTAAAACGAACGGGGGGTTAGGTTTATTAAGTTTGATACAAACTACGTAATAATTTCAATTTTATATATATAATATAAGAGTCTTATGAAATAAGGGTTTCCTAAAAACATAAGAAAACTTAAATATGTTTATCCTTATACCAGAAAGAAACCTAATAAACCTAATAAACCTAATAGGAATGATTTTGGAGTGGAGAAGATTAAGAGGAGATAATAAACAATGGGACATAAGAAGAAGAAATATAAAATCATATATCCGGAATATAAAGAATGTAATGGAGGTATGGATATCAGGATACGCCCCTTAAAGCTATACGACGAAAATGGATTTGCTCCTCAATACAGACTTAACGAAGGTAAACATAGCTGGGACGAAATACAAAAGTGTTTAGGAAGATTAGAGTCCGACATAATGATTATGAGGGCAGAATTTAAAGAAAAGGCAAAAGAATTTAGTAGAGAGAATAGACGAAAAGAAAGGGAGGAGAAAGTAACTATTTTAAAGGAAAGAAAGCCTTCGAGAATTAGGAGAACAGAAACGAGACAAAAAGAAAGGTTACTTGTAAATAACAACAAATTAACAAGCGAGGTGTAAAAGTTATGGTTAAGAAACGAAGTGCAGAATCTTATACTGGCAATACTGCAGAGGCACGAAAAATGCAGAGGGCTAATCTGATACCAGGCGATCAAAAAAGAAGAAGAAAGATCCGGGGGGCGAGATATGATTGTTGGTGGGAGCTGTCTGCTCTTAAAAATAAGCGATTTATTTTTGAAAAGTATGAGAACAATAGAGATTATAAAGATGTGCCTAAAGAGGAATTGAAAGGTGAGGACTATCTTAATAATTGGTGGAGAGATCTTTCTCTTGAAAGAAAAATATCTATCTATAAAGAAGCGATGTCCGTGCCCACTAAAGAATCGAGATCAGAGATTTATAAGGATATGGAGAAATGCCTAAGAAAGAAGTTAGAAAAGGGGGTATAAAGGGTTTCGTTTGATAACCAATTATTTTTGATTATACGCAGGTTATACGCCTGGATTTACTAAAAAGGGATTTTACCTATCAAAATTAAAAGGACAAAAAGGACAGAAAATTGACAAAAAGAAAGGGCTTTATCTCAAAATATCTCAAAGAGAAAACGATAAATGTCCAATAATAATGGAGACTTAATGGAAAACAAGATTATTAAAAGAGATGAAAAATGACCGTTATTAACGAGGAAAACCGTGAAAAAAAAGTAAACTTTGACGAAAAAGGTAAGTTTTGTAAGGGGAATACTATCTCTGGAAACAGAAGAAACCGTAGCCAAACCGAGAAATTAATGACCGCTTTAAATAAAGCAGGGAAAAAAGGTTGCGATAATAACGCAAAAGATCGCAAAAATAGGGTCAGATATATCGGAGAATATCAGAGAAATTATACCGATTAAGCGATGAAAAGCGTTAAAAGTTTGGGCTTTATCTCAAAATATCTCAAAAGGATCACTCCGGGTATTAACAAAACTAACCGATTAAGCGGTGATAAGCGTAAGATTTAAGATGACAAAAAATCAAGTTTTTAGAATAGACAAATTAGTATATAGAGATCCTTGTTTTCTGCTTAATTATCAAGCAGGAGAGCTTCTTTATCAGTTAAGAAAAGTTAAAATTTTAGGTCAACAAAAGTCAACATTTATAAGTTATAAAAGGTAAGATCTAAGGGGGTTTGTTTTGTAGTCTTTAAAAACAATCCCTAATGATTTCGGCAATTATCGGAGAAATATATTTATGGGAAGGTATTATTACTCTAAAAAAGATACTGTAGATAGCCATAAAAGCATACCGATAAAATTTTTAAAACAACACGGACACTTAGTAGGTTATTCTTCAGGGGGTATAAGTTGGACCAGAGGCGGAGAAAAAACAGGGAGTGTTAGCTATGAGGTTGATATAATGCATCCAGGAGATGAGTATATACGTTTTAAATATACCACTACGATACGAGCTACCGGAGAAAAAATAGACCAGGATTATAAAGTAAGACTTGTTTCAACAAAATGTAATTATGGTGGACAGAGATGGTGGTTTATCTGTAATTATTGTAAAAGAAGGGTAGGGGTTTTATATATAGGGGATAGTGATTTTGCTTGTAGGCATTGTTATAATCTGACTTATGAAAGCAGGAACGAATCCAGAAGGGGTCTTTATGGAGTTATGGGTAATTATTTTAAAGCTGAAAAGATTAGAGAAGGAATGAAAAGATTATTTTATAATGGTAAACCCACAAAGAAGATGATCCGCTATATGGCCTTAAGAGAGAAATTACCGGGTGAAGAAGAACTTGAGAAAATGACTTTATAAATCAGGCTTCTTGAAAGATAAAAGAAAAAAAATATAGTGGAATTGATGATACTAATTAGGGGCTGGGAATGTAATAAAAGGTTACATTTTCAGGTTTGTAAACGTTTACATATCTTACAAAAAAGCAGGGTTTTTGATCCAACAAAACCAACACTTTTAGGGGGTTTTTAAATCGCACAAACCGCACAAAAAAAGCAGTTTTTTTAATGTATCGAAAAGCGATAGAACCAATGTAAATAAAGCCTTCTACTTCATTATTAGATATGAAGTGTTATTAAAGATATTGATAGAAATAGATAAAATATCAATATATTCTATAACCCTTACCTGTCAACGTTTTTAACCAATTAAAGGGCCTATTTTCATTAAAAGTAAAGAATTTAGGGCGAAAATCATCTAAAAACCTTGAAAAATAAGGCTTTGAAGCAATTAAATATTTATGAAAGGTTGAGAAAAGTTGAGATTCCAGGGAAGGCCCTTATCTATCCCTTAAAAAGAGGTTAGGGTCTTTGCCCTGTCGTGAAGTAATAAAGCCACTCTTAGCGATTTATGAGGGTAATATTAAAAGGTCAGGGGCCTATATTCAAAACGAAAGAAATGAAAGAAATATCGATAAAAAGGAAATGAAAGAAATGAAGGTTATCCTGACAAAAAGAAAGGGTTAGGGGTTAAGGTAAAGAATGAAAAAACCCATACGCACCGAAAAGATACAAAAAAGAAAGAGGATCAGGGGTCTTTAATGCAAAGAAAGCAAGGAAAGCAAGGAAATTCTTACAAAAAAGAGAATCGAAAGAATCGAAAGTTATTCTCATAAAAAAGAGAAATGAAAGAATTAAAAGTTTATCTTATAAAAAAGGGTCTTATCTATAATGTTTTAGTATAAAAAATAGCCTCTCCATAGGGGTTTATAGGGATAGATTAAATCTCGTAGGGTATAGTAAGCGGTTAATGCTTGGTAAGCTAATAACAGGGGTGGAAAGGCACCTGGAACGTGAATTTCAGGAAGATAAAGCACCTTTCAAATAAATTACTTAAGCAATCATACCAGAAAAATAACCGGTCCCCGGATAACTACACTTACGGCACTTATTTTTACAGGATAACCTGACTCCCGGCACTTATTTTTTCACTTCTCCACTAACTACCGGTTTAATCCCCAGAATACCCCTAAAAACGAACGTCAGGTATCTTTATTAGCGAATATTTTTATTTTACAGGCAATGGGTAGGGTATTATATCTTAATAAGAAATGCCCGTTAATAACGGAGAAAAACGGAGAAAATTAGGGGGGATCGATGTAATGAAAGGTTACATTTTTAGGTTAAGAATTTCTTACAAAATAAGAAAGTTAGCTGGTAACTGAAAGGCTTATAGGTTAG
>JABUBO010000527.1_pt1 | contig 12451 bp, 5 predicted proteins | sample 7240361 | NCBI WGS metagenome assembly JABUBO01 (sample SAMN07256346, study PRJNA390944) | subsurface metagenome | isolation source: Methane hydrate marine sediment | place: Pacific Ocean: Eastern North Pacific, ODP site
CCAACTGATATCCCATTTTGAGTAACCCTTGTTGTAAAATTGACGGTGTTGCCACGTAAGAAAGATTCAGGGAGATTGAGATCATTATAAAGAGAGAGGGTTTCAGTTCCGTTTATTCTTAACTCAATTATAATATTATATGGATCTTTTATTTCTAAATCCATTATAGTAGAAGTTGATGTGTTAATATAATATAAATTGAAAGGATTTGGATGGTTGGGATATGATGAAAAAGGATGCCATGAATAATCAAATGTCCCGTTGAAATCTACTCTTATCGAATAATTTCCAGGAGGAGTATTGTCATTTACTTCAAAATCTAAATTAAAAAGACCATCTTCACCACAATTAAAAAGAGTAGGAGGGCTAGGTTGAAGATATGTTGAATTATCCCAACCATCTTTAAACATTCTCACAGTAATTAATGCGTATTTTATGGGGTTGTTGTTTGTATTATCTACAATCGAACCTCTTAAATTAAATGTGGTTCCTACTGAACCCTTGTTATTAATTACATTTGGAACAGGATTTGGTGGATTTAGGTCTATACCAACATCTTCATTTATAATGAAATAAGAGTAATTCTTTAAACTGCCCCATTCCGCATAAATCAGATGCGGTCCCGCCACTAAATTGCCAGTAGTTAAATAATAAGTAATATTTGCACGTCCATTCTCATCTGTAGTTTCTACACCTATTTCGGAATTATTTGTTACATCATAAAAAGTAACTGACTCTCCTTGCAAAGGTCCACTTCCACCTTGAAGATAGGCTGTTAAATTTAATTCATGAGTTCTTTTTGCTACTGGTTCCTCATATTCAGAAGTTGGAGTTCTATTTATCCAGAAATCAAGGATTTGAATATCTGGAGCTTCAATTTTTAAATCCATCACTGTAGATGTAGATGTGCTTATATAGGTAAGAAAGAAATTATGTGGATAATCATAGTCTTGACTTAAATAATAAAATGTCTCATTAAAATCGACTCTTATAGAATAATTTCCGGGAGAAATATTATTATCGACATCAAAATTTAGATCAAATGTGCCATCTATACCACAATAGTAGGGATTGGTACTTGGATTTAAAGGTTGAAGTTCCATAAAATATTCTATATTATTTCTAATCAAATAGACAGTTATTTCCGCATGTTTTATTGGATTATTATTTAAATCATCTTCAATTGATCCTTTAATATTAAATGTAGTAAATCCAGAACCACTCCTATTTATAACATTTGGAACCGGTCTTGATGGATTGATATTTATCTTCACATCATCATCCAATATAAAATAAGAATAATTCTTCAAGTTTTCCCATTGTGCATAAATTAAATGAGGTCCTGCTATTTTATCAAAATCTAAATTATAATAAAAGAAGATCTCTCCATTGAAGTCAGTATCTTCAGTATGTATTGGTGGTCCTGAAGGATCTTCTGTAATATCGTAAAAATCAATTGTTCTACCTTGTAAAGGACCACCACTTAATGAATATAATACTACTCTCAATTCAACAGAAGTGTATCTATTTACCCTAGGATTAGAAAAATCATCAGAGGGATACCCATCAATATATAAATCTAAAAAGGTTGCATCGGGATTTATAATTTGAACAGAGATTTCTGAACTAGAATCACTTAATTGAGGATATGAATAAAATTGAGTAAAAACTCCAGAAAGAAATCCGATTTGAAATGATCCGTTAAAATCAACTCTAACATCATATGTTCCGCTCACTACATGATCATTCACATATACAATAGTGTTATAATCTCCATCATTATCAGTTAATTCAGAATCGGGAGTGAATGCGAGTGAAATCTTATTATTAGATGAATCTAAGAGTATAAATTCCACCTCTCCATGAGAAACTCCCTTTCCGTTTAAGGGATCAAAAAGTACTCCTATTATTCTAGTATTACTGCTAACGGTTTTATCAATAATAGTGGGATCAACATCAGTAAGATTTACTTCTATGGGTGCATTTAGAAAATAAATAGTGTAATTAATAGTAAATCCCGTAGATGCTTGAATTAAATGGGGTCCTGCAACAGTCTGATCGTTAATATCAACTATTATGGAGCATTTACCATCATTATTTGTTATTCCTTCACCTAAATTTGGATTATTTTCCGTTGAATCCTCAAAAATAATAGTTATTCCCTCTTGAGGGGTTCCGTCTGAAAAAAGTTCTGCAATAATTTCAACTGAATCCCCGCGAATTACGGGAGTAGTTGTATTAGTATAAACATTTAATTCCATTTCTTCAAAAGTTAAAGGATTTCCTCCTCCAAAGCTTTCAAATAAAACATCCATTTCAGTCCAGACACCAGATCCATCAACAGCTAATGGAACATAAATTTCTGACCATGAATAAAGATTTAACCTTCTAATTATCGAATAGTTTTTATCTTCTTGAGCATTATAATGCTCGCTCGGATAGATAGGGAATTTTCGAGAATTGAAACCATCAACATATCGACTTGCAATTCCAAACGCACGAGCAAATGCTGTAAAGGTTGCAGCAAAATCAGAGAAAATTCCAGATTGTTCACCACAAAACCATTCAACTACGTCTTGTCCATGAGCGGGGCGATTATAAGGAGGAAGGACATCAACATTAAAATTTTCTTGCAAATAATTTCTAATTTTATTAGCTTTTACATATGCATTATCTGTAGAATTAATAATTGCATCTAATGCATCATAATGGCTTTTAAAATTTGGATTATTTAAGATATATCCTGGTATGCCTCCTGGGTCTGGTAATTGATAATATTGATCTTTTATCGCATTAGGAGTATAAGTTTCCATAACAGCGGAAGTATTTAATTCAGTTGGACTCATAACGGATTCGCTAAATAAATCATATGTAAGATTACAAGAATATGCTTCATCAAAAGAAAAGCTCATTGATGCTACATTGAAAATATCTTTATATAATAGAAGAGAACTTTCATCAAATTCAGGTGACCATGGATCTACCCATGAATGCTCCCACGGATGATCCATAATGTAAGGTGTTGGGAATAAGGCGGGAATTACCAATGAATTTTCTCCTGCTGTTGGATCAATTGGATATTTTATTCTTATTATATCTCTATCTGAATAATGTTCCCAATACTCATGCCAATAGGTAAATTCTGTTGGGCTTACCCCAGATACTGATTGGGACCAACTCCCGTCGTTATCATATTCATCCGCTACAGAGAATTTCCATAGCCAAGATTCATTAAAAGTATCATAATCTTCAATATAAAAAACTGCTTCTTCAGCGTGTTCTAGGAGATCTTCATAATCGAGAAGGTCCATCAAATCAAACATATCAAATGCAATATCGAATAATTCTGCCTCTTCTTCTGGTGCATTTGCTAATTCATCTGATGGGTTTGTTCTTATACCGAATATTAGCCCAAATAAAGCTATAGAGCCCAAATATAGCCCAAAGAGTAAGAGAGCTATTAATATTATTGAAATGGCTTGCTTTATTGTATTTTCTTCAGTAATAAGCTCCTTTCTTCTCTCAGACATATATTTGTATTCTCATAAAGATTATTATATATTTGTAGTAACATAAAAATAAAAATAGAAATATATAATTTAGCTGTATTTCTAAAAATGTAGAATATTCCAATTTTTTTATTTGCTAATTAGATATTAAAATTTAACAAGAATATTTACAAAATCAGAACACCAACTGAAGAAATTATAAAAAAGAGATAAAATATATTATTCGAATAAAAAGAATTTAGATAAACCTTTAAAATTCATAGCCACATTTGGTGCATATATTTTTCTTTGCGTAAATTGGTTTAGGAATGTAGGACAGTATTTTGGTTTTGTCTTCAACCTCTTTAATCGCAGTAGAGCCACAATTAGGGCAAACTCTTCTTATACCAGTACCTAATCCAATTGCGGGAGATATTATTGGTTCAGTTGAAGGTATTGAGGGTGTCGGTTCAGTTGAAGGTATTGAGGGTGTTGGTGCTGGTGTTGGCATAGTAGGTTGTTGGCTACTAGGATAAGGACTTGTAGAAGCAAGTGTAGAAGGCATTACAGGTTTTGGCTCTTTTAATTCTTCAATTCTTTTATTTTTTGCTGAAATTTCTTGGGTTAATTCATTTACTTTTGCTTGTAGTGGACCAATTTGTTGTTTTAATTGAACATTTTCAGCCGAAAAGGAACGTGCTTGAGCTTGTGCTTTTGCTAATTGTGTTTGTAATTGTTGAATATGTGAGTTGAGTTGATTTACCTGATTTTTATGGGCTTCCATCGATTGCTGGAGAGTAGCAAGTTGTTGGTTTAGTTGATTAATTTGAGCATCTTTTTGAGTTGCAATATTTTGTAATTCATTAATTTGATTATTTTTATTTTGCAGTTCGGTCTCTAACTGGTTAATTTGCCTATTCAAATCTTGTACTTGAGTTTGAATTTGACCTATATCTACTGAAGATATTTGGGTGGATGGCAATGGTGGTTGTGGCGCTGGAGGGGGAGAAGGTGTTTGTACTGGGGGAGGAATCGGTGGACTTATCGGAGGCGGGATTTGAGTAGGGGCTGGTGGTGGAGGTGTGTATGGAGGTGCTCCTAAAGGTTTTTTTTCCTTTTCTTCATCTTTTTCAGGGTCGTGTTCATCTGACATTTTAAATCATTTAAATTATTTTAAAATAATTCTCTAAATAAAAAATAGATAGATATTTAAATTTATATATTTATAGGTCGCTTTAAAAAAATTTAAAAAATAGTTTGATTAAAATGATTAAAAACAATTCCAATATTCTGATAAGTTATTCTTGATTTGTTTGATAAGTCTTTCTTGGGTATATTCAAGTATTTTTTCATCAGATTTTCTTTCATCTTCGGAAATTAAATCAGTTTCACTGTTTAGAACTTTTAATACATTATATATTGCTTGAGCTTGTTTATCTAATTCATATCCTCCTTCTAAAGTAATTAAGATTTTTCCATTGGCATAATCATCAGCTAGTGATTTAATCAGTTTTGTAAGATTTGCTGGCCCTTGGATTGTCCAGCTCATTCTTGTCAGGAGGTCGGTATGATGAGTATCAAAACCAGCAGAGATTAGGATAAATTCTGGTTTAAATTCATTTGTTATTGGAATTGCTATTTCTTTATACAACAATTGAATTATATCATCACCAGAGGAAGGAGCCATAGGGAAATTGATTATATGACCCTCTCCCTTTCCTGAACCAATTTCATTAGTAAATCCGGTTCCAGGATATAGAGTTCGTCCATCTTGATGAGAACTAAAAAAAAGTAATTGTCCATTTTCTGAGCCATCATAAAATATGTCTTGGGTTCCGTTTCCATGGTGGCAATCCCAATCGAAGATTGCAACTTTTTTTACATTTTTTTCTCTAAAGAGATATTCCGCAGCGATTGCAATATTATTAAAAATACAAAAACCTGCGCATTTATATTTATTGGAATGATGCCCAGGTGGTCTAACAAGACCAAAAGCGCTACTAATTTCTCCCTTTAATATTTTATCAATACCAGTTAAATTTCCCCCAACTGAATATAAAGAAGATTCAAAAGTATCTCCAGAAACAACGGTGTCCATATCGATATTTTTTAAACTATCTGTTTTTGCTGCTAAATCACTTAGTTCCTTAATTTGCTCAATTAGCCTCTCCGAATGAACATATTTTATTTGATCAATGGTTGCTTTGCGTGGTTTAATTACTGGAAAATCTTTAGAGTTCCAAATACTCTTTTCCTCTAAAAAATTTTTCGCTACAATAAGTCTTTTTGGCGTCTCTACATGGACTCCTACTTCATGTTTTAAATAAATCTCGTCATAAATTAATCCAACTGGCATTTTTAAAATCTTTCAATCATTAGATGGTTTTCATTTAATTGAATATAAATAATTCCTAAAGGTTAAAAAGATTTGGGGATAATTTTGGATTAATTCTTTTTAGTTATTGACTTAAAGAAAAGTATTAAAACACAAACTAATTTAATATTTACAAAGATGAGTGATATTCAAGTGTTTAAATTTAAGTTTGTTATAATTGGTGAAAACGCTGTAGGAAAGACATCTTTAGCGAGATCATTTGTATCTAAACAATTTGCTATGGACTATAAACCGACAATTGGTAGTAATATCTTTATGCATAATGTTTCTTTATCAGATAATATTAATGTTTTAGTTGCTTTATTTGATATTGCTGGTCAAGAGAAGTGGGCAATGATGAGGCATATTTATTATGAAGGAGCTCAAGCAGCTTTTTTGGTTGGGGATGTAACAAGAGATCATTCTTTCGATGAGTTAGCAAATTTTTGGTATCCAGATTTTATAAAATTTTGTAAGAAAAAGCCAACAATCTTACTTGCAAATAAGAGTGATTTAGAATCAAAAACGGATAAGAAGAAAATTGAAGAAGCGGCAAAAAAAATAGGAGCTATAGATATTGTTTATACTTCTGCAAAAACGGGAGAAAATTGTGATGATGCGTTAAAAAAGCTCGTATTATATTGTATGAATCAAATTTAGCTCATCTATTATCCACAAATTTTATATATTTATTTCTAGGTTTGTAAAGAGTTCCTTCTTTTACTGCTTGATCAATGGTTTCCTCTATAAATTCTCTATCTAGATCTTCTTCCATTTCAAGTATTTCTATAACATTTTCTAATTCAATTGCATTTCCATCATTTTCATTGATCATATTCTTTATTCTATCTAAGATTTTAGTTATTTTATTTATCTTTGAGCGAGTCTGTCCGGTAAAAATTCTATCGATATCAAATTTGCCAGTGCTTTCATCATATCCTACATCTCGTAAGAATCTGTTAAATATTTTTATTATTTCTTCGACATCTTCTATTAAAACTTTATCTCTTAAAGCCATTTTTGCATATGATTCACTTAATCTAATTAAAGCTTCTAAATTTCTTGCTAATATTGATACTATTGCTTGTTCTGCATCGTATTTACCTCTTAAATCTAAATAATACTCCTTTATTTTATCTTTTGCTTCTTGTGTTAAAACTGGAAAACAATTATTACGTGCATAATGAATATATTTTTTAAGAAGGTCATGATTTATGGGAATTAATGGTTCGTCAACATTTTGAGAGATTTTTGTAAAATCACCAGTAGCTTGTTCTAAAATGAATTCTGCCAATTGAGCGTCTTTAGCTTTATCAGGCTCATCCATAACAATAAAAATAAGATCAAACCTTGAAAGTAATGTTGGTGGTTGTCTAATGTTCTCAGTAGGTGTCTTATATTTATTATATCTGCCCTGATAGGGATTTCCAGCAGCAATTATACCAGTTTGAGCTCTTAATGTAGCTATAATTCCTGCCTTGGCTATACTAACGGTCTGTTGAGCCATCGCCTCGTGTATTGCAGCAATATCTTGTGATTCCATTTTATCAAACTCATCTATAGCAGCAATTCCTCCATCAGCTAATACAATTGCCCCAGCTTCAAGAGACATAGTTCCTGTATCTGGATCTTTTACAACAGCTGCCGTAAGTCCTACAGCTGTAGAGCCTTTACCAGATGTATATAATGCTCGGGGAGAAACATTAACAGCGGCCTTAAGAATCTCACTTTTCCCAGTTCCAGGATCTCCTACAAATAATACATGAATATCTCCTCTTCTAAAAGTTCCATCAATTTTTTTTAATCTAGTACCCCCAAACAAGCATAAAGCGGTTGCCAACTTCAAATCCTCTCTTCCATATATGGATGATGCAATGGATCTGGCGATTTTCCTTTGAATATATGGTTCTGCAGCGAGTTCTTTAATTTGTTTCAGTTCTTCTGGAGTTGGATAAAAATCTTTATCCTCTTTATCTGAAGCTTTAATAGAATTCACATCAATAAAAGTTCTAAATATAAGTGAGCCTTTTCCTTTAGCATTTTTTTGTGGCAATGATTTGAAAGTTCCCATTATTTTTATACGATCACCAGGACGTACTTTATCGACCAAATCTTTAATAAGAATCCCATCAATGGATCTAGGTATTCTTCCAGCTGGCAACTCTTCTGGTGTTTCTTGTATTGTTATTTTCTGCCAATCAATAAAATCAGATTTTTTAGAAATGAAAATAAAATCTTTTTGAGTATTTGCCTTACATTTTGGATTCATACAATGATTTGGCCAAATAAGTGTGTTGGATAGTTGAATTTGTGGGAATTCAGTATCGCATCTTAAACATTTATAAAACGCATTTTCTAATTTTGGACGAACAGAAGAAGCGCGAAGTAAAATTCCACGTGTAAAAATTAATTTATCAATATGTTTTGATCTTAATCCTCTAAGCAAAATAAGATTAGAATCATTATCTGTTGAAATTTGAATAAAATATTCTACTTCATCCTTTAATTTGCCTCCAGGAGCGTGAAATTTTAATAAATTTTTAAAAGCCTCAATAATATCCGGGATTACATCTTCAGGATTATTTTTTAACATCTCGGCTAATGCGGGATCAAATGCATTTAGATCTTCAAATAAAAATTCAAGAATGTTTTCTCCTTCTGCGTAAATTTTAGAGATTTTATCTCTGTATTTAAATTCAGTAGGTTTTTCTTGGAATAACCTGAAAAGATCTTCAAATCTTTTGATTTTATTAATTGGAATACTTGGCTGAGGCTGTTTATTGTTTATTGTCATTATATTAATCCATTATTGTTTTTTTATTTTAAATAAAATTTGTCGATAATTTTTAAGTACGGAATAATGGGTTATAAAAAATCTTATTACGACATTAATTCTGTATTATTTATTATCAATGGATTGATATATCGAAAATAAAAAATAATTAGGGCATGTAAATTTAGAGATTTATAAAATACAAGAAGTAAAATTATTACTTGAAATTATTTTATTGAAGTTCTTGTAGCACATTACAAATTATTGAGTCTTGAGACATCTCACATCTAATTTTTAAAAGGGCTATTATTCTCTTTTTAATATCTTCTTTTTCATATTTTGCTGTTCTTAAAAAGATTTTTGCAATAGATCTTTGTGCATTTATTGGAGTATCAGAAGAAAGTAGCTTTAAAAGAGTAGATAATAAATTTTTAATTCCAATTTTATTTATTAATTGAGAAACTGATATAACAGTTTTTTCTCGGACAGAATCTGATGGATCGTTAAGTAAGTCAACGATGTAAGGGAAAATTTCATCTAAATCTTCTAAACTATAAATTTTTATCAATTTGATTGAAGATTCCCGAACTCTTTCATCATCATCTCTTAAGTTTTTTGAAATTTTATTAAACGGAATTAATTTTGGGGATATATTCGGAATTTCAGTTAATATTTCCATTGAACTCCTGCGTACCCATTTTTGATCATCATCAAGCATTTTAATAAGTTGATTTAAAATGATATCATAATTCTTGATATCTTTAATTAAATTTCCCAAACTTTTTATAACAGCATCTCTAACTACCCATTCCTTATCAGATATTGAATCTATTAGTGCATTAGCTACTTTATCGGGAATTTTATACCCAATATAAAATAAAACATTAGCTGCTGATTCCCGTACGAATGGTTCCTTATCTTTTAATAAATTGATGATAGGGTCAATAGGTATTAGTTCGGGGGAATTTTTAGCAATATCCACAAGTGATTTAGATAAAGTTATTTTAACTGATTTTTCTTGTGCAATTATGGTATTTAAAAGAACAGAAATTAAAGGTTCAACATGATTGGGCATTCTAATCGCAATAATTGAAATAATCTTAGATGCTTCTGTTTTTAATTGCTTATTTCCCTCAGATTTTAAAATATTTATAAAGGGACTAATGCTTATTAATTCAATATATTCTTCTGCTAATTCAGATAATGAATTAATTGAAGTTAATTTAATATGTTCTTGATCTGAATTCAAATTTGCTAATAATTTTGGTATAAAAACTTTAGGATTTTCTTTAACGATATTGATTACGGTTTTAGTTATTATACCTTTTGTGATAAATTTTGCTGAGTCAGGGATTGTTATCAATTTACTAAAAACCATCTCAGGATTTTGCTTTCCAATGATAATAATCATATTGGAAATGCTATTTTTTATCTGTTCATCATCTGATTTAATATATTTTAATAAAATATCTGTGATTTTCTCAGGATTTGTCTCCCAGATTTTTCCTAATAATCTAAGAATGCTATATTGAATTTCTAATTTTGATGAAGCTATCTTACTTAATAAATAATCCAAATTAAGAGCGGTTGGAACTTCATCATGGTATTTTTCTAATGCTTTTATTGCAGCATTCCTAACTGCTTCATTAGGATCTAAGAGACCATCTAAGAAAGGTTTTATTGGAATAAAATATTCTTTAAAATTCCCAATTTTGGCTATTGTAGTAAAAATTTCAGTCCTAACCTCTTTATTTGGGTCATTCATTAGGGATATTAATTCATTAACGGTACTTGAATCTAAATCGTCAATACTAATTCCTTGGAGAGAAAATGCTGCTGCAGCTCTTACATTCTTATTTGGATGCTTCAATTTTTCAATAACTAAGGCTAAAGGAAATTTTTTAGGGGATTTTATTAAAAATTTAAGCGTTTCTTCTTGAACCTTATAATCAGAATCTTGTAATAAATGTTCAAACTCTGTTAGTGCAATATAGTTTAAACTTTTGCTAGGAATTCTTGATAAAACCATAATTGCATAATATTTTATATGCCATTCAGCATCTTTGATTAATGGTAAAAGAACATTGATTGGAATCTGACTTATTAAGTTTTCATTTGCTTTAATTAATGTTTCTAAGATGGGAATTTTCTTATCATAATTTGGGCTTTTTAATCCTTCAATTATCCATGAAAGTATTGCATCTGGAGCATCATTTTCTAGTTGAACCAATATTTCAGTTGAAATTCTTTTAGAATTAGAACTAGGATCACATATACCATCAAATAATGCATTTTTATATTTATTACTTGTAAGGTCGATATCACCCTTCCGAGGTATTCTTTCAAACATTAATTTTATTGTTTCCTCTGCATGATCCCGTATTCTTTTATCTGAATTTTTAATAAAATTGAATAAAGGGATAGGATCAAAAGTTTGCCCTGATTTTGTTATCATTGAATATCTAAGATTTTGAGTAAATTCATTTTTTAAATTGATTATATAGAATAAAATAAAAGATAGCAAAATAACCTCTTCAATAATTGCTGCTGGAACAAATTCTATAAACCTAGTATTTATTGGTTGCGTGAAAATCCAAGAATTAAAAATATTTTCTAATTTATTAGCATTTACTATTAAAAAATTGATTAAAACATTTAAACCAACAGCTGCAATTAAATACCCTGCAAAATACACATCAATTCCTCTGTATTTAATTTTTCGCCCCCAAAATCTGGTAAAATAACCAATGATCCCAAAGATCAATACTATAATGACCATCCAAGCATAGGACATGGTTGATATTGCCATTGAACCCGAAAAGTAGTAATTTACAGTTTGTATTAATGAGATCCATGTCCAAACAAATACAAATAACATAACTCCCAGAATAATTCTAGGGGCTGGATCTCTGCCAAATTCTTCCATAGAACGCTTACCATTTTCAAATCCTAGAAAGAAATATCTATTTAACTCAGGCAGATGATAATATACATTACCTATTCCAGCAACATACCCTTTTGCGCCGTAGAATGTTAAAATCATTAGGGGATAAATTAACATCCATGACATCCAAATAATAACAACAGGACCATTTGTGATTAACCATATCATAATAGGGGGAAATAAAAAAATCATAAAATATAAAAGAATTGCAACAAGGAGAGAATAGGGTTTTGGAAATCGATTTATGATTTTTTTTCCAATAAATTCATGAAAAGGAGTTAAACCTTCACTCTTTTTCTCAGTCCATGCAATAAATATAAAATCAAAGAGGGGATACACTGAAATATAAAAGAGACTTGCAATCATAGGAAGAATTAATACATAAGGTGGGATCTCTGGGGGTGATACTCCTGATTGCCAAAATTCGGGAGTTTCGATTATAAAAATAACAATCATTGCAATAATAGTTATTGTTGCTAATCCAAAGATTAAACCGTAAATAACACACACAAACCGATCCAAAATTGAAAATTCTCCTTTTTTAACAATAGAAACCTGTTTATATATAAGTAAAAATCCGAAAATACTCGTGCCAATGTAAAAAATTAATAATAGAATGGAAATTTCATTCCATAAATTGAATAGATCTCCGAACATCCCCATATTAGACACTTTAAATTTTAAAGAAATTAATTAATTTTCTAATTAAATTTTATTTTTAATCAATATTTTAATATTTAATTTTTAAAAAGTAATGAATCTTATTTTTTTAATATACGGCAAGTTATAATTTATTTGTGAAATTTTCTTAAGAATTGACAATCTTATTGAGTTAGTATATTAGAATGCTAAAATTAGAAACAGAGATCATC
>JABUBO010000528.1_pt1 | contig 12450 bp, 9 predicted proteins | sample 7240361 | NCBI WGS metagenome assembly JABUBO01 (sample SAMN07256346, study PRJNA390944) | subsurface metagenome | isolation source: Methane hydrate marine sediment | place: Pacific Ocean: Eastern North Pacific, ODP site
TATTTATGCGGAAGATACAAGAAACCCAAGTTTAAAGGGACAAGGTATGTATTTCAAACATAAAAGAATAAAGCTGAATCGGTGGCATCGGAATTATCTTCAATTATGGGAGCAATATTTCGCTGTAATTTAAAATAAAATGGTTGCGAAAAAATTTAAATGTCATCACTATCTTTTGTAACCACCCATAAAAATACATTTTTATCAAATAGAATCTATACAAACATCAATTATTAATCAAAATATTCCTATTTAAATACCCTTTAATTTAAAAATTAAACTCCCATTGCTTTTTTAAATTTTCTATTTTGCTCATCTTTTAATCATCCTCCCAAAAATTAAATTTCCCACGACTTAAAATCATGTGTGGATCGAGGGTTTTTTTAATAGATTTCATAAGGTTATAATATTCAGAAGTATAGGCGCCAATTTCAACCATAAGACGAGAGGGAATGTTACCCATCATATAAAATTGGACGCCATGTTTTAAAACCAAGGTTAAAAGTGATTTCCATAATTTAAGATTGATATCCTTGATAATTTCATGGTATTCTCCATCATGATAACATCCAAAAGTTGTAAATCCGCAAGTTAATTCTACATTATTACCATCAACTAGTGGAACAACTCCAGTTCCACTAATTGGGCGAAATCCCGCTATTTTCTCGATTTTTTTCATGTTTTCTTCATTTTCCATATCCCATACTTCGATATCTTTGAGAATTTTAGGAAAAGAATTTATTGGTGTAAAGCATTCCGTAGTTATATTTTCAAAAACAGGTATTATACCCCAGCAATTATGATATGTCTGCCATTGTCCTTCGGTATAGTGCCATTTGGCAAAATTCCCATTAGACATTTCTGGACCTAAATCTTCACACTTTTTATTCAAAAAAAATTTGTCTAGTTGTTTAACTTTCTCTTCTAATTCTTGTTCAGAATTTGCTTCTACGACATAAAAGACAATACCCCTCTTTCTTTTTAAATGCTCAAACATTGGATACATTCCGAATGTATTAGTACCAAGTTTTATAAGGATCTCATCAATATACATGGCATCATAAACATCTATTCCTTTTTGTCTTATTTCAGTAAAAATTTGAGCAACAACTTCAGCTGAATTCCGCGGACACAGGAATGTTTTATAATTCGCAAAGGGAGGTTTTGGAAATACTTGTAAGGAAACCTTAGTTTTAACACCATAAATTCCGTTATCTCCACAAAATAGTCCTGCCAGATCAGGCCCGTTGCCAAATCTGTTGAAGGGAAACTTTGAAAATTTATTAGCTTGAGATCCTGTCTCAATTATTTCACCTGTGGGAAGGACTACTTCCAAAGAGACGAGTTGGTTTGTGCAAGCTCCATATTTAGCACATCCACCAGCACCTACAGAGTGATGAGAGATTCCACCACCAATTGAAGCAGTTAAACCACTTCCTGGACCCATACAACCAGTATAAAGTCCAAACCGAGATAAATATTCATTTAATTTTCCCCATGAAATTCCAGCCTCTACCGTGCAAATAAGATTCTCTTCATCAAGATTCACGATATTATCCATTCTTTTCATATCTAAGATAATTCCGACATCTCCAGTTGCTATACTGCCTCCCCATTCACAATCTCCACCACCACGTGGTATAACGGGAATATTTTCTTCATTGGCTACTTTTAGGATTTCTGATATTTCCTTAGCATCTTTTGGTCTAACTACATATTCTGGAACGCCTTGTAGATCCGGATGTACATTTCGACTGTAGGCATGGCGCACGTAAATATCATCGGAAGCAAATTTTTCAGTAACAATATTTTGTAATTTTTGTATTAAAGTCATAATTATATGATTAGATAAAAAGAAATAAAAGGTTTAATTTTTTAAAAAATATTTTTCAATTTATTCCCGATGTTTTAGTTTAATAGCGATGTTTTAATTAAAAATTTAATATTCAATAAATTAGAAATAATAAATTTTAGAAGGTTAAATAATGAACGTTTTAGTATTAGGCGAATGTGGAGATATGGGGAGAATGGCAGTTGCTATTCTTCTTGAATCCCTCAAAATTTCATCAGTAACTATAGCCGATAAAGATTATGAGCTTGCGAAAACAATTGTTGAGATGATCGGTTCAGATAAATATAATATCTTTAATTTTTCCAATATAAACAAAAATAATAAATAGTAATTAAGAAAATATAAAAATTGATTTAAATGTCAAAAAAAAAGGATGAGCGTCTGCAAGAAAGAGATATTACGTTCCATAAAGTTCCATTTAGTCAAAAAGCTTATTATGGAATTTCAATGGCAGGAGTAACATTTATAGCGTCCATAATAGATGGAGCCATGTTAAAATATTATACCGATTTTATATTATTTCCTGCTATTTTATTTGGAATCGTGCAATTAATGTTCGGCGTATGGAATGCCGTCAACGACCCAATAATAGGGTATTATTCAGATAAAACGATGCCTGTTGAAGGGAAAGGAAAACGAAAGATATGGTTAGTTAGATCCATTCCTTTTGTGGTTATTGGATATTTTTTAATGATTTTTATGAATCCCGATGTTCCTCATGCAGTGATCTTTATTTTTGTATTGGTTGGATTAGCTGTTTATGACACTGGATTTGCTATTTTTAGCATTAATAGGAATAGTCTTATGATTACCGTTACAGATGAAGATAGTGAGAGATCTTCACTTGTAGTGGTGAGCTTACTATTTCAAACAATTCTAGGTGTTTTTGCTTACATATTAATATTGCTTTTCCTTATCGGAACTACTCCTTTATGGATCCTCTATATTATGTTTACTATTGTGGGAGTTATTAGTGTTGTTGTTGTAATTCTAGGTGTGAAGGGGATAAAAGAACCTCCCAAATTATATAGTGGACAAACATTTCCACAGCTAAAACAAGTATTAAAAGACGTTTTTAAATCTAAAGCATTTATTTTTTTCATATTATTTTCATTTGCATTAAGTGCTGTAAGTTCAACAGCTTTAGCCTTTCAGCTTTATTATTTTGAAGATGTTATTGGATCTACGGGAGCTGAAGTCGCTTTAGTAGCTGGTATCGCTTTGCCTTTTACTTTTCTCTCATATTATTTGGTACAAGTCAGTAATAAAAAATTTGGGCCAAGAAAATCCCTTCTGATATTTATAGTGGTTAACATAATAGGATTTCTTGGTCTCTTATTAACTAGAGAATTTTTATTAGCAGTCATATTTTATGTGATGATTAACATAGGAAATTCAGCATATTGGATCCTGTCTCTGCCCATTTTTGGAAATATTATTGATGAGTACGAATTAAAAACGGGAAATAGAAATGAAGGAACTTTTATGGGAATACAAGCAATTTTCATAACGCCCGCCAAATCCATCATGATTTTTATCTTTACTTTTATTATTACTGCTATGGGGTATAGCGGGGGAGCATTAGTTCAAACCGAAGAAGCAGTTCAGAGTATTCAACTCGGAGCTGCGTTTGTTCCAATAATTTTCATGGTTATTGGGTTTCTACTTTTACTTGTCTTTCCTTTACATGGTGAAAAACTAAAAGAATTAAAGAAGGCAACAAAAGAATTATATGATAAAAGATTGTAATAATAATTATAATTTCTATAATTAAAAGATTCTATATGTAGCTAAGGAAAGATTATTAATCAAGATTTTCTTGCATACACGACCTTCCCATTGGGGGTATCTTTTTTCATTTATCATTTCTTTTTTCATTTATTGTTCCATCATCTAAAACTTTATCGGAAAAAAAGAGTAATATCAAGCAACAGAAAATGAAAAATTCAGAAAAATTTTTTCAAATTTATTTTATAATTCTCAGCAATCATCTCTCTTCATTCAGTAAAATGAAATTAAGCCAAGAAATAAAATAAAAAAAATGGTATGATAATTTTATTTAATATTGAATTCGTAGAACCCAGAACCCAGGCTAAAAATTAAGTAATCTTCTTTTTCTTCCTTAAATATTAGTTCTGGATTATTAGTGGTAGGGATTCCTTTATCCCAAATTCTCTTTTCTCTTTCTAGCATTAATTTTCTTTTCGAGGGTTGAAGAGATGTCTATAAAGTAGTTGGGTAGGTGACCGAGTAGCCCCATATACCATACTTCAGAGCAAGCATAAGGCTCCATACCCTCTTTAATTTGTTCAGGATATAACAATGGGAAAACTGCGAAAGCACCAGCCTCTGATGCCATTCGTCCCACAATTAAGTGGTCGGGATGCACTTCATAAGTTGCCCAAGGATCAAAAGTTACTATACGGTCTGCTTTTAATTTCCTAACATAATAGACGAGCTTTTTTCGTAGTTCTGGCCCAGGTATAAATCCACCATCTGGATATCCTAACATTAGACTTTCTTTCACTCCAAGTATTTTATTAGAAGCTCTGAGTTCCTTTTCTCGCATATCAGCTACCTGTTCCTTTGTTAAATCAGTTCTTACTGTTCCTATATTTCCGCTCGTGCAACAAACCACATAAATGTTATGTCCTTCTTCTGCCCACTTCGCTATTGTTCCCGCACAGAAGAATGTTAGGTCGTCGGGGTGAGCAATAATCGCGACAATATTTAAAGATTTGGATTTCAACATGATCACCCAGAGATCTCTCTCATTTTTATTATATACATATTGTCCACTTTTTAGAAAGATAATTTATATTAATTAAATTTTGATCTTATTAGAAAACTTTTTGTATTAGAAATATTTAATGATTTTCATTATTATAATTATAATAACCCTAATGGGTTTTTAGCCATAAATTTTATTTAAATGTTCAAACTATGTTAAAATTAATTGTAAAAAAAAACATTATTAAAAACTAAAAGATTGTAATTAGATTATATAATTATTATTTTATAATTTAAGAAATCCCAATCAAAGGCAGATTTTTTATGGTAAGAATTGAAGAGGATGGCCGAATACATATAAAAATTTTATATTGGGGAATGGCTGGTTCTGGTAAAACTACTATTGTAGATACATTACATCGTCTTACAAAAGAACAGAAGTTAGATATGACACCCACGGGCGAATTAAAAAAAATTGATATGGCAAATGGTTCTACTTTATACTTTGATAGAGGAATTTTTCAATCCACAAAAACCCCTAAGATTTTTTACCATATTTATACAGTTGCAGGTCAAACTCAATTTTCTCCGTTAAGAAAGACGGTATTCGAAGGATCCGATGGTGTTCTTTTTGTTGTAGATTCTCAAACTTTTCTTTTTGAAGATAATATTGAATCATTAAAAGAATTAAAAAAAGTAGCTCAAGGAGATTTAATTAAGGAAATTCCTATGGTTGTAATGTTAAATAAAAAGGACTTAGATGAAACAATTGGTGCCAGTGAATTTGAGCATATTTTAAAAGAAGAAGGATTATGGTATTCTCCACCTAATAAATTATCTCTATGGAATCCTATTATTTTTGAGACTTGTGCATTATATGATTTAAAAAGGGATATATATCGGAGTTTTTATGAATGTGCTAGAAGAACAGCATTATATCATATATATGGAAATGGAACCGCACCTATTGATGCTGAATTTTTAAAAAAGTATGATAAAAAGTAAAATTATCATTGATATCTTATGTTACATTTTCTTTTTTACCTTTTTATTGAGTTTTAGAACTTTTTTTTTTTATTTCTAAATCTCTATCTAGGTATTTAACCTTGATCATTAGAGTTAATCATTTTCTCTAAAAATTTGTTGAGAAATAACATTGACGGTTTGAATTTTAAAAAAGTAAATTTAAAATTTGGTAAATAATTTCTCTAAATGTTATTTTCAATTTATTTAACTATGAAAAGGAGTCATAAAAAATATAAAATATAATTTCGAGGAAAAAACTATGAGTTACAAAAAACCTGATAATAAAGATTTGGAGGCTATGATTGGGATTGTAGGTAAAAATTACGCAACCGCAAATGATGCAATCTGTGCGTCCTATCTTAGTAAAAGCGTTATGGGACTCGAGTCTCAAATCCCTGACATCGTTATTCGTCCAAAATATCCTGAAGAAATTAGAAAAATTCTCGTCTATTGTTCTCAAGAGAAGATTCCAGTGTCGCCTATATCTGGAGGATTATCTGGAGGGTTCGCATGCCCATTAATAAGACCCGGAGGCGTTGTATTAGATTTAAGTAGAATGGATCGCATAATAGAAATTGATACCGAAAATAGAATTGCAGTAATTGAACCCGGAGTGACACTCGGTCAATTATGGGCATATATGCATAAGCACACCCCAGAATATTGCCCTCCCATTCCCGATGGAGCTCCTCCTTCATCAACCGTTTTGGGAGATGCAATTGATAGAGGGTTCTCTTTAGTCACCTCCTCCATGGGACCTCAAGGAGATATATTCATGTGTGCAGAAGTAGTCATTCCAAGAGGTGATATACTCTATACAGGTTCATGGGCTCTCCCTACGGCAAAACCATTTTATAAATATGGTATAGGACCAGATCTATGGTCTACCTTAATGGGCTCGCAAGGAACTATGGGGGTCATCACAAAAGTAGCAATTAAAATCTTTCCCCATCCAGAACATAAGACTGTTGTGGTTTGGGGCATGAGTAACCCACATGATATGCAAAATTTAACATGGCAAATTGGAAATCAAGAATTTGGAATTGCACATCACTGTGTTATGGTTCAAGGTGGAAATTATCCACTTGTAATGGCGCGCTGGCCTAAAGAGAAAGTTCCTCATGATTACGAATTTTACAAAGAAATTGGATTTTCTAAGTGGTGGATGAATTTTGAAGTCTGGGCACAAACTCAAGAAGAATTAGAATATACTGAAAAAAGAATCGATGAATTTGCTAAGAAATTTATGGAATCTAAAGAATGCAAAGATCCGAAATCTATAATAAAACAAGAATTACATCCAAAACAAATTGCCAGTAGATTAAAGAAACCTAACAAAATTGCGATTCCATATGGCTACTGGGAAGCTGGATTTCTCTTCATAACCTGGTATACGCCATGGAAAGATTGTGCGGAATTTGCTGAAATGTACAATAAGGTCCTTGAAGATCATGGTATGGCACCGGTAATGTGGATTGCAAGCATTGAAAGATGTAGACAAGCTATTTGTATGCCAATAATTTGTTTTGACTCAACGAAACAAGAAGATTTTGAAAAAGTTCAAGAAATTAATCAAATCACCACTGAATATTCCATTAAAAGAGGTTGGTTAAATTATCGACCGGATCCTTACATCCATGCACCAATGATGTACTCTCAAGCAGGTACATATTTGAAATATTTAAGAGAGGTTAAGAAAATGTTTGATCCTAATTTTATAATGCATCCAGGGAGGTTAATGCTTCCATAAATGGAAGGAAAAGGAGGTCAAAAGATATGGAAAGATTAGAAGTAATGAAAAAAGAACTTTATCGTTGTATTCATTGCAAGGCGTGTAAATTTACATATAGTGGAGATCCAAGCAGAGATGGAGTAGGAGAACATAAAGGAGTCCTATATGAAGGCATGGTTCCGAGCTGTCCAAGTGGTTTAGAATATGGCTGGGAGAGTTTTTGGAATGCCGGAAGAATGTGGATTGCTCGTTGTATTTTGGAAGGAGATTTAGAGGTTTCGGAAAATGTCCGTGATACGATAATGCAATGCATAACTTGTGGGATGTGTGAAGTCCAGTGTGAAAATAAGGTTCCATGCGTTGATATTATTGAATCATTACGGGCAGCTTGTTATTTTTCTGGAGTGCCTCTTATCGAGAAACACGAATTGGTTTCAAAACTCGTTGTAGAGAGAAATAATCCTTATGGTGGAGATAAAGACAAAAGATTTGAATGGGTAAAAGAAAATGGGCTTGAAGAATATTTGGACAAAAAAGGTGCCAAAATTGCTTATTATGTAGGTTGCACTGCAAGTTATAGGCAAATAAATATTGCGGTCGCTACTTGTAAAATTTTTAAAAGATTAGGTATTGATTTTGCGTTGGTCACAAAAGAAGTTTGCTGCGGCAGCCCATTCTTTAGGATTGGAAGAACAGATATTTCGCAAGATTTAATGAATACAAACCTTGAACTTTTTAAAAAATATGAAATGGTTTTATTTTCTTGCGCTGGCTGCTATCGAACCTTTACAGTGGACTATCCGAAATGGATTAAAAAAGAATTACCCTTTAAAACAAATCATGCTTTTGAGTTAATTTCAGATATGGTGAAAGATGGAAAGATTAAATTTAAAGAAAATCCAGAATTAAAAGGAAAAGTAGTCACATATCACGATCCTTGCCATACTGGTCGTCATTTTTACATTGATACTCAGAGAAAAATTATTGATGAGTCTAAGAATTTAATATTTGACTTGAGAAAGCTTAATAAATGGAAAAAGGAATGGTTTGAGAAGCCTAGAATCATAATTCGTGCACTACCTGGTGTAAAATTTAATGAAATGTATAGAATTCATGAGAATTCCTTCTGTTGTGGTGCAGGCGGTGGAGTTAGAGCGGGATATCCTGATTTTAGTTTAAAAACATCAAGTTTAAGACTTGATGAGGCTGAAGCTGTTGGTGCGGATTTTATGTTGACGGAGTGTCCATTCTGTTGGAGAAATCTGGATGACGCAAACACAATGTACAATCACGGCATACCAGTTTACGGCATTTTAGAATTAATTGACAAATATGATTTAATTGCAGATTAAAAAAATTAATTTTTAATCTTTTTTTTCTTAATTATACTAAATACTAAAAGATTTAGTCGAAGTTTTTATTATTCTAATTAATTTACTTAAAGGAATTTAGTAATTACTTTGTTTTTTGAAAGATTTTAGCTGATTGGGAGGTTGTTTTATTTTTATTTTTTTTAACCATAATTATTTATTTTTAATTTATTATATCTAATTTAGAATTTACAACAAACAATTATTTGGTTGAGCACAAAAACATGGCAGAGGTAAAAGATAATTCAGCATATCCGTATGTATCGGTATTCAAAAAGAAACCTTTTAGGTCATTTACTTTTGCCATAGAGGAAGATATAGGGAATTTTTTTATACCAGATTATAATAAGATCGTAGAATTTTACAGATATTTTGAAAAAAATTTATTAAATTTTAATAATCTGAATTTAGAGAATATATATTGGTTTCTTTTATTGGGGAAATATTTGAGGGAAGATATATCCATAAATCTCAAAAAGATCATTAATTTCATAACAGGATGTGAAATTTTTGAAGAAAATTCCCTAGGATTTAAGTTCTATCCTGAATCTAAACAGAGAAAACCGGATAATTGGTCAACATTTTTTGCTTTAGCCAGTTTAAATTTATTAGGACAATTAGATGTTTATTTATCTACATATCCAAGAGAAAATATAAAAGAAAAGATTATTAATTCTATTTTTAAGACCAGAGATAAAGGGCGTTTTGTTCATTGTTTAAACAAAAATTGTACAATTTGCCAAAAAACAACGCCTATTAGAACAAGTTTTTTCGTAATAGAAGCATTGATTCTTCTAGATTTTGATATCAAATTACAACAAAATATGTTTTTAAAATATTTTGATGATTTAAAAAAAAAATATTCTATAGTATTTCAATTACTGAGTCTTAAATATTTTGATTTAATTTCTGATATTGAGACTAAACACTTAAAATATTTATACCAATTTCAACAAAATGATGGTGGTTTTAGTTTTAAGGAAAATATTGGAAAAATTAATGAAACATTTTGGATTATTTATGTTTTGGAAAACTATTCCTGGTTGCTTGATTACAATCGTGGAAGGATTTATTCTTTTCTCTCAACGAAAATCAAAGGCTTAAATCATGATTATAGTTCATTTAATACCTTGAAATTGATGGATATTTCGAAAATTATTTTAATGTGCTCATTTATTTGGTCTAAATTTATTGAAGAAGTTGAGAGAACCGCTTTTAGACATTTTGATATAAATACTTCTTTAGACTTAAATATATTGAAAAAAGAGTTAGGAATAAATGAGGGATTACCAGAAATTCTTAGATATATTAATCAGAAATATAACTTTAATTTAGAGATTTTGGATAATAAAATTGAATTTAATAATTATTTAAGAAATTTAACTCGAGAAAATGCGTAAACTATAAACACAATTACCCAAATAAGCCAAAAAAGATTAGGGATTTGATCCTTTTAATAGAAGATTTAATTTCGCACAACTTTTTCCTAGGTCGAATTCTTCGGAAAAACATGATTTTTTTTAGTAAATATTATTTATATAAAGACAAATTTACTTATGAAGTAATTAGAATTGATTCTGATATAAATAGCGAAGAAATAATTAATGAAAAATTTAAATTGGAGGAAATCAAAACAGATATTTATAATATTATAATTAAATTAAAAGATACACCAAAAAAGATTAAAGAAGAGATTAAAAGCCTAATACTTGTAAATGAATTCGACTTAGCTAAAGAAAGGTTAAAATATAATGTTAAAAATGCTTTAATGGAAGCCGATTTTTTAAATGAAAATATCGGGAATTCCTTTTCTACAGATTTTAAATACATAAATCCAAACTATCAGTTATCCAATGAGATAGTAGAATGGAACAAGAATTATTCGGAAATTCGAGGCAAGTATTTTAATTTACAAAATTATTTTAATGAAATTTTCAAGGAAAAAGAAAATCTAAAAAATTTCAAATTAATTTTATATAAGTTGGAAGAATTAATTGATAGAAATGAACAAAAGATCTATTCTTTAATTGATCATTTTAAAAACTTATTTAGAGAATCCCTAGAGAAATCATATTCCAATGAAATTGTCCAACAATTATTAAAAGTATGCGAACATCTTAATTCAGAAATCATGAAATTAGATACGCAAATCTATGAAATATCACATAAAATTACTTCTAAAGAAAAACCCATTCAAAAAGTGCAAAAGAAGGTCATCTCAAAATGGATATCAATTAAAGAAGATGCAGATACATTTATTGATTATTTCCTAGAAGGATTTAAGATTTATGAAAATGATAAAAATGAAATGAATGAAATAGAACAAAGTACTTCTATGATGATTGATGAACTCAAAAACACAGTTGATTTAATTTTAAAAGAAAAGAAATATCAACTGGCACTGGAAATTATTGAAGAAAAAACTGAGAAGCATTTAAATGAAAAATTAGAATTAGTTAAAAATTCTCAATCGAAGTTAAAGGAAAATATGAAGAGTAAGAGAAAACTTTTTCTACTTCTAAAAAAAATTCAAGAGGATTGGAATAATTTAGAGCAAAAAATAATTGCGAAAATTGATAATTATCGAAATTCTATAGAAGAGAAAGTTATTCAAGAACGCGAACTTGAGAAATTAAAAGAATTTGACAATTTTATAAAAAGCAATATTTCTATTTTAAAAGAACAATTAAGAAAGAAAGAAAATGAATGTGAGAAAGATTTAAATTATCAAAAACTTAAAATCAACAATTTAAAATCTCGAATTGATGAACTTTCTAAAGAGTATTCAGATCTCAACGAAAAAGTTAAAAATAAAGTAAAACAACTTATAAAAATTGTAGTGGATTTTCAAGAGAAATCAAAGTTATGTATGTTATCATGGAATAAATTCCTAGATCTATTTAAAAATAATTTGAATGATTTAAAAAATAAATATACGAACGAAATTATTAAACAAGAGATTCTGTCAACTAGCTCACAATCTAAATCAAATCTCATAAAACTAGATGATTTAAAGAAAAAATTGAATCTTAAATGTAATGTTTTAATAGAAAGAATTAATGAAATGATAGAAATTACAAAATTAGACGGAGAATTGGATGAAAATGACAAAGAGCTTCTTGTTCACACTGATGATTATTATAAGAATAAACAATTGCGAAATTTTATTGAAAAACAAATAGAGAAATTAGGAAATGATTTCGGAAAATTAGTATCTCTATATGAATCTGCAATAAAAAATAAATCTCTTAAAGTTAATATTTTAGAAATTCAAAATAGAATAGAAGATTTTAATACCCGGCAATTAAATTTAGAAAGAAGTTACCAAAATGAAATTTTAAAAATTGGTATAAATATAAATAGAGATGATTTCTTAGCGAATAGAACTTTTTTCAATACTGAACTTAATAGATATAGGGATATTATTGATGAAATTAACAAAAATACAATACTTTTTAATCAACTTATTAATTTCATCGGTGGAGAATTCAACTCTCTAAGAATCCAATTACGGGAATTAAATAAATCCTTTCAAGATGAAGATGAAAAAATAAATGATTATGATAAACTTTTAAATAATTTTAGCGGAAAAATCTTGAAATTATCTGAAACTATGAGAATTTCTTTCAATAAAATTGAGCAAGAAATTAGCACCACGATGATTCAGAATGAAAGTCTAAAAATATCAAATTCTGAAATTCGAGAAGAGCTCGTTTTTAATAAAAATATATTTAATAAAG
>JABUBO010000530.1_pt1 | contig 12413 bp, 11 predicted proteins | sample 7240361 | NCBI WGS metagenome assembly JABUBO01 (sample SAMN07256346, study PRJNA390944) | subsurface metagenome | isolation source: Methane hydrate marine sediment | place: Pacific Ocean: Eastern North Pacific, ODP site
TGCTGGCGAAGAAGATAAAACATAAGTTCAATGAGAAAATTCCTGTAATTATTATGACTAGCTCTATTAGCAAGGGAAAGATAGCTAAAGCAAAGCATGCAGGAGCCTCTGTTTTTTTATCGAAACGGTTTGTTGCAGGCGACTTTCTTCTCGTAGTATCTCGCCATTTGTATTGACATAAATTTTAGATATGAAACTTGACACGGGCAGATAAGATGAAGATGAGAAAAGGGTTTTTAATAGGATTAATAATCGGTCTTGCTTATATTGGCTTTGAAGTTGGACAGAATTGGCCAAAAATAAAAAATAATGTAATAGAAATTATTCAAACGTCAAAGAAAACAACGAAATTAAGACGTGGAGAGACGCCTTCACAAGTTGCAAAGAGACTCCGTTTTGATGATTGGAAGGAATTGGAAGTCCTTATGTGGGAGGGTCCTTATCTTGTATGGAAAAAATGTGGCGCTCTTAATAAACGACAGATACACGCACTTCCAAAAGGAACAAAGATAAGAATGCCAGAAGAAGGCATAAAGAAGAAACATGTTTACGCAAAGGTACCCCATAAAGAAATATATAAGAAAGTGCAATTGAGGTACAAATACGGAGAAATTCCTAAAAATATGGAAACACTCTACTTTGACATTATTGATGAGGCAGGGATTAAAAGGGATGACATTAGTCTAACTTTTTCCGCTGATTATCATTTCATGGGATACGACGAAGAGGGGATGTTGAACGGGAAAAAGCATGCTGGTCCAGTAATGTGTTATGTAAAAATAAGCTCGGGAAGTAAATACCGTCCTAAAAATTGTCGCAAAGTAGAAGTAGGCATTAATAATTACGACATATATCAGAAATGGGATTTGTACGAGAGTGAACACGCAAGAATAACAGTATTCTATGAGTGGTCTGTAAAAATCTTTAGGGGTGAAGAGAAATACACAGAATGGGGCAGTAAATTTTATTTCTCTCCTACAGAAGACGTAATAGCGTTTACATCCATTACATTTAGAATAAAAGTAGAACAAGGAGAATTCGGATAAGATGAAAACTGGCAGATGGTTTTTGTTGATAGTAGTATTTGTTGCAAGTTTTTATGTTGGTAAAAACTTTTCAAGAATAAAAGAGAACCTACTGCAAAAAGCATGCGAACCAAAATACAAAGGACAAAAAAGCATAAAAACAGAAGTTAAGTCAGATATAGCTCCGGCCATTGATAGAAGGACAAATCATGAGAAGACAAAATATGAAACAAGGCATGATATAGAAGAGGGAAGTGCTGAGTATGCAATCGCTGAAGCTAAAAGGGTTTATGAAAAAATAAAAAACTGTCGTATTTACGGTAAATATCCTGAAAATATGAATATTTTAAAAGAAGGTAAAATGTATCTGGGTGATGCAGAAAGTTATTTAGCTATTGAAAATTATCAAAAAAGTTCTAGATATGCAGAATTAGCAAGGCAGAAATTTCTTAGTGCATATAAAATTGCTTGTGATATTGAGAGTTTCTGGACATCTTTGGAGGAAAAAAATCGAAGATTGTATGGCTATATGTCTGGAATGCTGCCATATTTAGGCACAGATGAGCAAAGTCACCTAATGGATGAGGTATCTCATCTTTATTGTGATGCAGAGAATATTTTGTACCGCGCAACATCAAAGGAAAACCTTAAAGTAGCAGAGCAGAAAATAAACATGGCTTTCAGTCTGCTCGAAAGAATCAAACAATTAGGTAGAAGTACTCCGGAAGAATAAAATAATCAATGCTTTAATTTTTAGAATCTCTTATTTTACTCCTTTCCCATAATGCTCCTTGCAGTCACAATCTCCATACTTTTAATCTTTTGGTTAAGGATAAAACAGCCGTCATTTTTAGCACTTTGGAAAAATTCCATAAATCTATCTCGATGGCAATCGCCAAAAAACCGGCTTTCTAAAATTATTGCGATCTGAAATTCCTTGTTTTGCCAAGTCTCATCGGTTTTTCTTCAATAAACGAAGCATATTCTTTCCTTTCTTGGTAATGCCATACAATTTCCCTGCTCTTAAATTTGGAGTTGTGCATTTAACTAGTCCTAACCCTGTCAATTCTGATAATGTGAAGCTTATATGAGAAATCCTTATCTTCAGTTTCTGCTCTAATTTTCTTGGCGTTAATAATCTAGTAGATAAAGCAGACAAAACTTTCCTTCTATATCCACTTGCTAATATCTTTCCCATCAATTCCCATTTACTTACGACCATAATAAGAAACAGAAAATAATAGTTATAAAAGTTTCTATTTTGATGTATTGTAACATTAAATGGACTTTCTATGAAAGAAAAAATTTAATTCTAATCAAAATTTAAGAACTCATGGTAAACTATTTTCTCTTACTTTTATATCTAATATGTTTAATAATAACAACAATGGCAATTATAATAACCAAAGCTGGAATTAACCATAACTTAAGTTTTTCAACTTCTTCCTTTTCAGGTTCTTTTTCCTTTTCTTCCTCCACCACTTCTTCCTCTTTAGGAATTTCTTCATGTATAATCTTGACAACTAAATCAGCCTCATAATCACTAATATCTTTAAGAAAAACCTGCAAATCATAATAATTATCGTCATCTAAATTTAGTTTTTTGGTTTCATTAATCGTCAAATTAAAAGTTATTGGCTCAGTTGATATGGTTATTACTGAAGTTTTGTTAACTATGTCATTTAATTTTATTGTGTGAGTCTCGTTATTAAACTCAAAGTGTATCTTCCAGTTTTTCCTTAATGACCTTTCATATCCTTCTTTCAATTGTTCTTGGGTTGGCTTGAAAGTTGGATAGCCGCCTCCACTAGGACAGACTCCACAATCACTAGGACAGGAAGAACAGTCTTCACCCGAATCGCAGTAGCCGTCTCCACAATAAATTGCTGTTGAACGGCAAATGGAATGTACACAATAACCAGAAGAGCATTCTTCATTCCGTGTGCAGGAAGAGCCGTCTTCAAGTAATGCTGTAGGTGAAAAATATCCCAAATACAGTATATAGTTGTTTGTAGCGTTTGCAACAGCTTGACCAATTAAACTAAATTCTATCTTATAGTTAGAACTCGAACCATTGTAAGCTGCATAATTGATATTTGCTATTGGTATATTATAGTTCGTGCTATTTCCCGAGAATGCATTTACTGTTTGCATTATGAGAAATAAAAGTAGAAAAACACCAAGACTAAATAGGGTCAACTTACCTTTCATTTTTAACATGCTCCGGCTACGCAGTTAAACGAGAAAGTATCATTCATCGTGCAGCAGCCAATATTTCCATTTGGACTTTTCATTTTTGATCCCATTCCTTTTGGGTTATAATTCAACAATTTTATGGTGTATAAGTTGACCTCGAAACTTCATACCAAACAGTTCCGATTTTAACCAATGTAATGCTATCGCTTTCTCCTAAAGTCATGCCTGCACTTAAATGCAAATAGGTTCCGCTTGCCAATGTGCTTGCATTTGTATCAGAGCCACCAATTACTGTAATTATTTGACCTTCCTGCCCATCATCAAAATTTGTAATGTCTGTTGCTTGTGTATTTGCTAACGTCTTAAAAATATCACCTGTTTTTACACTTGGAGTTGTATCATTTGCAGGTATCACTACTAATAGCGGGTAATGGCTTGATAGCCATTCAATAATCACATTTGTATCTTCATTCAACGGTTTATTAGAACTAACTTTATCCAAATATACTGTTGCTGTTGCGGGTTCGGTGGTAGAAAGAGGGCGGTTTGTTCCACCAGCATAAAGAAAACTATTAACGATATATCCAGATGTTGGAGACTTTAATCCTACACAAGCAGCATCATTGTGCTGCACCCAAATTATAGAATTAAAAATCTTTCCCCCTTCCCAAAAATTAGTAACGCCCGCTGCATTGGCCGTCATTACTATCATAGAGTTTGAAATAATACCTCCACTTTTAAGGTGCTGCACTCCTCCTTGAGTACTCGCTTTTATGTAAGTTTTATCTACAATTCCCCAAACATACGCAATTCCAATAGCAGAATCTATCCAACAATTCCTAACTTCACCAGTTTCTTTGACGCGCGCGATGGCATAAGCTACGCCTGAAATATATACCTCTGAATCAAGAAGTTTTCCATAAAGGTCAGGCATTATATCCCCATTGATATTAGTAAGGTAGCAATCTTGAATTACTGTAGTTTTATCAGCATTGCTATTCTGGTTTATGTAATGTAAAGTAAAACTTCTCACATAACAATTCTTTGCATTCATATCTATATTGCCAGTTATATCGGACACGTATCTACCACTCCCTATCAGGTCGATATAAGATGTATCCATAGTGAGAGTCTCATTATAAATCCCAGGCATTACCTTTATCATAATCCTATTATCAGATGCAGGAGCTAATGTCTTCGCATAAGTATAGGCATCATTTATGGTTGTGAAATCTCCTCCGGATTTTGCTACAGTCACTACTTGACCGTAAGGCGTGGAGAAATTTGCAACATTTAGAGTTCCATTAACATTCAAGTTGCCAGTCACGTTGACGTTTCCTGTAACGTTTAGGTCTCCGCTTATCGTACAGCCGGTTAGCTTGCAATATAAATCACTTAAAAGAGAACCTGCTTCATAAATAACATTGAAAAAGCCATTTGCCCACTGCAACAAAGAAGAACCTATACTTCCTGTGTTGTTTGCATCCGGGATTATGCTGTCGCCTCCTGTAATGTTATTGGTGATGTTAACACTGCCAAAAGTATAGTCATCGGTTTTATTGACATCTTCACTTCCTATCTGTCCCTGGCCACCCCTAAATCTATAAGGGTCGCCCACTTGTTCTCCCTCTACAAAAATGCACAAATAATAATCTTTATTGTAACTTAAATTTAATTGATAGTTGCTTCCCAGCATTATGTCAAATATTCCACTGGAGACATTATTTGGATAATCATGACTAAAAAAGACGTCAGTCGTGCAGCTATTTGACGTGCTTATGTTTATAGTCAAGTCTGCACTGGCAACATCATTTCCGCTGCTGTCCTGTACTTTTCCCTGCAACCCTACCAAAGTTGGATGACCGGCTGCAGCCATCGCCAGGTTAAATAATAAAACGGCAAAAAATAAAATAATTAAAATTGCTATTCTTTTCATTTAGTTCTTTACTTTCCTCTTTTCTATTATTCCAATTAATGAATATATTCTTTAAAAAACTTTCATTTTCCTCTTTTTTTATTTATTTTGTTCGTATCCTTTATTTTATAAGTTACTTTGGGTTTTTAATTTTAATCTTTTTTGTTTTTGGTTTTTATTTAGATTATTACTTATGTAGTTCACCACCCAACATTTTCCTCCATGTAACACTTACGATTTCCACAAATTCCTGCCTTGAGAAATCAGTCATTCTGCTCTTTTTCATTTCTGCCATAAGTTAGCACAAATCTGTTTACGTATCTTTTTCTTACTTCGTTATGAAAAAAGAGGATGTAGACAGATGGTTGAGAGAGAAAGGAGAGAGAACAGCAGTTTTGCGGATAATGACCAAGCCAATGACACCTACGGAAATCGGAGAAAAGATTGGATTGAAAAGGATTAGAGTGGAAGGATTTTTGGAAAAAGGCATTTTTAAATGCTTAACACCAAAAGCGAAGAAGGGCAGAGTTTACGGATTGACAGAAGAAGGACAGAGAAGAGCAATGAAATTGGCAAAAGATGAAAACAGGATTTACAGTTACTTTGAACCCAACATAGATTGGTATGCGTATGGTTGGATAACCTGCAGTAAACCAGTAAAGATGATTTTTAAGGCAGTTGCAACAGGAAGAGAAACCGTAAAGAAAATCGACGAATACCTAAAAACACTGGGCAGACAATTAAATTTAACCTACAGCTATAAATATAAATTATTGAGAGATTTGGTTAAGAAAGGACTTTTAAGTGTTTCGGGCGACAAGAGAAAATTGTTTGCACTTACGGAAAAAGGAAAAGAAATAAAAGACGTTATTTTGAGAGAGTAAATTTTTAATTTTGTGAAGTTTATGACAAAAAAGTTAGTGATAGCTCTGTTTTTCATAAGCTTTACCCCTTACACCTCACAATATTTTTCAATTAAAAACAAACTGTTTGATTTTTGCCTGCTTCTATTTCTTCAATGTCCTCAAAGATTTAATCATTTCTCCTTGCTGTGCCAATATCATTGACACGGTTTCTTTCAATTCTTGATTTTCTTTCTTAAGTGTTGTCAAATCATCTGATTTTATGATTTCAGCAGTTTCCTGTTCATTTATGCCTTCTCTGTCGATATAACGTTGAGGCTGGTCTGATGTCATGCTCCAGCCATATCTATAACAAAGCTGATATTGATTAAGTCTATGACAATAGTAAGTAGCAGAAGAGTGGCGAAATAGATGGATGTTAACGTTTTTCTTAATGATTTTTTGGGACTGTTCTTTAAGCCTAATTCTTAAAGCATCATAAGTTAGAGGAAATAATTGCGCTTGTGGGTTATCTTTATCAGGATGTGTGCAAAGCCAAGCATCCAATACTTCGGTGCACATAGGGACACTTATCGTTCGTGGCTTTGTTTTGCTGTGTTTGATCCTGATTATGTAATGACCTTCCTTCCTTGTTAAATCGCCTATTCTTATATTTAAAAATTCCGAAACCCTTGCACCTGCATCAAATAAAACCATAACGACAACTTTATACTTTAAATTGAAAGATTCAGCAAGTTTTTCTACCTCTTCCCTTGACAATGCAGGAATTTCCTTAATCGTATGTTTGGGTTTAATCCATCCTGCTAACTTTTGGTATTTATCGCCTTTTTCAAAAATATAAGCCACAAGTCTCTTGGTCGTCATTTCAAAGTCTGAGACAGTTTCTATGTCAAGAGGTTTATCGGTTTCTATTTTTACTAACTTTTTTTTATTTTTTCCAATTTTTACTAAATGAACCAATTGTCTTTTGTATTCACCCTTTCTGAGATTTGTTATCACTTTTTCTATATCTTTAGAAGTTAATTTTTTAAAGGGTTTATTCTCAAACATCTGGTTAAGTCTTGTAAGAAGGTAAATATACTTCATAAGCCTTGCAGGCCCGCAAGGTTTTCTACTGATTTTCCCGAGTTCGCAATCCTTCAGAAAGCTAAGCATGACCTTTTTGTTTTCAGGGTTAATGTTTTTATCTTCCCTTAAAGACCGAAGTCTTCTTTCATATCTTTTCGTTTCGTTATGCACTTCTATTTTTTCGGTGTCGGCATTTTCCATGCCAACTCAGAAGCATAGCTACTTTATAAACTTTACGCTCTTCATCCGAATCTTTTTTAAGAACGCCGAGAGCAAACATTCTTAAAATTTATTCGGTTTTTCATAATTTGAACTTTGCGCTCTTCACCCCAATTTTTTATTGGAACGCCCCGCCATGGAATCGAACGCCGAGAGCAAGCCTTCTTAAAATTTATTCGGTTTTTTAAATCTCATTGTCTGTAGTAGTTTTGTGCAGATTTTTCCTTCTCCTTAAAATAATATTTTTCTTCATTTAATAGTTTTTCGTTATTTATATACTCCAAAGAATTTATGTAAAACCCCTCTAAAAACCTAACCCGCTCAGATATATCACCAACCAATTCTTTCAATTCTTTTGAGTTTTCCTTTAATTTCTCTAGCATTTGCTTGTCTTGATATTCTATTTTCATTCTTTTCTCTTTCAAACTTTTCTCTCCAATAACATCTGAAGCACATCACTATGTCACTTGTTATCCTGCCATGGATTGCAGATACGCTGATAAACAGTCTATCTCGGTCTTTTTCACCGCAAAATTTGCATTCCATGTTAAAGGTCAATCCGCGTCGTCTATAAAGATTGTGCTAAGTTAAGGCAAGATTACTCGGAATTGTTATAAGCTTTCTCTGAATTTTTATAGTTGTGTTTCCCAACATTACCGTAGAAACTGTTTCTGTAGCTTTTTATTAAATGGCAAAGTTTCATGTTTATGTCCTGCACCGTATCGGCTATTCTCAAGACAGCTTTTTTACATTTTGTTTCCAGATTCTCTTTTGTCATCATAAATTATCTATTATTTATTTCAAGTATCTTTAAAGTGACAGCTATCTATTGAAGGTTATTAAAATACTTTGTGCCAATTTACGGTGAATTTTTAACCTTCAATCTTACGTAAACAATTTATTAGTTCTTTAGCCTGATATTGTGGGACGTTCAATACTGTCAAATTTCTTGCCATAAACTGACACAACCTATTTAAACAAAAGGTTACTACTTCAAAGTAAAGGTTAAGTTGAAAATGGAATATTCGCCATATATGCCATACTCAAACATAAATTCCAATTATGTCAGCTCTTACGAGAATTCATCCTATCAGCCAAATCTCGAGAAAATTGTTTCGTCTCACACAGACAAACCAGAGAAGGATTTCGTAAAGAGGATTCTTTCGGATAAATCAAGAACTCTTAAAAGCACGGTAAAAGCGCTTCTGGCAGAGATAAACTTGAGAAAAAGAGTCAGTAACGATGTTGTTTCAAGAATGGATTATGATATTTGTAAATGCTGCACATATTTGCAAGAGATTAAATTTTTTACACAAAGAAGCTATGTTCCTGACACAAGTTTTACAAGCAGAAGAACACAACTTGAAGACAGGATTTTCAGCATTGAGAATGAGAAAAGGCGAGAGGAAGTATTTTGCTGGCGTGATTTAATGTTCCTAAGAAAATACTTGATGGGTGCCTTGAAAGACTACTGGCTTGCCTCAGGAACTGAAGAATTAATGTCTTCGGACATGGCAAATTTGCTTGACAAAAATGAACATACCGATAAGGGAAGTTGAAAAAATTTGCAAAAGCCTGAAACCTGTAATAGGCGATAAGGCCAATGCCCTTTGGTTTAAATATCTGGCAGAGGACGAGAAAGGCAAAAAAGAACTTGAAAGGCTGTTACAAGTGTTGTCAGTAAAAATTTTAAATAAGAACCTTCAGGATGAAAGAATCCTTTTAATGCCTCCCACAAAAGACCAGGCATCCGGAGAATATCCTGTCGGACAGGTAATTTATAACGAGAAAGAAATTTGTAATTTAGGTTTAAAAGAAGAGGATTTCATCAAACAGATAGGCATATTCTCCATAACAGGGGAAGGGAAAACAAACCTAGGTATGTTGCTTGTACTGCAGTTGTTAAAGAAAAAAATTCCTTTTATGATTATAGACTGGAAGAGAAGCTGGCGGAACATCTTGAGTTTATCACAAGATGAATTTCCTGAACTGGAAGAATTACAGGTATTTACAGTTGGCAGGTCAGCAGCACCTTTTTACTGGAATCCTTTTAGACCGCCTCCAAACGTTCATTACAAGACATGGCTGGCAAAAGTAACAGAAATCTTGGAGAGTTCGCATCTGGCAGGATTTGGAGTTGCAGATATTTTCACTAAAATATACGACAAAAAATTCTGGGAATTCGGCTTTACAAAATCACATCAAGAAAGATACCCTAATTTTTTTGACGGCATGAAAGAACTTGAAAAAACAAAGGTTTACGCACGTGAATTGCTGTGGAAACAATCTGCTTCAAGAGTTTTCAAAAGTTTTACCTTCGGTCCTCATGCTAGCTGCTTTAATTCAAGAAACCCCATCAAACTCGAAGAACTTTTGGAAAAGCCTGTTATTCTTGAACTGGACCAGGAATTACCAAAATGCCTAAGGACATTCTTTAGCGAAATAATCCTTAGATGGATACATCTTTACAGAATCTCACAAGGAGAAACAGAGAAATTAAGGCATGTTCTGTTCATTGAAGAAATACATAATCTTTTTCCAAAAACAAGAATTGAAAGGGAAACCTTGTCTTCTTTGGAGAACGTTTACAGAGAAATAAGAGGCTTTGGACAAGGTTTGGTCAGCATAACCCAGCATACGTCTTTATTGCCCATCTACATTCTGGGAAATTGTCATACTCAAATCACACTTGGCTTGCAACACGGGGACGACATAAGAGCAAGCAAGAAATCCCTTTTCCTGCAAGATGGTCAAGAAAACTATCTTGACAAGCTGAAAGTCGGTGAAGGAATAGTCAAAATAAAGAACAGAATAAATCCTTGTTATGTGAGATTTCCACTCGTGCCAATAAAAAAAGGTTCAATTACAGATGAAATGATAAAAGAAAAAATGAAGGGTTATTCCGCTTATTCCAAGGTTAAAGAAGCCAAAAATGAGGTTATTACGGTTATTCCGCATCAAGATGAAAGTCTTGCGGAAGAAGTGAAACAACTCCTGGTGGATGTTTTTAATTTTCCTTTGTCAGGCATTGCAAAACGTTATCAAAGAATAGGCCTAAGCGTGCGTAAAGGCAATGGCTGCAAACATTACCTTGTATCAAAAAATTTTGTTGAAACCAAAGAAATTCAGACGAAAACAGGCAGGATTACCTTGCTGCAATTGACAGAAAAAGGAAAGTTTTTTCTTAAAAATTTAGGATACAAGGTCAGGAATTACAGAAACGGCATAGAACATAAATTCTGGAGATGGAAAGTTGCTGATTACTATAGAAAGAAAGGATACAAGGTTTATGTGGAGAAAGAACGCAACGGCAAAGCAGACATAGTGGTTAAGAATGGCAATAAGACCATTGCCGTTGAGATAGAAACAGGTAAATCAGACGCCATAAGAAACATCCAGAATGATTTGGCAGCGGGTTTTGACATGCCCTCTTAATTTTTGTCTAATAAACTCATAACTTCATATAAACTAAGAGTGTTTTATCAAATTACAGGATTAAATCTTTGCGCCTTAAAAACTATTTCTTTTTCTTCTTTGCTTTCTTTCTTTTCCTTCCTTTAGCTTTATGAAACCCGCGACCACCAGTTCCTCCACCCATTGTCCCTCCTATTCTGTTTGCCAAACGAGTCTTGTATTATTAAATCTTTGTGCCTTAAAAACTATTTCTTTTTACGGCCACCACCAGTTCCTCCTGCCTTTGGTCCTCTTGGTTTCTTTCCTTTCTTCCCTTTCGCTTTTGCCATTTCATTTCCTCCCCAAACATAAAATTCAATTTTCCGGCTCTTTCTATAATATCCTTTTTATTAATATGACACTGTCATGCTTTACCGATGACCGCCAGTTCCTCCGCCCATTTTGAAACAGCCCTCCTATTCTGTTTGCCAAACAAGTCTTGTATTATTAAATCTTTCTGTTTTAAGAACTTCTAGCACATACTCTGAATAATTATCACTAGAAATCACATCTCGTTTAATTTCGTAACATGGTCTCATTTCATTGGTCCTGGTTAATTCTTCACAAAGTATTTGCTGTATCTTTATATTCTTTGGAATTTTTAATTTATAGACATTTCTGGCACATATATCTTGTCCATCGAACCATTCTTCTCTGTCACAGAAAAACTTTTTGGCATAGAGCCTATAAGCATAGTTATAAACTTCTTTGGGTTTTATTGGCCTGAAAAATGAAATAGCAAAAACTTTAATAGTACCTCTATCCTCCAATAACTTTACCGGTAGGGTGTGACCTTCTTTATCCCAAGATCCTATTTTGATCTCTGGCCAAATGATAGGCGCTCCTGAAGAAAAAATGTGATGTTCTCTTTCTTTAACAATAAAATCAGAATTGTTCACAAATGTTGCTTCTCTTTCAATCCATGCATTGCCTTCTTCATCTAGTTGTAAGGAATAAATTACATTCATTTCATCAAAGCGGATACCTTTTTTTAAAGTGTGTAAATACAAATATAAAAAGACCACAAAAGGAATACCAGGAATTAAGAAAACAAGATCTTTAACCAATTCTGGGTATTTACCGATCATAGAGATAATCATAAGGATTAGCGCAACAATCGAACAAATACCAGAAATGTAAGTAAAAGACTTGAAGTTTTTTTCATAATTACTCATTTTTATTCCAATTTAACTATTACAGAAATAGGACGTTAACTAATTGCTTGAAATACTTATATCAATTTTACAAGAAATTGTCAATAGATAATTACGACAATATATTTAACTGGTCAAAAAGGACTCCCGCCATAAATTAGCACAATTTATTTATGTATCTTTTTCTTTCTTATGAAAAAAGAGGATGCAGATAAATGGCTGAAAAAGGGAGAGGAAAGAATAGCAGTGTTGCGAATAGTGACCAAGCCAATGATACCGACAGAAAAAATACTAAAAGCGCTTTTGGAAAAACCATAGACCTCACTTTCTCTACTTTTAAACAGAGCGAGACAAAAGACCTGTTGAAAATCTTAGAAAAGTGTAATCTTATTTTGAATGATAAATGTCCTATATGTAAGAGAAAAATAACAGAAAAGAATTTTGGTTCGACAATTCCTGCTGGAAAGAAGGTATTATTGATTTGTGATAGGTCTGGACATTTTTCTCAAATGATTTTATC
>JABUBO010000531.1_pt1 | contig 12412 bp, 12 predicted proteins | sample 7240361 | NCBI WGS metagenome assembly JABUBO01 (sample SAMN07256346, study PRJNA390944) | subsurface metagenome | isolation source: Methane hydrate marine sediment | place: Pacific Ocean: Eastern North Pacific, ODP site
ACGGGGGGGTGAATCATGAAGTTGTCATGTCTTCAGGAGAATCTAAATCGGGGGCTTAGCGTGGTGGGGAGGGCGGTAGCTACTAGAACAACCCTGCCTATAACCAATAATGTCCTCTTAGCTACAGACCAGTCTCGGCTCAAGCTTGTTGCCACCAATCTGGAAATGGCTATTAGTTGCTGGATTGGTGCCAAGGTAGAGGAGGAGGGGGCAATTACTGTTCCTGCCCGACTTCTCACCGAGTTTATTAACTCCTTGCCCAACGATAGGGTTGATATTAGTCTTTTCCCTCGGACTAAAACCCTGGGATTAAAGTGTGCCCGATTTGAGGCGCGAATCAGCGGGGTTGATGCCAAGGATTTCCCACCTATACCCAAGGTTGATGAAGGTATTACCACCAAGGTTGAGGTAGAAGCCCTTCGTCAGGGGATTAGCCAGGTTGTTTTTGCTGCTGCCACAGAGGAGTCTCGCCCGGTGCTGACCGGTGTTGATGCCGAGTTTGATGGTGATTTACTGACGCTGGCAGCGGCTGATGGCTTTAGATTAGCTGTATACAAGTTACCTCTGGCTACCCCGGTTAGTCAGAAGACCGAGGTCATTATTCCAGCACGGACCCTGGCTGAGCTAAATCGGTTGGCGGCTGACCAGGAGGAGGCTGTTGAGATAACGGTAAATCCTAATAAGAGTCAGGCTCTATTTGGCTTAAAGAATACTGAGCTAGTATCCCAGCTTGTTCAGGGCACCTTCCCTCAGTATGCTCAGCTTATTCCTCAGAGCTACAATACCCGGGTAGTGGTTGATGTTGCCGAATTCTTGAGGGCAGCCAAGACAGCCTCTATCTTTGCCCGTGATGGTAGTGGCATTGTCCGTTTGGTGATGACACCAGGTAGTGAGCTAACCCCGGGTAAGTTAACAATTTCGGCCCGCTCAGAGGAGATAGGCGACGATGTCGGCGAGATTGATGCCATTGTTGAGGGCGAAGAGGCAAAGATTGCCTTTAATGGCAGGTATCTAACCGATGTGCTTGGCGTGCTTCGTGAGTCGCAGGTAGCTCTGGAAACTACCAATCCATCAAGCCCTGGCGTTGTTCGCCCGGTAGGGGTGGATAACTACATCCATGTCGTCATGCCGATGTTTGTGCAGTGGTAAAGTTAGCACCACTTAAAGAGGAGGCGGAAAATGCATCTTCGGGATATTATGACCACTGATGTGATTACTATTTCCAGTAAGGCTAATATTATCGATGCCAAAAGGCTTATGGAGTCACATAAACTCAAACGCATACCGGTGGTGGATAGGGGAAAGCTAGTTGGCATAGTAACCAAGCGGAGTCTAGAGAAAGCCGTCCCGCCTGAACCCAATCCCCACGACCTATTGGAATTCAGCTACAGTATCGCCTCTCTCTATAGGACGCCGATAAGGCAAATTATGCGAAGGGATATGGTGACGGCTACACCTGATATGACTGTTGAGGAAGCGGTAGCTCTTGCCCAGGCTAAAAAAGTTGGGGCTCTGGTGGTGGTTGAGGATAATCAGGTAGTCGGTATCGCCACTACTAATGACTTTTTCTATAAAATTCTAAATAAGGTTCTGGGTGTAGGTGAACCTGGTGCTCGCCTTGAGATTCGCGGAGGTGGTGAGGGTAAGCCATTAGAAGGAATAATTTGCTGCCTAAATAAGGCTGGCCTAAATATTACTGCGCTCCACATTTATAAACGGCCTGGGAGAGCTAAGAAGAACGTCGTTATTCATGTAGATAGTGATGATGTCGGTCACTGTGTTACCGAGCTTGAGAATAAGGGGTATCAAGTAAGCCTGAGGAAACGCTAACTCCGACCAGATTGAGGAATATCTCCTTTCGTTAATCGTGGTAGAATTAAGCCTGACTATGCCCTTATCTAGTTCCAGCTTGATGGTGCTCGCCTCAGGTTATGTTGAGTAAATGTTTAATAAAATCTTATGCTCAGCAAAATTGTTACTCTAGAAGTAGACGACTTAACCATTTCTGGTCAACTTTACCTGCCCGGTAGGGGTGACCGGACTCCATATCCTACCGTTTGCGTTTGTCACGGTATCCCGGCTAAGAGCCCTGCCCCCAGTGATAGAGGTTATCCTCTGCTGGCGGAAAAGATTTGCCGCCACGGCTTTGCCGTATTCATTTTTAACTTCAGGGGGACCGGGGCTAGTGGCGGGAATCTTGACATTTTGGGCTGGACTAGGGACTTGAAGGCGGCTATTGACTATTTATGCACTTTGCCTGAGGTGGATAGGTCTCGTCTGTCGCTGCTCGGCTTTAGCGGTGGGGCTGCTGTCTCAGTATATGTGGCATCACAGGATAAGAGGGTATCATCTATTGTAACCTGTGCCTGTCCGGCAGAGTTTTCCTTCCTTATCAATTCTGATGAACCACAGTCTATTATTGACCACTTTCGCAGCATTGGTACAATTAGGGATGAGAGTTTTCCACAATCTACCGAGGAGTGGTTTAGTGGCTTCAGGCTGGTTAGCCCTATTAGATATGTAGCTGGGATTGCCCCCAGACCTTTGTTGCTGGTGCATGGCAGCAAAGATGAGGTGGTAAAGGTGAGCCATGCCTATAAGCTGTATGATAGCGCCGGGGAGCCTAAGCAGATAATTATAGTTGATGGCGCCAAGCATAGGCTGCGGCAGAATGATAGGGCAATGGCTATCGTTATTGATTGGCTGAAATCCCAGGCTAAAGATTGACCTATAAATAGAAAATGGTTTATAATTTATAGGTAGGGTTAATTTAAGATGAATTAAAAGGCAGGCAAACTTGCACGAGAGTTGCGGCGTTTTTGGCGTTTATGCCCCCAATGAGGATGTAGCTCGGCTTACCTTTTTTGCTCTATTTGCTCTTCAGCACCGTGGTCAGGAAAGCGCTGGTATTGCTACCACTAATGGCAAAAGGCTCCAGGTTTATGCCAAAATGGGGTTGGTATCCCAGGTGTTTAGTGAGGATTCGTTAAGCCAGCTCACTGGGGATATTGCCATCGGTCATAATCGTTATTCCACCAGAGGTTCCAGCCGGGTAACTAATTCCCAGCCTATTGTAGTAGGCAAGGGTTCAAATACCATCGCCATAGCTCACAACGGGAATATCGTTAATGCTGAGCACCTGCGGGAAGAACTCTCTGACATGGGCTATACCTTCCACACTTCTACAGACACTGAGGTTATCGCTAACCTCGTCCTCTCTTCGCCTGAAAAGGAGTGGGTAGGCAAGATAAGATACGCTATGCACCGGCTTCAGGGGGCATATTCTCTGGTAATTATGACTCGCCACCATTTATTTGGAGTTCGTGGCTCCCTTGGGGTGCGCCCTCTATGCCTGGGGAGTATTAATGGTGGCTGGGTTATAGCTTCGGAAAGCTGTGCCCTCGACCATCTTGGAGCCAACTTTATCAGGGAGGTTGAGCCGGGCGAGATAGTTGCTATTACTGAGAATGGTGTTGATAGCTATCGGGAAGAGGTAGGCAGAAGAGCGCTATGCATCTTTGAGTATATCTACTTTGCTCGCCCTGATAGTGTGATTAATGGTCGGCTGCTTTATCCAGCGCGACAGGCTATGGGAGCCGGGTTAGCCGAAGAGCATCCTATAGATGCCGATTTGGTTATGGGGGTGCCTGATTCAGCTATAGCCGCTGGCATCGGTTATTCCCACCGGTCAGATATACCCCTCGGTGAAGGGCTGCTCAAGAACCGCTATGTGGGGCGCACCTTTATTGAGCCTGACCAGCGAATCAGGGACCTCGGCGTTAAACTAAAGTTTAACCCCTTGCCCCAGATGCTGGATGGCAAGCGGTTAGTGGTGATTGATGATAGCATTGTTCGCGGTACTACTACCCCTAAAGTTGTGGAGCTACTGAGACGGGCGGGAGTTAAAGAAGTGCATATGCGCATTTGCGCCCCTCCCATCCGTTATCCCTGTTTCTTCGGTGTCGATATGGCTACCCGCCGGGAGTTAATCGCGTCTCAGAAGACTATACCTGAGGTCAGGGATTTTATTGGTGCTGACTCACTAGGCCATCTGAGTATTGACGGGCTGATTAAGGCGGTGGCTTTGCCTAAGGATATTTTCTGTCTGGCTTGTTTCACTGGTGACTACCCTATACCGGTACAACTTGAGATGGATAAGCTGGCGCTGGAGACTATGCCGGTTGGTCAGCAGGAACCCTTTGGCATAAAGTAGCGGTAAACCAAGACGCACAGTCATTTATCCCTTGATTCCGTTGATATTCCGCATTATTTAGCTAAATCCAGGTAGACTAAGATAAAAGGGGTTAATAAATGGTTGAGGATTCACTGATTACAGAGGAGCTGAGGAGTAAAATCGGCGTAGAGAGTGCCCCCGAAGTGTATGAGATTGAGAAAGGGATGATACGGCGGTTTGTCCTGGCTATAGATGACCCCAATCCCCTGTGGCAGGATGAGAAATACGCTAGGAAAAGCAGGTATGGTGGCATTATTGCTCCTCCAACCTTTGTATTGACCATAGGTTTCGATGAACTTCAGCAGGTACTAGAATCAATTCCTTACGGAGGTTTACTTCATGGTAGCACTGAGCTTGAATGTTATCAGCCAGTTAGACCGGGCGATACAATAACTGTTACCACTAAAATCACTAATATTCGTGAGCGGCAAGACAGGAAAATGGGCAGGATGGTGTTTGTCACCCTTGATATAACCTATAAAAACCAGAGGCAAGAGCTGGTAGCCAAATGCCAGCAGATGATTATTGGATATAAGATTGAGGGGACAAGGTATGGCTGAGCAACTCTATTACGAAGACATAGCGGTAGGCAGTGAGGTCACCCCCCTGGTCAAGCAGCCAACCACTCGTCAGTTGGTGATGTGGGCTGGGGCATCTGGTGATTATTATCAGATTCATTATGATAAGGATTTTGCTCAAAGTCGGGGTCTGCCCGGTGTTATTGTCCATGGTCAACTGGTATGCAGCTTTCTGAGTCAGTTATTGACTGACTGGATGGGAGAGCTAGGTACTCTTAGGAAACTGACTTGTAATTATAGGGGTATGAACTTTCCTGGTGAGGCTCTTATCTGCAAGGGAAGGGTAAACAAGAAGTATGTTGAGAATGGAGACCACTACGTAGAGTGTAACATCTGGGCAGAGAATAGTAAGGGAGAGAAGACGGTATCCGGTAGGGCTATTCTCATTATGCCATCCAGGGGCAGTCCAGCCAGCTAACTAGAGAATGTTTATTAACCCCCTTCTGTTTGCTGTTCTTGCCCCTGTTTACGGTTTATCTCCATAAGTGTGAAGCTAAATCCATCCCTGACCAAGTGTCCGTATGGGGTGAAGCCGCATTTTTTGAAGCACTTCTGCGCTCTGCTGTTTGAGTCCAGGGTCTTCAAGTAGATTCGCTTAAGGTTTGTCTGGTGGAAAATATAGTTGACCAAAGTGGTTACGGTATCGGCACCATAGCCCTTATCCCAGTAGTCGCGGTTACCAATCATAATACCCAGTTCAGCTTCACCTTTGGTGTCATCAATGTTGTAATATGAACAGTTGCCAATGTGCTTACCCTCTAGCGTTTCCACAGCGAACCGGTGTCTGATTGAGGAGGAGTAGTGTTGCAGTTCGTCAGCATAGTCTGATAGATACCGGGGGAAGGTAGTAGTTAGTAGTGGGGCGGCATCAAGCCGAGCTAGCTTGGGGTCTGTTCGCCAGATGTAATCATCTAGTGCATCGCCTAGTCTTTTATCACGAAGCTTAATCTTACTACCGATAATCATCTGAGTCTCGAGGGTCTAAACTCTGATAGAGAAACGGTTCTTCTGTTGCCCCTAGCTCATCTAGAGCTTGCCCTGCTGCCTGTTGGACTACCTGACTAGGATTATCCAGGCACTGCTCTAAGCATTTTTTAGCCTCACTGCCACCTATCTTGCCTAGCGCTTGGATAGCAGCCATTAGGACATCGGCATCGGGGTCATTGATAAGCTCTATGAGATAGGTTATTGCCTCTTCTTCTCCCAACTCAGAACATGCCCCGACAGCTTCGTAGCGTATTTCGGCATCAGCGTTGGTTAATTCCCTTAGCAATATAGGTAGCCAGGCATGATTGCAGTTCTTACCCATAGCGTAAATAGAGCTGGTTCTAAGTCTGTAATTGTGACTTTGATAGGCTTCCGTGATGGCTTTCTTCACCTGAGGCAGGCTTAACGGGGCAGCCGCCTCCAGGGCACGGCATCTAACTTCTATAGGCTTGCTTTTATCACCAATCACGTTAAGCAAAGCCTGGCATACCTTGGATGTATGACTGGAGCGTAACTTTTTATGCTCGGCTAACATGGCGAACTTACCTAGCGCGGTAGCTGCCGCTGCTTGGACTTTATCCGAGCTATCTTGCTCTAGTAGATTAATTAGAGGGTTAATCAGAGATGTCTCTTCACTTTCCCACAGACCTTCTATAGCCTTGCTCCGCACCTCAGCATCTTGGTCTTTCAGGCAATCCTTGAAAATGCTATCAAAGTTGAGCTCAAAGTTATCCTTAGCTAGCTCAACCAATCGGTGCACAATCTGCCGTCGCCGTTTGGACTCAATTGCCGCCCATACCTGCTCAAAAAACCTCAACTCTTCTGAGTTTAGGTTTGATAGGTCAACTAGCCTTGAAGTAAGCAACGGATTGTCATTGTTACCTAGGTCAGCGATGGTCTCCTCAATGGGTGATGACATAGTCTGCTCTCCGGTTCTACTCCTCTTCTTCCTCCTGTTCCCAAATAGGCTCGGTAAAATAATCTATATACTCTCCCATAGCCTCAGCAGCAACTTGCCTCATTCTCTCTTTCGTCTCCTTAGCTAGCTGTGCCAGCTCAACGGTATCAATTTCGATACCTAACATTTTAGCCAGAACCTCAAGCACAACCAGGGCAGCCATTGGGTTCTGTATTCGTGTAGCATACATAGGCACCTCACCCAGTAAGCAGACACCCTCGATATCCTTCTCTTTGGTTACCCCCAGCAGTAGCCCGTTCAGTCCTGAAATTTGCAGGTTACCCCGTTCCACCAGGTTATATCTTTTCAAATCCTCAGCTACCTGCTGGCTGGTAGCTACCCCCCAGACCCTGGGTTGTTCGGTATGGTGGATACGGGTCAGGGCGGCAGCACAGGTGTATATTCGCTTAACCTGAAAATGTATTCCCACATCAAGGACACAATTAGCCATCTCGTATACCTTGGCGGCTGGTTGGTCCTCGCCGATGAATAATATTATATCACTCTCCCCACCTTTGTTTTTCCAGTAGTAGAACTTGTTCTGAGGGAACTGTGGTGCCTCAACCACATTGTCCTTGACCACTACCCCGATGGGGTCAAAGAAATAAGAAGCCTCGATTTCGCCCAGTTCTTTAAAGTTCAGTTTTCTTTTTAAATATGTAGCTATTATAATTGATACATTGCCGATGCCGGGCCAGGCAGCCAGCATATTCGGCGAATTAAGTTTTGGCCGGGCATAAAGCTTAACTAAATCTTTCACTTGGTTATACCTCTCTTTATTACTGGTTATAGGTAACCCTTTCCCCTTTATCCCCTTCCCCTCTACTTAGTGGCTACTGACAGGCTGGGACAGTAAAGGTGTGGCGTCTGAAGAAAGCCGCCCACCCACTTAGCGTCACTGCCAATAGCTGTAATCTGCTTAAGAAGTTGATAGACATTTCCCGAAACCATGGTATCTTTAACCCTACCTACTATTTTACCACTTTCCACTTTATAACCCAGCAAGACATTGCCACTAAAATCGCCACCTAGAATGTTGCCCTGTGCGGCACCCATGAGATGCTCAATGACCAATCCTTCCTTTATATCGTTTACCATTTCATCAAAGGTAGTGTTGCCCGGGGCAATAATAAAGGCACTGGGTGCGGGGGTAGGCAATCCACCGCGATTTCGGCTGCCGTTGCCGGTGCTCCAGGTATGAGCCAAGGCGGCGGTCTGCAAGTCGTAAAGAAAGTTAGCTACCGTCCCCTGTTCAATGAGAGGGGTGCGTTGACTAGGTATGCCCTCATCGTCGCAGGGACGACTTTCCGGGCGGTAGGCTATGGTAGGGTCGTCCCACAACCATAGCTTTTCATCAAAAACCGGCTGACCTAGTTTACTTCCTATAGGTGAAGCTCCTTCCAGAACAATCTTGCCATTGAAAGCTACCATCAGGGGTGGGATTAAGGCACTAGCTACCCCGTTAGGGGTGAAAACCACCGGCATTGGCTGACTTTTTATTGTGGCTCGGTTTTTGGCTAGCTCAAGCTGCTGGAGCACTACCTCAGCTACAGCTTTAGGCTCTAGTAAGGGGTGACAGGAACTTTGGCTTTCACCGACAAAGAGCATGTCGGTATCACGAATTAAATGCCCCTCAATACCCAGGCTAAAGATGCTTTGTTTATATTTTGCCTGTCCACCACGAGAATTTATAATATGGATTGATATTACACTCTTAGTCACTCCTGCTTCGCACATAATGTCTGAAGTGTGCCCCCTAATCGTGGTTATGAGTTCTTCACCGAGCTTAGCCATTTCCTCTACGGGTACTGACTCTACATCAGGGTCGAAGACCTCAACCTTGGGGTAGGAGGTCAGGGAAGGCAGCTCGAACTTGGCGGTCATGCCAAACTGGGCTGTTTCCACAGCATTATTGACCAGGTTCTGACTATCGCCTAGCTCGGTAGTAGTTGCATAGCCAATCTTGCCTTGACTGACAATACGCAGCGCCACACTTGTGTTCTGCTTGCTTTGAATATGCTTCAGGCGGTTAGCTTCGAATTGAACTGGGGTTTCCTCCGAGGAAACCATGAAGACCTCAGCTTCCTCAGCTACCCTTTTAGCTTGGGCCAGGATATTTTCCACTTATCTGCCTCCGACTAAACAATGGCGAATCCTGATATGGGGGCTGCCATTGGCAACAGGCAGGGGCACCTGTGCCCCCTTGCCACAACCACCACCCTGATTCATCTCCAGGTCGTTGCCAATAGCATCTATGTTGTTGAGGGTAGTGAATACGTTGCCGGTAAGCACTACCGGTCGTAATGTCTCGGCGAGCTTGCCATTGCGAATCATATAGGCTTCTCCGGCCGAGAAGGTGAACATTTCCATACTGGTCATGCCGCCGTACCAGTTCTTGGCATATACTCCTTCCTTGATATCGCCTATTATATCATCAAACGAGGCTGACCCTGGTTCAATATAGGTGTTGGTCATACGGACAATAGGTGGGTAAAGATAGTTAACGGCTCTGGCATTACCCGTAGGCTTCTCTTTCATCTTGGCGGCAGTTTCCCTGGAATGAAGCCTGCCGACTAATTTGCCCTCCCGAATAAGGTAGGTTTTAGTTGCTGGCACTCCTTCATCGTCATATTTATAGCTGCCTCGCAGTCCGGGTATAGCCGCAGTATCAACAATATTAAGCTCAGCGCCACCAAATTTTCTGCCCAGAACCATAATTTCACGTAAGCGGTCATTTTCATAAACAAAGTCAGCCTCTGATAGGTGTCCGAAGGCTTCATGGACGAAGACACCGGCCAGAACCGGGTCTAAGACTACAGTATATTCTCCCCCCTTTACCTGTGGGGCTGATAGTAGCTCCACCGCCCGCTGTGCCATTTGTTCTACTTGGTGGTGGAGACCCTGGATTAAGCTAAAATCGCCGCTGCTGCCCAGGTTCAATCCTACCTGCTGCACCTCACTGCCTTCGGTGGCTACAGCTGTCAGACGCAGGGTAATACCTGACCTTTCCTGCTCAATATAGCTGCCTGATGAATTTAAAAAGACGACCTTTTTGTGGCTATCGCCATAGGAAATAATTGAGGTCTGTATCCTCGGGGTGTGCCAGATAATATCATTATATTCATCCAGTAGCTGCTTCTTTTCAGCTAAAGGCATAGTCACCGGATTCCTATCCTTGCTTGATACTATATCAACCACCGGTTCTACCGGAGCCAGTTGGCTTTCTTCATTACCGACAAATTGGGCTTGCTTCACTGCCAGTTCTACTGTGCTTGGTAGCTTATTAAGATTATTAAAGCTGACGAAGCCCCAGCCACCTCTTACCAGGGCTCGCACATTTCCTCCGATGGCACTTGTCTTGCCGATGGACTCCAACTCCCTCCCCCGGTAGGTAATATAGCTAGTCTGGCTCTCCTCAAGGTGAGCCTCAATATAATCGGCGCTATATCGCTTAAGTGTGTCAGCTAGCTGGCGTCCAATAACTTCAATGTGGTTCATAGATAAGGCTAGTTTATAGAAGCGCTAGCTTGGTTGTCAATTTTATAAAGCCTTTCTTAAGATTGTTTATTAACCTCACCTCCTTAATTCACCCCAAAAATCTTGATTTTTGGGGATAGGTTGCTAAACGACCTCTTTCTTTACTATTGCCAAAATCGGTAGTAAGCTATTGAAAGGAACGGGCTTGGTGGTGTAACATCTGGTTGAGAAGAGCAAGCTTTGTGCTACCGTCCTCGTAGGGGGAATTTATAACAGTCTTGCTGCTGACACGAGTGAGCAGAGAAGGAGGGGCATATGACTCGGGAGGAAGCGCTTGCCTCGGTTAAAGCTAATGTGGAAAACCAAAATCTGGTGAAGCATATGCTGGCTACTGAGGCAATTATGCGGGCTCTAGCCAAGCGCCTTGGTGAGGATGAGGAGGAGTGGGGACTTACCGGGCTCCTGCATGATATAGATGTGGAACTCACCGAGGGAGATATGAAGACACATAGTAAGCTGGGGGCTGACCTAGTCAAGGAGCTTGGGGCTAGTGAGGCTATAGCTCATGCCATCCTATGTCATAATGAAGCGCATGGCATTCCTCTGGAGACGAGGCTTGATAAGGCTCTGTTTTGCGCTGACCCGCTTACTGGCTTAATCATTGCTGCTGCCTTGGTTCGCCCCGATAAGAAATTGGCTGGTCTGGAGGCTAACTCAGTACTTAAAAGATTTAAGGAGAAGAGCTTTGCCGCTGGGGCGAATAGGGAGCAAATCTCCCGATGTAGTGAAGTCGGGCTTGAGCTTGGTGAGTTTATTGAGCTGGGGCTGGAGGCAATGCAGGGGGTTGCTGATGACTTAGGGCTATAAGTTTGTTTGTCTAGGCTGAAAAATGATGCTCTCCCTTTCGGAGTTTCTCAGTAGCCGTAATAATACGATAAAAACCCAGCTTCATTCTCGACAGTCATTTGTATAAAATTACTTTTCTTTCTCCCCTCTTAATCAACCTCTAAGTGGTTCCCTTCCAATCCGTTATTCAATTTGCCAGCTTAATTAGTAAACCTTTTAGCCCATAGAGATGGTTGAGCCTTCGGCGGTTTTAATAACATCAATGCGGGTGGGAAAGGCATCTCTAAGCTCCTCAATATGAGTGATGACAATTATCTTGTCAAAGTCGTCTTGAATAGAGTTTATTGCCTCTTTGAGCTTTTCTATGCCGACACTATCCTGAGTGCCAAAGCCTTCATCAATAATCAGGGTGGGAAGTGGTGCCCCGGCTCGCCGGGTTAATAGCTTGGACAGGGCAATACGAATGGCAAAGTTAATGCGGAAGGCCTCACCGCCGCTAAACATTTCATAATTTCGTGTTCCCAGCTCGTCGGAGATATTAATATCCAGGGTTTCTAGTAAATCCCCTTTCTTTGTTTCCCGCTGGGTTTCAATCTTCACATGCATTCTATTATCGGTCATGCGTCCCAGCAATTTATTGGCTTCGACTTCAATTTCGGGGAGTGCCATTTCAATGAGCAGAGCCTGTACCCCTTTTTTGCCAAAGGCTTGGGCTAGGTCTCTATAGATTTTCTCCTGCTTTGAAGCTTGAGTTAGTAGCCTTTCCTTTTCCTTCTTTTTTATCTCCAGTTCAGAGCAGCGCTGTAGCTTTGCCTTGGCACTCCACATTATCTCCTGGGCTTGTTTTTGTTGTGCGGTTAGTGCTTGGTACTCAGTTTCAGCCTGTGTTAAATCGTTAACTAGCTGGGGGAGGAGATTGAGTTCTTCACTCAGGCTTTGCCTTTTTTGATTATCAACCTCTAGGCTATGGCGTAGCTCTTGAGCGGCTGCCTCGGCACGGGATAAAGCCTCTTTTACCTGGTTGATGAACCTATCAGCTTCTTCCAGTTTTCGCTTGGGGGTTTCATATTGTTCCAGATTAATCAGCCGTTGCCGCACCTGTTCGTGCTGCTGTGAATCGTAGCCAAGTCTAGCTAATTCAGCTTCAAGCTCGCCTAGCGCCTGCTGCTCAGCAAAGGCAAAATCCCTTCTGGCTAGTTGCTGTTCAATCTCAGTCAGCCTTTTCCTTTCCTCGTTTAGCTGGTTAGAAGCCTCTTCAGATTCAGAAATCGCTTGGCCAAGAACGCTGGCTTTACCCTGTGCTGAAGCCCTATCCTGGTTTAGCCTTGTTTC
>JABUBO010000533.1_pt1 | contig 12410 bp, 10 predicted proteins | sample 7240361 | NCBI WGS metagenome assembly JABUBO01 (sample SAMN07256346, study PRJNA390944) | subsurface metagenome | isolation source: Methane hydrate marine sediment | place: Pacific Ocean: Eastern North Pacific, ODP site
GAGCGGCAGGCCGGCAAAGATTCTTTATTCAGCTCACCATTTTACCACAGGTTTCACTTGAATTGGCCGATATAACCTGGAATTGAAAGGGCATAAAGATGTTAACGCTCAAGGAATTTTTGTCCACACCTACAACACAGCTTGGGAAAGCCGGTCGATTTGCGGTCTTTCAGATTAAGCTATGGTCTCATTGTATCAGGCTGCTGAAGAAAAACAATGCAGGTCGCCAGGCGGCTGCACTGTCATATCACACAATTTTCGGAGTTGTGCCGTTGGCTATCGTAATGCTTTTGATATTCCAGTTGTTTCCCGCCTATAGTGATATTGGCGAAAAGGTAAAAAAATTCGTTTACGACCAGGCCAACTTATCGGCTTTCGAGAGCCTTGCTCCCGATACAGAAGACACCCAGGAAACTGTAACCCTTACAAAGCATCTCGATGAAATAGTCGGCAAATTCTTCACCGGCGTAAACAAAGGCTCAATCACAATATTTAGTGTGGTAATTGTCATTTGGGCGGCACTGTCTCTGTTGTCAACAATAGAAAGAACCTTCAACAATATCTGGCACGTTCCGAGGGGTAGGAATTTTCTGAACCGAATAATCAACTATTGGGCCATACTGACCCTTGGGCCGCTGCTGCTTGGCCTGGGCGTGTACACCAGCGCTCAATATGCTACTTTGGCACAGTTACAAAAAACCGTTTTGGCCTATATTGCCCCGACTGTGGTCTCTTATATTGTAGCGATTGTGGCGTTTTTCTTTCTGTACTTCGTTTTGCCGAACACAAAGGTTCAGACAAAAGCCGCCATCTGGGGTGCTGCGGTAGCGGCCTTGGTTTGGATAGCAGCAAAAAGTGTCTTCGGATACAGTATAACGGAATTGAAGCTGTACAGCACGGTTTATGGCGTATTGGCTCTGGTTCCAATGACCGTTCTCTGGATTTATATTACCTGGCTCACAGTATTGTTCGGCCTGCAGTTGACATTTACCACTCAACACCTCAGGAGTCTTGACGCCGCTGAGATTGCCGCTACCAAACAAACCGAGGAGTATTTCATAGCCAACGACCTTACCGCCATCAACATTGTCAGAGAGATTGCCGTTGCTTTCGAGGCAAATCAGGCTCCGGTCCCGCCCGAAGTTATATGCAGCAAATTAGATATCCCCGCCGAGTTCGGAGACAAAATTTTCGGTCATCTTGTCAACAGCAAACTGATAGCCAAGACTTCCGAACCTACGGTGGGTTTCCTGCCAGTTAAAGACCCGGCAAATATCAGGTTGTCGGACATCGCCGAAGCCGTAGCTGCGGCGGGCTTTGCACAGTCAACAACCGACCAGCCGCAGACCCTTGCACAAATAAATCAATCCCAGCGAAACGCTTTGGCCCAATACAGCCTAAAACAAATTCTCGACGTCGAAAAGAATAGTTAAAATCGCCTAAACAAAATCTTTGCGGCATTGTAAATAAAGAACAAGCCAAAGACAAACAATGTCACCGAGACAAAAAACAGATGGACAGATGTCAGATTTCTGACCTCTGATTTCTGACTTTTACTTGCTATCCTTGTAGAACCGCACAACCTGCTGTTTCACCTTACCATCGGCCATAACGTCACAGATGATGTAGTGGTGAACATTGCCGAGAAGCCCGTAGCGGTCGTGCAACCCAGCGCCCCCTCCACCACTGATTATGTAATCGACCCCCTTATAGCGCGCCGTTGAATACGCATGAATATGGCCAAGATAGACCTCATCGACCTCGTGTTTGGTCATCAAATCCGTAAATACTCGTGAATTAGAGTCATCCCACGCATGATACGCCCATTTCTCAATAGTCGAGGGCGGCTTATGGACAGTTACATACTTGCGATAACCTTTCGGCGTATCTGCTAAGATTTCGTCGAGCCACTTCAACGTTTGCTCATAAGGCTGCACATTCGTAACGTTATCGATAAAAACGTACCGAGCCTTGCCGTAGTCGAAGTAATAGTTCAATGCCTTGGCCCCAAACAAATACCGGTACTCTCGAGCCATGCTATCAGAGCCATCATCGTGATTGCCAATCGCGACAAAGAAAGGGATGGACGTCTTCAGCAGCGCGCGAACATAGTAGTCGTGATACTCTCTTGCATACCCTGTCGGCACTACGTCACCCGAGTTAATGACGAAATCGGGCTTCGGTTCGAGACCATCAATATGCTTAACTATATTCGACCACAGCCCCCACTGTGAACGGCTGTCCCCCATCACAACATAGCGAAAGCTGCCGTCATCGCTCTTGGGCCACCTACCAAGTCTTTTTATCTGATTTTCGAAGTTGAAGCGCTGCCGGTACCGGCCTAACAATGCCTCTAATTTAGTACTGAATTTTTTCGGGTCTTCATCATTCAGCCTGTCGGCAGGGTCAATTTCATCGAGCGCACCTTTGCTGACCAGACCTCCTGTACGAATCTGTCCATCCGGCCGAGCATAAAAGGCCATTTCGCCGATTAGAATCACGTACCGCGGCCCCTCAATGGTATCCGCGGTCCAGGCCTTGCTCGGTTTTACATCCGGCATGGCCCTGGCGAGGGTCTCCAGAGCAGCTTTAGGCACATCATTGACGGCGATACTCTTCTTGGTGCCTCGCAGGACGAGCTCATCGGCTTGTTCCTCCACACCGGTAGCGTTGTTTTCGTATTCAAACCCAAGCAGCTCGCCCTCGGGTGTTATATCGAACTTATACTCTTCATCGCCCGTTTCGCTATCAATTTCGTAGCCCTCACTCTCAAGCTCCCACTCCGTCACCTTTGCCCCAGGTGCAAATATCTTGACCCATCGCAGCACAGCCTCAGATGGGGGTGGCCCCTCTTTGGGTACTTCATAGAACTCGTTACCAGGAGGACCTACTTCAACGCGCCACTGTACAGTCCGCTCCGACATGCCGCTTTCGGAACAACCAGGCACCGCAATACACAACGCCAGAAACAATACGAGCAATTTTCCTTTGAACATTTTACAACCTCTCAAAAAAATGATTAGTTCTTTGTTAGTATCAACCTAATCAAGGTACTGCTGGCATTATAAATAAAAAACAGGCCGAAGACAAGCAGTGCCGCCGAACAAATCATCAGCACTATTCGCATTCCTCGCGGGCCAAGTAATACCGAGCCTTTGAAACTCGCCCACGACAACGCACTGAGCCAGATAAGGTCGCACAGCCAATGAACGATTGCGAATACTACAAAGGCCCATATCCCTATTCCGGTAGCGGTGGTTGCAAGAGTTAATCCGACGGTCGCCCACCAGAGGAGAAAATAAGGATTACCCGCCGATAGTATTACTCCTGCCAGCACAGGTGCGCTTTTAGTAACTGTTACTTGTTGTTCTTCCGTAGAGTGCAAACTCTTCAGCATTTGGATTGCCATTATCAGCAGAAATATTCCGCCGGCCAGACCGATTACAATTTGTGCGGTGGGCAGTTTCAATATTCTGCCCACGCCTAACACAATCAAAATCATCAGCGGAAATTCGACAACGCCGTGCCCGACAGCAATGAGTGCACCGGCGTATCGCGAACGTGTCCCCATCCCAATCGCCGCAGCCGTTACCGGCCCCGGGGCCATCACGCCCGAAAGCGATATTACAACCACCTCAATTAAAAAAAACAGCAAACTCACGAAGTCACCATTCTATAAATGCTAAAAACTCAGTTAGCTTATCGGCAATTGGATTAAAAGACAACATTTTCCCAAATTTTCCTTGATTTCAACCCAGGTATGTATATAATAGTTTGGCCTTCGGCAAGTTTTATTAAAAAGGAGGAGGCAATGTTCGAACCTTGCTATCAGTTGACTTTCTTTTACACTTATCCTACGTCCCCTCATAGCACATTAGGTTCGCTATCAATATAAACTTTTAAGGGGATGAGTTTATGCCATATTAACTTGTATAGATTTAACTTAAGGCCTGTATCACTGAATTTGCAGTAATTCTACCGTTTGAAGTAAAGATGAATTTAATCAACAATTGTTTTTATCTAATCAACCGAAGAAGGAGAAATTCCCAATGATGAACTCAAAAAGAAAAGGCCAAAGAAAAATTGTCCTCGTAGCTGTCATCGGCCTAACAGCTTTCGCTGCGATTTTGCTGCCGGCGCAACCGGCGGCAGCAGCCGAAACGGTTAACCTCATCCAAAACGGCAGTTTCGAAACATACGCGAAAGACTCCGGCACCTGGGGCACTCCAGGCATTGTTGATTTCGACCTGGATGTTGGCAATATGGACATCACCGGCTGGACGGTTATCAACGGCAAGATCGATTACGTTCAGTACAGTTCGTATACTTGGCGAGCTGCCGACGGCGAGCGCAGTCTCGACTTGTGCGGTACTCCAGGCTCCGGCGGCATCAGCCAGACGTTTGCCACAGCCGTTGGCGCAACATATGAGGTCCGATTTTCCTTCTCAGGCAGTCCGATGACCGGGTATTCAGGTGAGGACCAGCCCAACAAGACCTTGCGTGTTAAGGCAGCGGGTCAGCTCGCGGACTTCTCTTTCGACGTAGGTGCTGAGCAAAACAGCTACGAAGATATGAAGTGGAAGCTATGCACATTTACCTTTATCGCGGACACGAATTCCACAACATTGGAAATCTTCAGTACAATGGACAGCGTAAAGATAGGTCCTGTGATAGACAATATTTCTGTAGTGCCCGTGCCGGATTGGTCGATTGCAGGAACTTACACTTGTACCAACATTATGGGCGAACACCTCCTCATCACCATTGTCCCAATAGATACGTCGGACACCAGGTTTACCATTGTCTCGGATGTTATAAATCCGGGCATGAGTCGTACTACAGCCCGGGGACAGATAGTCAAAACGGGACAAAATAAATATGCTGCGACTCAAGTGGCGTATATGACAGATGCAGCTTTTAACCTCACCAGCAAAGTCGTCGTCAGCGGTTCAATTATGCAAAACTCCAGCGATAGCCTCGAAGCGACCTGGGCCGCCGCTGTGTATGGCTCGGACCAGGATCCTTTTGCAGAGGGTGCCGTGCCGTTTATGTGTTTTCCGGGCGTGACAGCTTCATATCAGCAAGTCCCAATAGTTCCTCCTTGTGAGCCGCTGCCAATGCCAGAGGACCAATAAGCAATGTCGTTTAAAGCAGAATATATTCGGCGATACCGGCCAGATTTGTGACAGTTTCTGATAGTTTTTACGGAAGACGAGAAAAATATGAATAGCAGTTTTTAAGCTGCGAATTCCAATCCCTTTACGGGATACGAGCCACGAGCAACGAGTCACGATTTACTCGCCGATGATTTTCACTAAGACTCTCTTTTTTCTCTTGCCGTCGAATTCACCGTAGAAGATCTGCTCCCAGGGGCCGAAATCAAATCTGCCGCCGGTAACCGCTACTACCACCTCTCTGCCCATCACACTGCGTTTGAGATGTGCATCGGCGTTGTCCTCAAAGCCATTATGACGATACTGTGAGTACGGTTTTTCCGGCGCCAATCCTTCCAGCCAGACCTCAAAGTCATGATGAAGACCGGCCTCATCGTCATTGATAAACACACTGGCTGTAATGTGCATAGCATTGCACAGCACAAATCCTTCTTTTATACCGCTTTCTTCCAGGCACTCCTGAACCTGCGGCGTAATGTTAATGTATTGGCGTCTGCTTCTCGCATTGAACCAGAGCTCTTTTCTATAACTTTTCATAGTGTTTTTTCCTAATCCAACATTCGCAAGTGCTCTTACGCACTTACGCTCTTATTTTGCTTCAACAGTTTTAGATAGACCGCCTCGATGGTATCGACCATTGTTTCCGGTGCAAACTTTTCTTTTACTGATTCCCTTCCGTTTTCTCCGAGCTTTTTTCTTAAGTCCTCGTCTTCAACCAATTCCGCGCAGGCCTTTATTAATTGCTCGACGTTTTTCGGCTCAATCAGCCGACCGGTGTTTTCGTTCACAACTTCTCTTGCGCCATCGACATCGAAGGAGACAGCCGGCCTGCCGCAGAGCATTGCCTGGGGCAGAGTGCGTGCAAGTCCTTCCCGCAGCGAGCAATGGACAAGGATGTCCGATGATTGTACGGCGAGCGGGATTTGGCTCGGCGGCAAAAGACCGGTGAATTTTACCTTTTCAGCTAATCCCAACTGGCAAACCTGTTGTTTGAAATGCTCCGAAAGATTTCCATCTCCGACAAACAGCCAGATGCACTTTTCAAAACGTTCCGAGAGCTGTTTGGCCGATTCAATAATATATTCATGTCCCTTGAGCATAAACAATCGTGCAATGGTTACAAGCACAATTGAGTCTTCACCGATTCCGTACTTTAGTCGAAAACCTCTTTTGCGCTCTTCTGAGATCGACTCTAAGAAATCATCTTCTTCTATAGCCGAATAAGCGGTAACATACTGCTCAGGTTTGCCGATGCCGATAGCGGTTGCCTGTGCGGTCATTGCATCTGCGACGCTGATAATAAAGTCAGTTCGCTCTGCAGCCGATTTCTCAATAGCAATATAGAACTTGTTCAGCCATTGACTTTGATACTGATGGAAAGCCAGCCCGTGTATTGAGTGTACTACAACCGGCACACTCTTTGCCCATTTTCCTTTTAAGCAGTAACCGGCAAATCTCCCCAATATCCCTGCCTTTGCCGAATGAGTATGAACAATATCCGGCTGTAATTGCCGCAGAAGTTTTTTGATTTGGAAGTAACTGACAATATCGTTAAAAGGATTTATTGCCCGGCGAAGTCTCTGGAGAACTATAACTTTATAATTTTGTCCTTTAGTTTGATTAAAAAGCTCGCCTTCCGGTCCTATAGCCGGGCCGGTGATGAGCGTAACATCGTGTCCCCGCTGTGCTAAGAGTTTACAGGTTATAAGCGTATTTTCCTGCGCCCCACCGAGTATTAACCTCGTTATGATATGAACAATCTTCAATATGTCTCCTGCATACGCTTCAGGTGTATTTAATCCACATCAGGCACAATCCCTGGGCCGGGGCGAGTTGTCCTGCTGCGGTTCGGTCTTTTGCTTCGAGAATCTCGTTAATCTTTTCCGGCTTCCATCTTCCCCTGCCTACCTCAACCAGAGTGCCGACGATATTTCTGACCATATTATACAAAAAGCCGTCCCCTTTGACATCCACGTATATCCAATCATTCTCCCCCTCTTCATTACTAACGTCACAGCGAAAGATTGTCCGCACTGTGTTCTCTCTTTTATCTGCTGCTGATGCGAAGGATTTGAAATCCTTTTTGCCGACCAGAAGTCTTGCGGCTTCAGCCATAGCTGTAGTGTCGAGTTTTGTCGGCAGATGCCAGCAGTGTCTTATTTGCAGGACCGGCCTTACCTGCCCCGTAAAAATCGTATAGCGGTACAATTTACTTGTTACTGCGCCCATTAGGTCAAAACCTTCCGGGACTTCCACCGCTTCGGTAACTGCAATATCAGCAGGCAGCCTGTCCGTAATCGCCTTGGCCAGATTCTCTGTTGGAATTGGCGAATCGATTTGAATAAGCCCGACCTGCCCCAGAGCGCTTACACCTGCATCGGTTCTGCTTGCCCCGAACAGTCTGGCCTCAAAGCCGAGCAACTCCTGGATTGCTTCGGTAATCACGCCCTGGATGGTCTTTAGTCCCCGCTGAATTTGCCAGCCATGATATTCGCTACCGTCGTAGGTAATTGTCAGTTTTATATTGCGAACGGCCATTATTACCGATTAAAGCAGTTTCTCAGCAATCTGCACAGCGTTTAGAGCTGCGCCTTTTCGCAACTGGTCGCCGGCGACCCAGATATTAATACCGCGGTTCTCAGGTATAGACTCATCCTGCCGGATTCGGCCAACAAAGATATCGTCCTTGCCCGAAGCATCAATTGGCATCGGGAACCGGTTATTCTCGCGGTCGTCCAATACCGAAACCCCCGGCGCGGTGCTCAAAAGGTCCCTGACCTGGTCCGGCGTAATCGCCTCAGTGAACTCAAGATTGATACTCTCACAGTGCGCCCGGAGCACCGGGATACGAATACAAGTACAGGTAATTGCAATCTCAACACAGTCGAAAATCTTCCTGGTCTCATTGACCATTTTAATCTCTTCCAGATTGTATCCGTTCGGCCCGAGCGCCGAGTCATGGCTGAACACGTTAAACGCTATTTGATACTTGAACGCCTTACAGGTCGCCTCTTTCCCGGCCAAAATCTCACGCGTCTGATTTTCCAGCTCGAGCATCGCTGATTGTCCTGCCCCGCTGGAGGCCTGGTAAGTGCTCACGACCATTCGTTTGACAGGATTGGCCTTATGCAAAGGCCAGACCGGCACGATACCGATAATTGTTGAGCAGTTCGGATTGGCGATTATGCCTTTATGCTCTTTGATTGCCTGAGGATTTATTTCAGGTATAACCAGCGGGACATCAGGGTCCATCCTGAAGGCCGAGGAATTATCAACCACGACCGTACCGGCTTCGACCGCAGCGGGCGCAAACTCTTTACTCCGCGCTGCACCGGCACTGAATAACGCAATATCAACGCGACGAAAGCTCTTCTTTGTCAGTTCTTCAACGACATATTCTTTGCTTTTGAATTTGATTTTCTTACCGGCCGACCGGCTGCTCGCTAACATTTTCAAGGAGTCAAACGGAAAATCTCGCTCTTCCAAGATTTTCAGAAATTCCTGCCCAACCGCGCCGGTTACTCCTGCAATCGCCAGATTACAACCCATACCATAAACTCCTCAAAATCTTCTCTCGCATACAAACTTAAAGGCAGCCAAACAAGACTGCCCATCAAACTTACTAATGCTAAAACTGAATTCAAATTATATTATTTATATCGGCAGAATGCAATAGTCTTCCACTTAATTAATTAAGAGTTTTTGTGTCGCGTAGCCGGCACAAATTAATTAAGAGTTTTTGTGTCGCGTAGCCGGCACAAATGCTCTATTGGACTGAACCGCTGACGAGTTATTTGGAGTTTCAATAACCAAACGAATTGTGTCTCATCGGTGGTCAGCGGACGGATTGGTGCGATTAGATCTTGCTCGAGGGGAGATTGATTGGTCTATTGGATACGACCGGTAGCTAATCAGGCGTAAACGGCGGTTAATTCGGGGCTTTTTTTCACCGGATAGATAGACCGGTATTGCCAAGTACCCTGAAGGGTCATGTTTCGGAGTAAACTTGATCGTCGATGAGATTAAAATAAGCTCTCTCACGGTGGTGCCCTCCCTTGGCGTGGTAGGCGCCCTATCCGGATGAGTGTTCCTTTCTGGCAGTGGGGGCATGGTCTGGCTTCTGACGGCGGGGGCACCTCCACATCCATATTTTCTTCCAATCTTACTTGTTGACTATTCTCAGGTTGGGTCAGGATCTGCTGCATCTTACGCAGTTGCCTGCGATTCGAGGAACTCCACAGTCCATAGTAGCGCACTTTGTTAACACCCCTCGGCAGTACATGCTGTAGAAAACGTCTGATGAACTCCTCGGCGCTGACGGTCATGGTTTTGATATAAGCACCGCTTTTGGAATCCTTATACCGAAAGGTCACCTTACCATTATCGATCGAGATGATTCGGCTGTTGGTGATGGCTACACGGTGAATGTAGCGGGCGAGATAATTGAGGACTGTACGGGTGCCCTGGACTGCCGGCTTACAGTGGACGACCCATTCTTTCTGCCATATGGATTCGGGCAGGTGAATCTCTTCGAATTGTCTGCGAATACGGGCGAGGAAGATACCACGAAACAGCTTCGATAAGGCATTGACTGGTACCAGATAGTTGTCTCTGGCAGGCATCCAAGTCTGTCCATCCGGGGACAGACCTCCGCCGGTCACCAGAGAGTGTACATGAGGATGGTACGAAAGATTTGAACCCCATGTATGCAGAACCGCCATCACGCCAACTCGACCGCCGACGTAATGGGGATCGGCCGCCAGCTTGATGATAGAATCAGCGGCGGATTTGATGAGCAGACCGTAGACTTCTTGCTGATGCAGGCGCGTAAATCCCCTGAGCTCATGCGGCAACGTAAAGATCACATGATAATACGGTACCGGCAAGAGTTCCTTCTGCCGCCCCTGGAGCCATGCCTGGATGTCGCTCTTGTGGCATTTCGGGCAACTGCGGTTACGACAGGAGTGATATGAATACTGCAGCCGACCGCAGTGATTACATTCAAATACATGGCCCCCCATGGCAGGTGTACGGCATCTGAGTATGTCCTTGAACGCGCGTCGATGAGTGGGCGGCATTCTTTTGCCGAACTTCTCTAAATACTCGGTGCCATAGCTTCTGAAGACGTCTGCTACTTCGATCACGGTGGTTGATGCTCCTTCGTTAGAGACGATCATTCTTCATACCCACCGTAGGGTCACTTGAGAAGAAGCATAAGACAAAAAACGTCTGGGGCAACAAATAAAATCAAAGCTTTCGCGTTATAAACAGATCAAGGGAAACACTACCGCGAAGCGGTTTAGTCCAATCCGATTTCACACTAAAAATTTCAAGAAATATCTGTATTTTCGCGAAAAATTGACATTTATTCGGACTTGATATAGGCAAAATCAGCATTTGTGGTGTCAAAATGGTGTCATAATGTCACCTGGAAATTGTGGTGTTTTCCGGCTCATGAAAAAAGAAACTCAGTTGGCGATTGCACGAGAAGATTGGACCACCAATGGATCGCTTGTTATGCACCAAATCAAGCACCATTTATGCCCAGCATGCTGCCGTTGGATCGGAAAGTAATGTACAATGGTTCAAGATGTAACTGCTTATTATCTAATAAGGATAGACTTGATGTCACGCGGTCCTATTAGTCCCTGACAAGTACACTTAGCTCTGCAAGGCCTAAATCTCCCAAAACTGATATTATGCACTAAAATCAGGGGACTTTTTCAAAAGCTCCACAGAAACCCACAGCCTTACATTTTTACCAGGGCAAACGCATCTAAATTTCACGGGCTTTCAGATGCAACATGCAAAAACCAGTAAAACTATCTGGAGTTCTGCCCCAGGCCCCGGGATTTGCCGCATTGAGGCCAACAGCATGATAAATTGACGGTAAAAAAAGACGATTATGTCCTGCTACGGCGGAGGCCTTCGCCGAGACGAGCCGGTGGCTTTAAGGCGATAAATCCTTGATGTAATAGTTGCTTGGTGCAAATACAGCTAAATTTTAAGGACTTTCAGAAGATATTTTTCATCCCAGCCAGCTTTGAGGCGTTTGCCTTTGATGCCAACTTTGACCGTTTTCTCTTCTTTGAGTAAATTTAAGGTTATACGCCGTAAGCGAGAGAGATTTTCCGCACCATGACCCTTGCGAACACGGCTATCATCTTCACGAAAGCTAACATCCAACGACCAGTGAAGACTGTTTTCGATCCCCCAATGCCCGCGAATTGCTTTAGCCATAAATTTGGCATTCAGACCATCATGACTGCTTATAAAATATCTACGCTCGATGCTTGTCTTCTTATTTTCCGTTCGCTCACACTCAACAGCAGCAATGCTCTTCAATCCTGCCCACGCAGAGCGATCCTGCAACCACTCAATTTGATTAGTACACCATATACTGCGGATTTCAATGCGGCCATGACCGCCATCAACTGTTTTGTGAAAGTCATGTTGGGTTTCTTTGAAGTCTTGGTCTATCGCATCATCAAGGAATAATTTTACATCCTCATGTAATGTACCCTGATTGCCTTTAAGGCCAAAGATATAATCACCTCCGCTATCGATAATTGTCCGAGCAATATCCTTCTGGCAACCCATGGCATCAATACTAACGGTTGAACCTGTCAGATCAAGCATTTCCAACAAGGCAGGTATGGCCGTGATCTCATTACTTTTTGCCTCTGTAACAATCTGACCGAAAACCAAATGATTTGCCGTCGCCCAGGCACTAATCATATGAATAGCAGCTTTATTGTTGGCTTTGTCAAAAGAATGCCGTAACGTCTTGCCATCACTAGCGATAAGTTCACCACCACTGGAGCCGGCCAAGCTTTGAATCCAGGACTGAAAGCAGCGTTCAAAGGCATCAGGATTAAGTGCTGAAATAACTCGGCCAAAGGTATCATGTGATGGTATGCCGTTGGGTAGTTCAAGAAATGTTTTGAACCAGGATTCCTTGGATTTGCCAAACAACTCAATATCTGTCCAGCCCTCGGCTCCACAAATTACCGCACAAATAGCAATTGCAAGAATGTCTCCAAGCTGATGCAGCTTGGTTCGTTCCATCCGTGGATCGGGTAGCTCTGCGAAATGCTCCAAAATTGATTTTGCCATCTACTGCCTCCTATGTAATTGATTATGGATTTACATAGTACTACAACGCCATTTTAGCTCAAGATTTTCAGGCGGATAGCCGATGTCTTCTTTCGGAACCTGTTATTCTGAAAGGAGATA